>Ga0193747_1000578_pt1 | contig 11849 bp, 6 predicted proteins | sample L1m2metaG_FD_143048 | JGI IMG/M metagenome (GOLD analysis project Ga0193747, IMG submission 143048) | Soil microbial communities from a riparian zone of the East river system, Colorado, United States - L1m2 | ecosystem: Environmental > Terrestrial > Soil > Riparian zone | place: USA: East River...
CACTCATTGCTGGATGTAAATCCTGAGCGCCGGTTCATTTGTCATTTTCCGCAGGACAATACGATCATCTCGGTCGGCTCAGGTTATGGCGGCAACGTTTTGTTAAGCAAAAAGTGCCTGGCCTTGCGTATCGGTTCTTATCTGGCGTGCAAACAGGGCTGGATGGCGGAGCACATGCTGATCCTCGGCGTGGAATCGCCGGAAGGGCGCAAACATTACGTCGCCGCTGCATTCCCCAGTGCATGCGGAAAGACGAATTTCGCGATGCTCATTCCACCCGCGCATTTCCAGGGCTGGAAGGTGACCACGGTTGGGGATGACATCGGCTGGATGCGAATTCGCGATGGCCGTTTGTACGCGGTCAATCCGGAGAACGGCTATTTCGGTGTCGTGCCCGGGACGAGCTATAAATCGAATCCAAACGCGATGCGATCGATCGCGCACGACACAATTTATACCAACGTGGCTCTTACCGATGACGGCGACGTATGGTGGGAGGGCAAAGATGGCGAACCGCCCGCACACGCTATTGACTGGCGCGGAAACGACTGGACACCGCAATCAAAAGAAAAAGCCGCGCACCCGAATAGCCGTTTCACGACGCCAATGCGCAACAATCCGGCGCTCGACCCCGACGTCGAGAAAGGTGAAGGCGTGCCGATCAGCGCAATTATTTTCGGTGGCCGCCGCTGCGATACGGTGCCGCTGGTTTATCAAGCGTTCGATTGGAATCACGGCGTATATCTAGGCGCGACGATGGCGTCGGAAACCACCGCAGCCGCCACCGGTGCCGTAGGGCGAGTGCGGCGCGACCCAATGGCGATGCTGCCCTTCTGCGGATACAACATCGGCGATTATTTCCAGCACTGGCTCGATATTGGAAAGCGGCTCACTAATCCCCCGCTGATTTTTAACGTGAATTGGTTCCGCAAAAGCGCAGACGGAAGATTCCTCTGGCCCGGTTTCGGTGAAAACATGCGCGTCCTCAAGTGGATCATCGACCGGTCCGAAGGAAGCGGTGGTGCACTCGAGTCGCCGATCGGCTGGCTGCCTGGCCCGCACGATCTCGATCTGGCCGAGCTAGACATCGATCACAATGCCGTTGACGAACTCCTTGGCCTCGATCACGAGGAATGGCAAAAAGAGATCGCCGCGCACAAAGAATTTTTTGATTCGTTAGGCGGCGTGGTGCCGGAAGTATTGCAAAAACAGCGCGAGCAACTAGCCGCGGGGTTTGAAATGTAGCGCACGCTTCACGTTTCCGGGGAGCGCACGCGGCCCGCGTGCCATTTTCGACCGCTGGCCGAAACCTACAAGGCTCTGCCGAGCCATATCGTACAGAAATATCGACACCGGATTTGCCACGCTTCTGAACCGGTCGGCCAGCGGCCGACCGGAGCACGCCAGCGGCGTGCGCTCCCCGGAAAATTTGCGAACCGTCGCGCAATTCGGGACTGTCTCTAGTGGGTTCGAAGATCGGGAATAAAGAGCGGGTTGTCACGCCGGCGCCGAATGATTGCATCGAAATTCGCGGCGCACGCCAGAATAATCTCAAAGGGATAGACGTCGATCTTCCGCTGGGAAAATTGACCGTCATCACCGGCCCGAGCGGCAGCGGCAAATCGAGTCTGGCCTTCCAAACGATTTACGCCGAAGGCCAGCGACGTTACGTCGAAACATTCAGTCCATATATGCGGCAGTTCCTCGATCGAATGGACAAGCCGCGCGTTGATGATATCCGCGGCATCCCGCCCGCGATCGCCATTGAGCAGTCGAACCCCGTCAAAACTTCCCGATCAACCGTCGGGACAATGACGGAGATCAACGATTATTTGAAACTTCTCTGGCCGCGCATTGCGCACGCGTTCTGTCCGAGCTGCGGCCGTGAAATTCGCCCGGAAACAGCGCAATCGATTGCGGAGCAAGTATTCTGTCATTTCGAAGGTAGGGGCGGTTCACCGAACCGCCCGCTGGCGATTGAGGTCAATCGTCCCTACCTCGGTCCCGATAACGAGAAGACCATTCTCGTCACATTCTGGGTCGCAGTCCCATCGGGAACGGAGCCGCGGAAGTTTTTCGATTTCCTCCAGCAGCAGGGCTACATGCGCGTTTGGATCGACAACAAAGTCGTGCGCGTGGACGACCCGAATCCAAAAACCAAAAGACTCGGCGCGCGTGTGCAGGTCGTTCAGGATCGCATCGCGATCACTGCGGGAAATCGCACGCGATTGGTCGAAGCAATCGAGACCGCACTCCGCTTTGGCAAAGGCAAGATCAATGTCATTCGGATTTCAGAGAACACCGAACGCCCAACGCCCAATGTCGAACGCCGAACCGATCACGAACCTGTCCGCCGTAGCCTTGGCGAAGGCGGGTCACCGATCACCGATCACGAATTTCCGTTCTCCACCGGTTGGCACTGTGCCTGGTGCGATTTAGACATTCGCCCGCCAACGGTCGGCCTTTTCAGCTTTAATAATCCGCTCGGGGCATGCCCGGACTGCCGTGGCTTCGGTCGAACGATCGCGATCGATCTAAACAAAGCGATCCCCGACCGCAGCCTCAGCATCAAACAAGGCGTCGTCCGCGTTTTTCGCGGCGCCGAGTTTGGTGAATCACAGAAGGATTTGCTCCGCGCGTGCGCCCGCGAAGACGTCGATATTAACGTGCCGTTCAAGGAATTACCCAAAGCCGACCAAGATTTCGTGATCGAAGGAGAGAGGCGATCAGGCGAATACACCGACGAAGACTATGAGCACCATCGTTGGTATGGAGTGCGCGGCTTTTTTCGCTGGCTGGAAAGCAAGACTTACAAAATGCACGTGCGGGTTTTGCTCAGCCGCTACCGCGCATACGTCACGTGTCCTAAATGCAACGGCGGTCGCTACCAACCCGAAGCGCTGAATTACAAGATTAGTAGCGCGACCTCTGACCGGCGAAACGGCGCTCGGGGAGCGCCGCAACAGTTAACGCTTCCTCAATTCCAGGCGCTCTCGATTTCCGACGCTCGTGACCTTCTGCGGGCGATCGAATGTTCGCCTAACGACAAAACAGCGCAGATGTTGCGCGACGAAATTTGCGTGCGCCTTAACTATCTCTGCGAGGTCGGTGTCGGTTACCTCACGCTCGACCGGTCCACGCGCACGTTGAGCGGCGGTGAAGTGCAGCGCGTAAATCTCACCACGTGCCTCGGCGCTTCGCTGGCAAACACGCTTTTTGTAATGGACGAACCGAGCATTGGATTACACCCGCGCGATGTCGGTCAATTAGTGCGCGTCATGCATAATCTGCGCGACAAAGGCAACACCTTGCTGGTCGTCGAGCACGAGGAACAAATCATTCGCGCAGCGGACAATTTGATCGATCTCGGCCCGGGCCGCGGCGAACACGGCGGCGATTTGGTTTGGAATGGACCGCTGGACGAATTTTTGAATGGAGTCGGCGCGCCCTCGCGCCGCATGGTCATGGGTAACCGGCGCGAGGGCGCGCCGGCTCCATCCTTAACGCGCGATTATCTTACGAGGCGTAAGCCCATTCCGCTTCCGAAGTCGCGGCGAAAATGGGCTTCGTCGGTCAAAATTCTCGGCGCGCGACAGCACAATTTGAAAAACATCGACGTCGAGTTGCCGCTCGGCGTCTTCACGTGTGTGACCGGAGTGTCCGGGTCCGGCAAATCCACTCTGATCCATGATGTGCTGTATCGGAATCTGCTGCGCGCCAAGGGACAATCCTCAGATCAGGAAACGGGCGCATGCAAATCGATCACCGGCGCGCACCGAATCGGCGATGTGGTGATGGTGGATCAGTCACCTCTTGCTCGCACTCCGCGCTCAACGCCGATTCTTTACCTCGGTTTGTTTGATCAAGTTCGCGAATTGTTCGCCGCGCAACCGGAAGCGATGGCGCAGGGACTGACCGCAGGCGCTTTTTCGTTTAACTCGGGTAACGGGCGTTGCGAACGTTGCTCGGGCACAGGTTACGAAAAGATCGAGATGCAATTCTTGAGCGATCTTTATGTGCGCTGCGCAGAATGCGAAGGCAAACGTTTCCAGTCGCACGTGCTGAAGGTGCGCGTGCACGAGAAATCGATTCACGACGTCCTTGAACTCACGATCAGCGAAGCGATCCAGTTTTTTGCGCAAACCGGCGAAGATTGCGGCGCGCGAATTTCCAATGGCCTCAAAGTGCTCGACGAAGTCGGGCTTGGTTATCTGCGGCTGGGTCAGCCGTTGAACACCTTGTCCGGTGGCGAATCGCAGCGGCTGAAGCTAGTGGGACATTTGTCGGACGCTTCCGGCACCCGCAATCTGTTCATCTTCGACGAGCCAACCACGGGACTGCATTTCGACGATGTGGCAATGCTCCTGCAATTGTTACAGCGCCTTGTGGATCGTGGGCATTCGCTCGTGGTGATCGAGCACAATCTGGAGGTGATTAAGAGCGCCGATTGGATCATCGATCTCGGCCCAGAAGCTGGTGATGCGGGTGGTGAAGTCGTCGCGGTTGGCACACCAGAAGAAATCGCGAGCGTCGAACATTCACACACGGGAAAATTTCTCAAGCAGATGCTGGGGAGCGCACGCGGCCCGCGTGCAGTTTTTGGCGGCCCGCCAAAAACCACAAGACGCGTTTATTCAAATGAGAATAACGAGTTCGCGTTGCGCGCAGCGGAAGAGCCGTTAGGCCAGTGGCCTAACGGTGCACGCCAGCGGCGTGCGCTCGCCAATCCGCAGAAGAACGGAGCGATTCATGTTCGCGGCGCGCGCGAGCACAATCTCAAGAACATCGATCTGAAAATCCCGCGGGAACAACTAGTGGTCATCACCGGGTTAAGCGGCTCCGGCAAATCGACAGTCGCCTTCGACATCCTATTCGCGGAGGGACAACGCCGGTTTCTCGACAGCATGTCGCCTTATGCGCGGCAATTCGTGGAGCAACTGGAAAAACCAGATGTTGATCTGGTCAGCGGATTGCCCCCGACCGTCGCCATCGAGCAACGTGTGACTCGTGGCGGAGGCAAATCGACAGTCGCGACGGTCACGGAGGTTTACCATTTCCTTCGCCTCTTGTTCGCAAAAACCGGAACGCAGTTTTGCCCTGACTGCGATTTGCCTGTGGAAAAACAGAGTGCGGCTTCCATTGTGAAACAGCTCGAGACGGCTGCGAAACGCGGTCCGCTGAAGGTGCTCGCGCCGCTGGTGAAAGCTCGCAAAGGTTTTCACACCGACGTGGCATGCTGGGCGGAACGGCAGGGATCACACCATTGACGTGGTGGTGGGCGTGATCGATCGGCGGCGAATCGCTAATGCGCGCGAGATTACCCGACGCGCTCTCGAGATTGGTCGAGGCACAGCGCGTCTGCTCGATTCAAGGAATCGCCTTACCGTCGTGAGCACCGAGATGAGCTGCCCCAACTGTGGCCGCGCATTTGAGGAACTCGATCCGCGTTTGTTCTCATTTAATTCGCCTCATGGGATGTGTGAAGAATGCGGCGGGTTCGGCGAAATTTGGGACCACGATTTGCAAACGGGAGCGAATCGCGATGGCGAATCTGTTCTGGAAAACGAACTGGCGGCCGAACGTGAATCTGAATGGATCGACGAAGGCGAAGCGCGCGAATGCCCAAGTTGTCACGGTTCACGTTTGAACGCAGAGGCGCGTCATGTGCGCGTGCAAGGCTATACGATCGATCAATTCACGGATCTCTCGGCGGGTGAAGCAGCGCGCGCGGTTGCGAAACTAAGATTCAAAGGGAGAGACCAGACGGTAGCCGCCGGTCTTATTCCCGAGATTCAACAGCGACTGCGTTTCATGGAGACCGTCGGACTTGGCTACCTCGCGCTTGGGCGCTCGGCAAAAACGTTGAGCGGCGGGGAATCGCAGCGAATCCGGTTGGCTGCGCAACTCGGCTCAAATTTGCGCGGCGTGCTTTACGTACTGGACGAGCCCACGATTGGTTTGCATCCCCGCGATAATCAACGCTTGCTCGAAACGCTCACGACGCTGCGGAACAAGGGCAACTCGCTGATTGTGGTCGAGCACGACGAAGAAACGATGCGGCGCGCCGATCACATCGTCGATCTCGGGCCGCGCGCGGGAATTCATGGAGGCGAAGTCGTGGTGAGCGGAACGCTGAGCGATGTCAGGAAAAATCCAAATTCCGAAACCGCGCGGTGCTTGAAATCGCCGCTGTGTCATCCCATCCGGGGATCACGCCGATCGCTGCGCGATGTCGAAAACTGGATCGAGATTCGGGGCGCGCGCGCGAACAATTTGAAGAATCTCGACGTGCGTTTCCCGGTCGGTAGGCTTTCGGTGATTACCGGAATCTCAGGCAGCGGAAAATCCACGTTAATGCACGAGGAATTGTTGCCGCGTATTCGCGAGACTCTGGGGAGCGCACGCTTGCAGCGTGTTGGTGAAGGCATTCTGCCTTCACGAACTTCCCAATTACGTCTGTGGCCCAACGATCCGCGCAAGAAGAAAAGTTCGTTGTCGCAAAATGCGGCAACCAGCACGCTACAAGCGTGCGCTCCCCAGACTGCGAACGGCATCGAAGCTGTTTACGAAGTTGATCAATCGCCGATCGGAAAGACCTCGCGCTCGACGCCGGGAACCTATGTGAAAGTGTTCGACGAGATCCGAAATCTTTACGCGCAGTTGCCGGTATCACGGATGCGCGGCTATTCGGCGAGCCGATTCTCGTTTAATTCCGAAGGCGGGCGCTGCGAGACGTGCAAGGGCCAGGGCATGATCAAGCTCGAGATGAACTTTCTGCCCAGCAGTTATGTGCTCTGTGAAGATTGCCAGGGCTGCCGGTACAACCCCCAGACGCTGGAGGTTCTCTATAACGAGAAATCGATCGGCGACGTAATGGAAATGACCATCGAAGAAGCTGCGCAATTCTTTTCAGCGCATCCGAAAATCGCCCGTCCACTTTCGCTCCTGGTCGACACCGGCCTTGGGTACCTGAAGCTCGGACAACCGAGTCCCACTCTAAGCGGCGGCGAAGCGCAACGGCTCAAGCTGGTGACGCAATTGAAACGCGGTGTGAGCCGCGCGGCGAACGAGCGGATCCGAAAAATGCGCAAGCCCGGATCGATATTGTATCTGCTCGAGGAACCGACCATCGGCCTGCACATGGCAGACATTGAATTGCTCCTCAGCGTGCTGCATCGGCTCGTTGATGAAGGAAACACCGTCGTTGTCATCGAACATAATCTCAGTGTGATCGCCGAAGCCGACTACATCCTCGATCTGGGGCCGGAAGCGGGTGAAGCTGGCGGCCAAGTGGTCGCCTGCGGAACGCCGGAACAGGTCGCGAAAAACCGCGTTAGCCGTACCGCGCCTTTTTTGCGGAAGGTTTTGAACACACGACGTCCGAAAACCGCGCTGTCATCCTGAGCGGAGCGAAGGACTGCGCAATCGAAATCGCCATGACGCAGTGAACATTGAGTGACCGGTCATCTGTTGAGAGGTCCCTCACATTCGTTCGGGATGACACGCGTTTTGATTGCGGCTATCAGCGACATCAGTGACAATCGCGGCGCAAATGTTCGCGTACTATCTGCACAACCTCGATCCGATCATTTTCCGGATCTACGACAATGTCGGGCCGCGGTGGTATGGCTTGGCTTATGTGCTTGCGTTTGTATCCAGCTATTTTCTTTTGCTCTGGCTGTCCAAGCGCGGATACGCCGATCTGCCGCCGGAACGCGTAGGCGATTTCATCACCGGCTGCGCGTTGTTCGGCGTGATCGTTGGCGGGCGTCTCGGCTACGTTTTCTTCTACAAGCCGGAAATGTTGCGCGAGCCGTTGTCGATCTTGCGCGTTTGGGAAGGCGGGATGTCGAGTCACGGCGGGATGGCGACAATCTCGTCGTAACGGCGCCGATGGGATTGTTCTTCGGACGATGCGCGAACTTCATCAATGGCGAGCTGTACGGGCGGATCGCCAATGTTCCGTGGGCGATGCAATTCCCGAAGGAACTGCTCGATCATCCCCAGGAAGCTGAAAGCGCAGTCGCAGCGTGCGCGAGAATCGATCCGTCATTGACCACACCCGACGCAATCATAGGCGCGGTGCGTGGTCAGTCAGAGGTCGCGAACATGCTGCGGTCAATTCTATCGCCGCGGCATCCATCGCAACTTTATGAAGCCTTCTTCGAGGGGATCGTGTTGTTCGCAATCTTATGGTTTGTGCGGACGCGGACGCGCCAACCCAACGGCGTTTTGACCGGATTGTTTTTCATTTGTTACGCGATCTTTCGAATCGTGGTCGAAAATTTCCGCGAGCCCGATGCCGAATTGATCGGGCCGTTCACGCGAGGCCAATTCTTTTCGTTTTTCCTGATTGTCATTGGCGCCGCGTTTATCGTGGCGGCAAAGAGGCACCCGAGCTTTCCAAGCAGAATGACGAAGCACGAATGACGAATGACGAAAGAAGCTCGAGTGTTAACCGATAAACCAGCAACTTAACAAGTGGTGCGTCATTCGGATTTCGACATTCCTTCGTCATTAGACATTCGTCCTTACGCAATATCTCTTTCGTTTCCGCAAAACGGCGTTATTACTAATCCCGGTGACTCGGGAATGTTCGTTCCGGAAATCCTAGCTGCCGGTGGCGGTCTGCTGTTTGCGTTCGATCACGCGACAATCGCGGGCAAAATTGTTCTCACTCTTCTGGCTGTCGTATCGATCTTTAGTTGGTCGATCATGATCACCAAACTGCGCGTGATCCGTTTCGCGCGCAGACAGAACGCTCGTTTCCTCGCTGCTTTTCACAAAGACCGACAGCCACTTCGTCTGTTTGAGAAAAACGCGCGCTTTCCAGGTGCGCCCGTTTTCAATGTGTATCGCGCAGGGTGTGAGGAAATGACATTCCATCTGCTCGGGTCATCCGAAGTGGACGACACCTTTCGCGCGCGGCTTGAAATCGCAGACAAGATTTCACCGGCGCAGATGGGCGCCGTCAACGCCGCAATGGAACGCGCCGTCGGCGAGACAGCGCTTTCACTCGAATCGCAGATGATCTTGCTTGCCACCGCAGTGAGCGGTTCGCCATTTCTCGGATTGCTTGGCACGGTCTGGGGCGTGATGGACGCGTTTACCGGAGTCGCGGAAGCAGGTTCGCCCAACCTGGTCGCGATGGCCCCCGGTGTATCCGGTGCGTTGATTACGACCGTTACGGCTCTCTGTGTCGCGATTCCGGCAATGTTCGGTTACAACTTTCTCGTCACCAGCATTCGCGGGATCATCGTGGAGATGGACAACTTCGCCGCCGAGCTCGCATCCGAGTTCGAGCACAAATATGTCGATCACGGGTCGCGGGAATCCGCGTTTCGCAGATGAGACGTTACTCGCAACGCCAGAATCTCTCCACGCTGAGCGAGATCAATATCACGCCGCTGCTCGATCTCGCTTTTGTGCTGCTCATCATATTCATGATCACCACGCCGCTGCTGGAAAGCAGCATGAACCTGGTGATCCCATCCAGCGGCGCGAAGAATCCGCCCATCAACACTTCGCATGTGCAAACGGTCTCAATCGATCGCACCGACACGATCCGGTTCAATAATCAGGTAATGGACCTGGAAACTCTGAGGACGCAGTTGGTGCAGTTGAAACAAACGAATGCGGATATCGCCATTGTAATTCGCCCCGATCGCGATTTGCCGGTGCAAAAATTAATCGGAGTGATGGACGCATTGCAACGCGCGGGAATCACCAAGGTCGGTATCGCCACCAAAGCAGAACCGAATTAAATGGCGAAAGGTCCGCCTTCGCAAAAGTACGGTACGCCGAGCGGGCGTTTTTGGGTAAACGTCGTCCTGATCGCGTTGGCGCACCTCGCGCTTGTCGCGGGACTGTTCCGCTGGAGTGTAGCAGCGAAGGCGTCATCGAATCCAGAGAGCATCGTGTGGTTAGGTGGCGCGGGAGATCTCTCGGCGGACGAATCGGAAAAACAGGAATCGCCATTACCAAAGCAGCCAACTACTGACACTGAATCCAGCGAGCCGGAACAGGATGAGGCCGCTGTGGAAAAGCCTGTCGTGACAACTGCCAAGAGCGAAATCGAATTGCCATCGCCCACTCCGAAACCGACGGCAACAGCAACACCGGCGAAGCCAAGTGCCACTCCCGCATTAAGAGCAAAGACAACTCCAAAACCAATAGCAAAACCAACTCCCAGGAAAACTGTGGTGGCGAACGCTTCTCCAAAACCGGCGACAAAACTCAAGCCGAGTCCAGCAAAAGCGAACGCCAAATCGGAGAAAAAGGACAAAATTGTGCTCGCAAAAAAGGATTCCGCGTCTCAGAGCGGAAGCGGGCAAAGCGGATCAACAGGCAAAGCGGGCAGCGCGGGCGGAAGCAACGAGTCCGAATTTGGCTGGTACGGCAACATGTTGCATGATCGTTTTTATAGTGCCTGGATCCAGCCGACTACGAATGTCCCTTCGGGCGCAAAAATTTCGACACTCGTGAACGTACGAATCGAAAAGGACGGTCGCGTTTCGAAATTCGAAATCGCCAAACCATCTGAGAACGCCACAGTCAATGAATCAGTGGCGGCGGTTGCGAGACAAATCAACCAGGTTGATCCGCCGCCGACGGGGCTAATCAAGGGCGATCATTACCAAGTAAAAATCAATTTCGAACTGAATACTGAGGAGAAACCGGAGAACTGACCCTGCTCAGAAAGTCTTCGGCGAGAATGCGGAAAGCGACAGGCAAGACGCGTGTGCTTCTCCAGAGCTTACTTAGCGAATTTCTCTTCGATGAGGCGGTGCAGATGATCACCAATCACCGGGTGATTGAGGCGTTGGATCACTTCGTCAAGGAATCCGGTGACGAGGAGGCGCTGGGCTACGTTTGTCGGAATGCCGCGGGTGCGCAGATAGAAGAGCTCGTCCTCGTCGATTTGGCCAGACGTCGCACCGTGGGTACAACGGACGTTGTCGGCAAGGATTTCGAGGCCGGGCATCGAGTTCGCTTCGGCGTCGTCGCTAAGGAGAAGGTTGCGAACTTTTTGATAGGCGTCGGTGAAATGGGCGTGCGGTTCCACGCGGATGAGGCCGCCAAAAATCGTACGAGCGCGGTCGTCGAGCGCGTTTTTGTAAAGCAAGTCGCTCGCCGTGCGCGGCGAGATGTGGTCCTGCAATGTGCGTGCGTCGAATTCCTGCTGGTGTTTCGCCACGGCTACAGCGAGCAGATCGCTGCGGCCGCCTTCGCCAACGAGACGGCTCAGACTTTCGAACCGCGAATATTTCGCGCCGACGTGCAAATTCAGGCTCATAGCGGAAGCATCATGATCGACCACCGTAGAGTTCATTTGTAATGCGATCACGTTACTGGCCCACTCCTGGGCGCACACGTATGTCACCTTCGCTCCAGGCCCTGCGATGAGATCGTTCACGCCGCAAGCGAAGCCTGGGGCCGTTCGGCTGCACGACCGGAAATGCTCGATCACCGTTACCTTCGCCAACTCGTCGGCTACGAGGAGCAGATGCGGGAACACCGACATGTTATCGTGGCGCAGCCAATGGAAGATTTCGATCGGCAATTCAATTTCGAGCCCGCGCGGAACGAACAGGAATGTTCCCGTCGAAACGAGTGCCTTGTGTAATGCGGCGAACTTTGCCGAGCCAAGCTTCGCTTCCGTGGACATGAAATATTTCCGAAAGAGATCGCTGTGCTCCACCATGGCGCGCTCGAGCGGCTGAAAAATGACGCCGCGCTTTTTCAAGTCTTCAGAAACGACGTCGCGCTCGATGAGCTGATCGTTGGCGAAGATCATTCGACCCGCGTAATCGTCGAGACCACGGGAATACTTCAGAACATTGTTGCGG
>Ga0193747_1000579_pt1 | contig 11844 bp, 15 predicted proteins | sample L1m2metaG_FD_143048 | JGI IMG/M metagenome (GOLD analysis project Ga0193747, IMG submission 143048) | Soil microbial communities from a riparian zone of the East river system, Colorado, United States - L1m2 | ecosystem: Environmental > Terrestrial > Soil > Riparian zone | place: USA: East River...
TCAAACCAGTCCCAATGATGTATCCTCCCCGGTGATGTATGGGAAAAGTTTTGGCGGCACTGCGCAGCAGAATACTTCCTTGGACCTGCGCGAGATCGTTGTGCGGACCGTTGCTTCCGGCGAAGAGGCCGCGCGAGAGTAACACCTTGCCCTCACGTGAATATTTGGCTTTCCACAATAGCGTGTTCCGCTAGCATCATTGCACTTTTCCTATATGTTCCACGCGACTTCGAAACAAGTTCTCTGTGTTCTTATCCATGAAGTGGACGTAGCAGCCTTTCATGCCGCGAGTCAGAAGAACGCGGTAAGTGTTTTTTACCATTTGCGTGAATCGGTCGCCGGACCTCTTCACGACAGTGTCAAAGGACTTGGTCTTGTCTCCCTTCCAATCTGCAGCCTCGGGTACGTAGACTAAATCAGGACCGAAGATGACGCCCACATAATCGAATTCGAATCCCTGCGCCGTGTAAACACAACCAATTTGATTCACGCCACCTGAGTCGTACGCCCAGAGGCTCTCTTTCGGGATGCCAGGAGCGCGGCTACCCGAGTCGGATTTGGCATTCCATGGTCGGACGTAATCGCCGATGACTACGTCATCTACGAGTGTCCCGTTAGACCGGGGATTAGACCACGGCCAACAAAAGCCTGCTGCCAGCCGCGCTGTGGATTTTTCTTCCAGCCTTTTCCTGATTGCGTCCTCCAGGGCTTGGGGAGTGAGCATGATTCTAAAGTCGAACTCGTCGGCCTGATTCCACATCACATGTGGTGTGCGCTGAATTCCGAGGGTGTTGTTCACCCAACTGACGAACGCATCTGAGCCAGCGCAGCGGAACTGGGCTTCCAATTCAAATTCACAAACGCCGCAATGGAGTTTTTCAGCTTCAGTCTTAATGTAGCCCGTAGAGCCGATCTCCCCTGGTCTTACGATCTGGTTGTCATCAATGAAAAACACAGATGTGCGACTTGCCTTTAACAACTCGTGGATTTGTGAGAGTTTGCTTTGCTTTACCTTTGGCGTGAATCGGTTGTTGCTAGTCTCTCGAATTCGGTGAGCCTCGTCGGCGATCATGACATCAATCACATTCGCGTCCGCGCCCATATAGCTGTTGAAGTAACGCACTTGCGCAGCCCCACGGGTGCCTACGATTTCTCGAATAGTGGAGGTGAACGCACGAGAACCCGTCACGTAGTGCGCGTTTAGGCCCATCCCAGAGAGATCACCGAGCAAGTTCATGGCAATGACCGATTTCCCCGTGCCAGGGCCACCTCGCACGATAATGGCAACCTTCTTCCTGCTTTCGACACCGTCCTTGGCAGCTTCCACAACCTTGTCATAAACCACGAGCTGCTCATCGAGTAACACGTATTCCGGCTTGCCCTTGATAAGTTTGGCGACGTGGTCGAGCAGTTTCTTGCTGGGGCGGTACTTGCTCTGCTCTACTTTCGCCGAAACCTCGCCGCTATCGGCACCATGGATTCGTTCGTCTAGAAACGCAGTGAGATCAGGCACGTGATCGGCAGTGAAGACCGGAGACCGCCTAATCTGCTCTGCAAACTGCGGTAAGAAAAGAGGATCGTCCTTTATCGGGCTGTAGTTGTGCAGATAAGAACAGGCATGTGCGTCGATTCCGTCTTCGCCCTGAAAAGCCGTGTGGCAATCGGTGAGATACGTCATGTACTGACCGACTTGGACGGAAGGATGAAGCACATCCCGGACACTGCCGCCGACGAAGGTCGCTACCTCGTTCTTGCCAGATGCTCCTTTGCAGCCGCTCCACTGCTTTAGCTCTATGATGACTGCGTTAGGCGCTTTCTTGCTGTCATACCCGGTCACAAGGCAGTCAAGCCGCTTGGAGGTGAGTGGGAGTTGAAGTTCCAGCAAAACGCCATGATCGAGCAAGCTTGCTGTTTGAAAAACTTGTGACACGGCGCGGAGAGAATTGTTCCAGGAATTCACCTCAGCGACTGGTGGCTGGTACCGAAATTCAAGAAAGAAGGCATCTCTTAGTTTCGTGGCAATGCGGTTGTAAGTTGAGTCTTCGATAAGGGATTGTGTGGTGCCGGAATAGAGGCGCATGCGTTATCAGTTCTTAGGCCGCGTGACTGGGTCTAGGCTATGACACCTTGGCTGCTGTGGTCCACCGCTCACGTCGACGGCGAGATGGGCCCGATAAGAGATTTGCTATCCAACAGCCATCCAGATTGCGCGGTACACGCCGAGGTAAACAATAGAGATTTTCAGGACGTACTGGGACGTACTTGCAATGACTTGCGATTCCCTCCATCCTGATCCAGCATCTACCTTATCGCCGTTTTCTTGACATTATCACCTTCTTAGCTACGATCAAGAGCGGAGCAAGGCGGGTATTCAGGACAGAGCAGCGAGTTTCGCCCTCGTCAGTGAAGACGGTATCGACATGCCGGCCGGATTGGAGCTGGTGCTGCGGGACGGTCGTCGGCTACGCATCAGCCAGGGAGTCCAGGAAGAGACCTTGAGAGCGGTTCTCGCAGCCATGGAGTCGGGGAAATAGATAAGGATGCTGAGTTTTCCGGCGGCGATTAAGGTCTACCTGTGCACGGTGCCGTGCGACATGCGGCGTTCCTTCGACGGTTGTCGATGATGGCCGAACATGTGATCCACTGCAATCCCTTCTCCGGGCACCTGCTGGTTTTCTGTAATCGCCGCACCGACCGATTGAAGATTTTGTACTGGGATCGCGATGGATGGGTGATCTGGTATAAGCGGCTGGGCGGGGTTCTATCGCAGGCTTTGTTTTCCATTATGGGAATCCCCCTTTTACTTCTCGGCTGCCGGTTATGCGACCTTCGGCTATGGTGATGTCGTTCTCCCGCAGTGTGGCGGACCTTTAGGTCCGGTGGAAAGCATCATCGGCGTGCTGATGTGCGGGTTGTCGGCGAGCTTCCTGTTCGCCATCGTGACCAGGCTAGTCGAGCGTGAGGCGCGGGTCTCAGACACTCCCGTCACAGACACGGGAGACACCAGTCCTGAAACCAGGATTCGCCAGTCGATCTCGCGATTGTCGAACGCGAACTTTTGAAACTTCCCCTTGCCAAGCGCTCACCTGTTCTAGAATTGTCGCTGGGTGGCGGAGTGAAGAATGACCAGCGACGTTGCGATAAGACGCTATTTGGCGCTCGGGGGTCTTGTACTCGAACTGGTTGTTTGTCCGACTCTGACGGGCCAGGCGACTAAGTCTCCCTCCTCGATTTCCGTCCCAAGCGAAGTCACGTCGTGGTTTAAGAGCGCTGCAATGCCTCTGGACAGCACGAGTCCCGAGAGCGGGCTGGACGACCTGCGTCAGATGGAGTCAACCATTGGGAATGCACGCATAGTTGCCATGGGAGAGGCGACGCATGGTACCCGGGAATTCTTCCAACTGAAGCACCGCATGCTGGAGTTTCTCGTCGAAAAAAAAGGCTTCACTGTATTCGGTATTGAGGCGAACTGGCCGGAATCCCTGGCGATCAACGACTATGTGTTGAACGGCACCGGTGATGCGGTGGAGGCGCTCGACGGTTTGTATTTTTGGACCTGGAACACGGGAGAAATGCTGGACATGATCCAATGGATGCGCAAGTACAACCAGGATCCGAAGCACACGAACAAGGTAAAGTTTTTGGGGTTCGACATGCAGGTGGCGCACGTGGCAGTGAGGAATGCGGAAAGGTACCTGGAAAAGGTTGACCCCGCAGAAGCCAAACTGGCCTCGACGCTACTTGCTCCTTTGAGTGATGCCAACCGGGAACGCGAATCTGCAAACAAATCGAAGTACTTCTGGCAGAAGACCGAGGGGATGATTGAATCCTTCTTGGGGTCGCTTGAACGCCGGAAGAAAGTGTACGTGGAGGCGTCCTCGCTCGAAGAGTGGACATTGGCTCGACACAATCTGGAGATTGTGCGACAGGCTGTGGAAATGCATTCTGTGGACCGGTTGGGCAATTTTTCGCCGCGCGACCAGGCCATGGCAACGAATGTGGAATGGATTCTTGACCGGGAGGGGCCGGAGTCAAAAATCATGCTATGGGCGCACAACGGACATGTGTCCACGGCGCCGCTCGGAGAGGGGGAGTCCATGGGCATGGTCCTCCGAAAGACTTACGGGGCGAAAATGGTGGTGTGTGGATTTTCTTTTGACCAGGGTTCTTTTCAAGCGCTGCAGAGAGGCAAAGGGCTTCGGCAATTCACGGTAGGTCCGGCAATTCCGGGTTCGCTGGATGCGGCCCTGGCAACAGCGGGAATTCCCTTGTTTGCCGTTGATCTGCGGAGAGCGCCGTCGAGCGGAGCCGTTGCGGATTGGTTGAATACCCCACAACCAATGAGAAGTATCGGGGCGATTTACAGCGAGAGTGCGCCCGACGCATATTTCGGTCCCGTGACTCCACACAGCTTTGATCTGATCATATTCGTAAGGCACACAACCGCGGCGCACGAAAATCCAAAGTTCTCGGAAATTGAATTTCGCGGAGGGCCGTGATGGGGAAATGGAGACCGCGCTCATGGCGGACGAGGAGTGGGCGATGAGCGATGTGATGCTCCGATGCGATAGACTGGGCGCGTGAGGATGTTCGATCGATGCGCTACTTGAATCTGCTCTGCGATCGAAACACACGAGGCGCTGGAACTCCAGGCGGACGGCCTAGTCAATATCCGATCGGGAATGCGATACACGCTTCGTGGCAGGATACCCGATTTCCTAGCCGCGGTTTCTGGCCAGAACAAGAAATACCAAGAGTTCCATGACCGAACAGCGAGGTTCTACGACTTGGCGGACTAGCCGTACCGATGGCTGAAGGGCAAGAGGGATTTCCGAAGAGAGCCCATCGGCCGATCCTCCCCCGAACGAGGCAGTGGTGCACTACTCTTACCGGGTCATATCTCTGCTTTCTCTCAAGGATCCAGAAAGCAAAAAAAAGCCGCGCAACTTTTCGACACGATCGTGTCCGCCATGGGCGATTCCGGATCGCTTCACGTACTTTTCGGCCACGCGTATCGGAAAGCGGAAATGCAAGACGACGCCATCCGCGAACTCCGCAAGGCTATCGCTTTGGATACGCGGACGCCTCACGCACACTACTTCCTCGGCTTGGCACTGCTCTGGAACAATGAATGGACGGACACGCCGGAAATCCGCCAGGAATTCGTGACCGAACTCAATTCCGGGCGCCCGGATATTTACATCGCTAACGATTCCACTCCCAGCTTTCTCTACAAGAATCTCGGCAATGGAAAATTCAAGGAGATTGGACTTGAGTCCGGCACTGCGGTCAGTCAAGACGGTTCCGAACAAGCCTCCATGGGCATTGCCATCGGCGATTACAATCACACCGGGCGCCCATCGATTTACACCACGAATTTCTCCGACGAATACGACGACTTCTACCGCAACGACGGTAACTGGAATTTCACCGATGTGTCCTACCAATCTGGAATCGCCCTGCCCTCACTACCCTATGTAAAGTGGGGCACGGCCTTCGCGGACTTCGATAACGATGGCTGGCTCGACCTCATCGCGGTCAGCGGTCACGTTTATCCTCAGGTGGACTCGTTGCCATCCGGCGGCGGCTATCGCGAGCCCAAACTCCTCCACCTCAATCAAACTGACGGCACTTTTTGCGATGCCCGCGATCTGGCCGGGCCAGCGCTTCAGGAACGCCATGTTTCACGAGGTTTGGCCGTCGGCGATCTCTTTAATGATGGCAATGTGGACATAGTCGTGGGTGACCTCGACGGCGCTCCCATGATTTTGAAAAATCACGGAGTGCCAGGCCGTCATTGGGTCAGCTTCGATCTGGCGGGCGCCAAGAGCAATCGCATGGCGATTGGCGCGAGAGTGAAACTCGTAGCGAGCGGTATGACACAGTCTGATGAGGTGCACAGTGGCGGAAGCTATCTTTTGCAGAATGATACGCGCGTGCACTTCGGCCTTGGCTCCACCAAAAAAATCGACCGCATCGAGATTCCCTGGCCTTCAGGAGCCGTCGAGACACTCACAGATTTGGCCGCCGACCAATTTTATTCGGTGCTCGAGGGTTCGGGAGTTGTGCCTGCTAACCGCATTCGGCCAGCTGTCCCGAAAGGTTCTCGATGAACCCGATAGGCACTGATACGTGCCTCGGTACGACGTCGACGATCCTGGAATCCGAAGATGCTGCGTTTCTGCGACTCGGCGAGACTTATCTTATCGAATGGGAACAAGGCAAGAAACGGATTCGTATCTGTAAGGGAAGGCTTGCCGCTTGTCCTCGAATAATCACAGGAGCCGCTGGAAGCTGATGCACGTCGCACGGGGGGGCACATCCGCAACAAAAGGTACGCTACGGGTACCCCTGGCGATTTTCGGTCCTCGCTCAGCACCTGTACGGAAAGCCAGCTGCCTCTTACGGCAATCCAGAACAACACACGCCTGGGTGTGCCGCGCTGAGGTTCCATACAATGGATTCAGACGCACTGCGACGTTCGCGGACTGGAGAGACACCATGGCTGAAGGTCCCTTTACAGCAAAGCGCGCCAATCCGCGCTTCTCGTTTTTCGCAGATGCCGAAATTACGCTTCGCGATGGAACGTGGGTTCGCGCACAGCTTTCCGAATTGAGCTCGCGTGGTTGCTATATCGATATGCTCGAACCCATTCCCACTCGTACGAAATTACGTCTCCGCATCTGCGATGGCATGAGCACATGCGAACTAGACGGCAAAGTGATCTACATGCATTCTGGCGGCGGCTTTGGAATTTTCGGCGTGGGTGTGGTTTTTGAAGAGATGGATCCAGAGCAGCGCTCCGCAGTCGAGGCGTGGCTGCGCGAACTCGCCCGACATCCTGGGAAAGATGCGGGAATGAACTCCGAAGCGCAAAAGCCGGGTTAAATCGCACAGAATCAACGAGCCGTGTTGTAATCAGACGCGCTCATAACCCGAAGGTCGTCAACCGGTTTCATTCTGACCCGCAACCAATCCGTCGACGCCAGGCCCGATCCTGGATCCGCAGCTCGCCAAATTTCATTTTATCGTACTGAGAGAGCGCAGATTTTCTTTCTAGCCGGAAGGACGATGATCGGAGTCCTTACAGCCCGCGTCCGTTCCTCCCGCACCCAGCTAAGGTTAGGGCGAAACCTATTATCGCCTGGTTTGGCGTGCAGACGAATTGGTGAAGAATCGAAGGCCGAGCAGGAATTTCTAGTGTACGAGAAGGTGGAGAAGACCGAAACCGCCACAATCGAACGCCAGCGGCGGGAACTTCGGCAATTCCTGATTATTCTAAAGGACCAGCCTGCAGCTTCCTCGCCTCGCTGAATACCGGGACATGCTATTTGAGTTTGGGTTTGAAGGAATCGACGATCCCGCTGGCTTCGCGGATGGTCAGTATCTGATTGACCTTCACCTGCGTGAACCGTTCCAGTTTCTGCGTAGTCGGCCACTTTACCTCAATGAGATCCACGGTTTGAGCTTTTCCCAAGCCGAAGTGGAGGCACAGGTCGCTCTGCGACATGACGCTAGAGCCGCTGTGGACCTCGTCCATCTGCACATGCTTGCCAGTCACCACGCGCACGCGAGCTCCGATGGCGGTGCGATTGCACTTTGTTCCGATCAGTTTGATCTTGATCCAATTCTGCTGGTTACCGCCGTCGTTGCAGAAGCGAAGGCGGGTCCTTCATATTTATAATAGAAGCAGCGCGTCGATGTCGCCGTCGGTATCATAGTCGCCGAACGCATCACCGCGGCTGGAGAAACGTTCGCTGATGCCTGGTCCCAGGGATGAGCCGAGGAAACGCCGCCGCTGGATATTCATAGCCTGTGATCGCCGAGAACGAAGTTCGCCACGGTGGAAATTCGCGAGTGAACCAATCCGTTTGTCAGGTGTGCGGCTCCATTTCTCTTCATCGGCTCGGTACCTTTGGAAAGTTGCTCGGCACAATTCCTGTGCCCTCCTTGACGGCGATGATCCAGTCGATAGGCACATTCGTCAGTCGATCCACATGCCCGCTCGCCCAAGTGATTTCCAGAGACTCGATCTTGGCGCGCTTCCCACTAACCAAAATGAATCCGTGGATCATTAGCCGACATATAGCTCATGCCGCCCTTGGACTGTTCGATGTGCGCGACCCTTTTCTGAGGTTAGCTTCAGCGAAGAGCCGATCCCATGGCGATTGGATTTTGTACCGATCAACAGGACTTCCAGCCAGTGATTGGCGTTCCCGCCATCGTTGCGCAGAAGCTCCGGATAATCGCCGCGATTATTGATGGCGATGTCGATGTCGCCGTCATTATTGTAGTCCCCGACGGAAACGCCCTGACCGTAGTGTCCTTCCCCGCCCACGCTGGCTTTCTCGGTGACGTCGGTAAATGTTCCGTCACCATTATTGTGGTAAAGCGCCGAGCGCAAGGGTCGCGCTGATTTGTAAATGTCAGTGGCGGCCGATTGGACACAGTAGAGATCCATCAGGCCGTCCTGGTCATAATCGATCCAACCGACGCCGCTGCCCATGGTTTCGAGGTAATACTTTTCTTCCGTTTGCGTGGCATCTTGACGAAGAGTGATTCCGGCCGATTGTCGAACGTCGGGGTAACGGACGGTTACTCGGGAATCCTGCGCTTTAGAAGTCTGTCCAGAGGGTCTTCTGATGAAGGGTTGTACCAATCAGATTGCTTAACGTCAGGATTGCGCTGCACGCGGCTCCGAGATGGAGTCCTCTACCCAGTTTCGATTTTTTTCATTCCCGATTACCGATGTGCGATTGCAGGTAAGAAGCTGATGCGGAAGCAAGCACATTGCACTACGGCCGTTACCACGAATGTCGTTACCGCCATTGCGGGAGACAGAGAAGACTTGAGCCGAGTGAATATTACAATGCCGGTCACCGATGCCGCTCCCACGATAATGGTCATCGCGATTTCGAAAGGTGAGAAATGTCCGCTAATGATGCTAGCGATACCTAGCACGTATAGCCAAATGAACACCATTAAGGTCAACCAGAATAGAAAAAGTGGAAGCCCGATCCAGCCAGCCGGACGGGCACGGCGGATACCAAACGCAATACCTATCCAGAGCGGAAGCGTCTGTACGATGTAGCACAACACTAGGCCGGCGGGAAAACCTACACCCGCCACCAGAGAAACGATGATGGCAAAACAGCAGAGGGCGATTGCAATTGATTCTTTCCCGAGGGGATGTGCTTCGGAACTCATCTAGAATATTTCAGTCGCCCGCACATTCTAACGCGGCCAATCAACCCACTCAACCAGAAGTTTTCTTATTCTCTCAGAGTTTGCGGTCAGCAAGCGGCAGCGCCAGCTGAAGTAACTACTGCCTGACAACCATCGACATGGATTCATGAAGCGAAGAGGGCACCGTCGGGGCTTTGGCGAGGGCTTTTTCAATTCGATTCACGTCCAGGCCGACCGCTGCGTTGCTGCCCTTGAAGTCATTCAGCACTTCCCGGGCTTTGGCGATTTCTCCCGTTTGATAATAAAAAACGCCCAAGGTGGAATAACTACCTGGCCACTCCGGCATATCAGATGGGATGAGAGGGCCGGTCTCCCGCGGGATGCGATACGCTCCCAATGTTCGACGTGCTCAAGGCACAATGAAAAGGAGACCGGCTATGAAAAAGACTAGCAAAGCGCCGGGATAAACCGGTCTGAAGGAGGGGATGAAAGAGCCCTACGAGTAAGGAGTAACGATCCGCTCGGCCCCGAGTTTGGCGATGAGTTGTCGCGAGGCAACCATCGAAGCATAAAACAGGGGCTAGGTGGGCAGGGTATTGAGCTTCGAAAATTTGCAATCAGGGCGCCGACGCGGTTGCTAGAGCGGAAGGCAATATGGCCAGGGACGACATCGTGAGGACCTGGACAGCCCTGCGTGTCGCAGACCCCTGACACGCCTAGAAACTTCAGACACGAGAACCGGGAGACCTCGGTGGTACCTGCGGCAGATTACCGCAGCAGGACGGCGGGTGAAGGCGATAAGCCGCAAGACTCGCGCGCACGTCACCGAGGAGTCGGACAACGGCAGGGTACCGATGAATCATTCGAACAAAGACGGGAAACTGTTTGCGGAGAGTGAGGAGGGAAGGCCGTTGATCAAGGAGAACATTCGTCAACCTAACACGTACCCGACACAGAGCGAGAAACACGTGTCACATGGGCTGATGAATGTGCGGAAAGCAGCAAAGGGAAACAAGGAGATGAAGTTCACCGCCTTGCTCCACCATCTGACGATCGATCTGCTGCGGGAAAGCTTTTACGCGCTGAAGCGAAAAGCTGCACCCGGAGTGGACGGCGTAACGTGGCAGGAGTATGAGACCGGACTGGAGGATCGACTCGTCGATCTGCACGGTCGGGTACATCGCGGAGCGTATCGAGCGCAGCCATCGAGAAGAAAGTATTTAGAGAAACCCGATGGGCGGCTACGCCCATTGGGGATTGCGGCCGTGGAGGACAAGACAGTCCAACAGGCCGTGGTTACGATCCTCAATCAGATCTACGAGGAAGATTTTCTCGGCTTTTCGTATGGATTTCGTCCAGGATGCAGCCAGCATCAAGCGCTGGATGCAATGTCGTATGCGCTTCTGAAGAAGAAGGTGAATTTCGTACTAGACGCAGATATTAAAGGATTTTTCGATAATCTCGATAAAAGCCAACTGGTCAAGTTCGTTGAGCATCGCGTCGCTGACCCCCGAATCCTACGGCTGATCCAGAAATGGCTGAACGCCGGGGTGATGGAGGACGGCATATGGTCGGAAACGAAGACAGGTACCCCGCAAGGAGCGGTGATTTCGCCACTGCTTGCCAACATCTACCTGCACTATGCTTTCGATCTCTGGGTGAAAGTATGGCGCACGAAGTGTGCGCAAGGAGACGTGATCGTCGTGGAAAACCTGAGACGTTCGACTTTCTGGGTTTTACGCACATCAGTGGAAAGAACCGGAAAGGGACGTTCACCGTGAGGCGCATGACGATTCGCAAGCGCATGCGGGCAAAGCTGCAGCAGATTAAGCAGCAACTCCGCAAGCGTATGCACGATCCCGTTGCGCAAACCGGGGCATGGCTCAAATCGGTCGTGCAGGGTTACTTCAACTACTACGCGGTACCGGGAAACACCGACAGTCTCAACGCGTTCCGCACGCAGGTGAGTCGATTCTGGCGTTGGACGTTACTCCGTCGCAGCCAGAAACGCAAATTCAACTGGGCGAAAATGCGCAAGCTGATTGAATACTGGATTCCCAAACCGCGCGTGCTCCATCCCTACCCCGAGACACGCTTCGCCGCCACCCATCCGAGATAGGAGCCGTATGCGCTAATGAGCGCCCGTACGGATCTGTGCGGGGGGCATCGGGCAACCGATGTCCCTACCGCGACCTGTTCGGGTAAATGGAAACATGATTTTCAAAGGACACAAGCTCACGATTGGTGTGGACCTCGGCGATCGCTGGTCGAACTGCTGCGTTTTGGATGAAGCGGGCGAAATCCTTCTGGAACAGAAACTAGCGACGACACCGGAAGGGATGAAGCAGACATTTGAGAGGATACCGCGAAGTCTGATCGCCATGGAGACCGGGACACATTCCCCGTGGGTAAGCCGGCTGTTAAAGGAGCTGGGACACGAGGTGCTCGTGGCGCACGCGCAAAAGGTGAATTTGATCAGCAAGAGCACTCGAAAAGTGAGGTGCTCCCCAAAATTCGGACCAGTCAATAAAGTATAAAATCGCTGCCTCGGAAAGGGAGCAGAAATGAAATCGAGGCAACGGCGGAGCTTCAGCGCGGAGATGAAAGCACGAATCGCGCTGGAGGCGATCAAGGAACAGAAGACCATTCAGGAAATCG
>Ga0193747_1000580_pt1 | contig 11821 bp, 11 predicted proteins | sample L1m2metaG_FD_143048 | JGI IMG/M metagenome (GOLD analysis project Ga0193747, IMG submission 143048) | Soil microbial communities from a riparian zone of the East river system, Colorado, United States - L1m2 | ecosystem: Environmental > Terrestrial > Soil > Riparian zone | place: USA: East River...
CAAGCGAAGCATAACTTACATTAGAAAGGATATCGTGTTGAAGCTAACCGAGTACGGTGAGCTTAACCAGACTACTCTATTGAGCTACACTGGACTTAACCTTGCGAAGCATAAAGAAATACTAGGAGACATGGAACAAAAAGGAATTATTAATAGAAGAGAAGAGCCATGGGGCAATAAGAAAATAGTAAATTATAGTGTTACAGAAAAAGGAAAAGACTTTTGCATAAGAATTTTGGAGCCATACGAGCAAATGTTTCCTAGAAAAAAAAGTGATTCTTGTAAGATGAGGAACATGGTTAGCCAAGTATTTTAAGAGGCGTTAGATCACAGAACTCTATAGAAATGGCTTCTTCAGATGGTAATGACAATGATTCAAATAATTCTATAATGGATCAAAATAAGACTAGTGTTGTTGAGTTACTAGATGAACTAATATCCCATATGAATACAACAAGAAGTGTGTTTAAGGTAATGATACTATCTTCATTTATTCTTGCGCCCTTGTCTTTAATGTTGGCTGCAGTCTTCGTAATTCATCCTTTTTTTATGAATAGAATCTTGTTTAGAATCCCCGAAGTAGGTGTTTTTCTCCTGATTTTTATTGGAGTTTCAATAATGTTGGCTTCGATGTGGTTGTATATAGGATTAAGTGAACAAAGATTCTTTTCTAACTGGGACAAGAAGTTTAGTAGATACACGTCATTAAAAAATCAGCTTGATAAAGAGCTTGGAGAAAATACAGAGACAGACTAATAATAGAATAGTAGCAGAAATTCCAAATTCCTAGCATATGAACCCAGCTTAAGTTAGTATTCTTATTTCTTACGATATTTACGTGAATTTGTTTTCCTTTCTATTCCCTGCATATATGTACATTAGTTGTATAGCAGCGAGTATTCTCAGGATAACATTATATACATTCATCAGATAATCCCAATTCAAAAGTGAGAAAAAGTAGTTTTAGCTTTTTCTTAAGCACTGCTAATTACTTCCCCCGCGTCAGAAGATCCTTAAACTCTTTCGTATGGTGGTTGAGTGGTATTCCTAGTTTTTGCTATACCGACATTCGGAGGATGATTAGGTTTGTAATATTTTTGGTTCAAGATTTCAAAAATTAATGGATTGTATGAATGATTAACGTAATCTTCTCAAAAACCATCATTTGATGTAAACATTGGCCATCTGAAATCGAAAGGGTAGCCTCAAAAGAAAGTAAACTAAGTGGAAATTCAACATTCATCAGAGACATCAGACCCAACGATAGACATCAAATCCCACTCAAGGCAGTCATATTACCCTGTCAATGGTCCTTGCAGATCGATTTTCTTTGCCCCGTCACTTACAATTTTAGCGCTTTCAAGTCTTTTTTTCATATTCTTATTCTCGCGGGTTTACATACAATTGTAGCCAGAATCATCCAAAGTCTTAAAAATACATCTACGCCAATCAACTATGAATCGGGTTGCCAGAAAATACCAAGGTTATTAAACAGACGGTGTTCATTCCTGCAAAACCTGTTCAGGTTTATGATGCCTACATAAATGCAAAAAAACATTCGGACTTTACAGGTGGAAAGGCAACTTGCAATCCAAAAATAGGAGGAGACTTTACAGCATGGGATGGTTACATCTTTGGAAGGAAATTGGAATTGAGAAAAGGTAAGAAAATAATGCAAGAGTGGACAACAACCGAATGGCCTAAAGGTTATCCACCATCAATCTTGGAATTATCATTCATTTCAAAAGAAGAGGGTACCGAATTAATATTAACTCATTCTAAAGTTCCTGCAGAACAAGTAGAATCCTATAGACAAGGATGGATTGACTACTATTGGGAACCCATGAAGGAATATTTCAAAAAGAAATGATGTACTGTGCTAATAGATGTGTTTATTGTCTAAACAGCACATATTCCCAATAACGAGTTGACTAAATGAGCCCCTGTAAATACATAAGGTATTCGCCGAAAAAAATGGCTTGTTATTAGACGGCCGACTAATGCACATGGAATCTTGCAACCACTGGTTGTTTGATGATATCAGTCTTTGCCACGATCCCAGTTGTAGTTGCAATTTATGAACAAGGAGGAATTGCTGCCGCGGTTTGTCATGGCCCTCCGGCTCATTTAAATGCAACGCTATCTAATGACACTTTCAAACCTCTTTAACTCTTCAACCCTTTCCATGCTCGAAACAAAGGCTCATACTGTTGTGACGAAGGACCAGCTACACCAAGCTGCACCATCAAGCTAAGGTCATCACGAATCGCTTTGTGTTCTACTATCTTACCATCATCACCTATTCTATGAATGTGTACTGCTTGGTAGGAGATTCTATTTCCAGTTGGAGGAACAACAAAAAAGTTTCCTGTATGTTTGCCACTTACACTTACTATCGAAACAACCTTATCGACAGCTGCAATTGTCTCTTGCTCCTCGTAATGAAGATCATCAAATGCACTTCGTAGCGCCCTGACTGTGTCTATAAACTCTTCTGGTCCACGAAGCTTTAACCTAACTGGATCCACTTGCGATTCATGATTGAAATACTGCGGACTTATGACTTCATGGATCCTGCCAGTATCTCCTGTATTAATGGCCTCAAGTGCTCGTCTAACTATCTTAATGTTTTCATCTAGTGTATTTGTTCTTACTTTTTCCATTTTCCTGTTTCACACCTCTCCTTTAGTACCCCTGCCTAGATTTAGTCGTCTTTGGCTTTTGTTTCAATACAACCTTCAATCCATTTTCTTCCTTGAAACCGACTAAGAGCCTCGTTGTTTCTGCAGTGTCAATTACGCTGCCAATTTTTAACTCCATCGAATCAATGTCGTACGGTTTGAACCATTCTCCAACCTCATCTACGTCTGTCGAGAATTTTTGAAAAAATTCTTCTCCTTTCGCCTTCGGCAGATACATGTCCTATTGCTTTTTTGGTCTTGGAAAGACCAATTCTATTTTTATATTTCTTGTCGTCATATCATATTCTAGATAACTTAGATTATAAATATCTTACTCTCTAAGTAGTTTGGAATACCATCTGTCAATTCAACAAACATATTATATCCTAATGTATTATAATATGATGTGGGAAATAACAATGATTTGGATATTGTAACGCAACCTGAGCTAAGGGAAGCAATTGATCAACAAATGCGTGAGTTAAGTACCCGGACAGTCATTTTCCATCATTTTGTTGGTGAACGACTTGGACTTAATCCGACCGACCATAAGTGTCTGGACATTATCATCAGAGCTACAAACCCTATTACAGCTGGTCGGTTAGCTGACGAGACAGGTCTCACTACCGGGGCCATTACTGGTGTCATGGACCGATTAGAACAAGCAGGCTACGTCAAGCGTGAAAGAGATCCAAATGACCGACGATTGATATTCATAAATCCGCTTTTAGATAAAGCTATGGCTAAGATAGGCCCACTTTTTGCCCCCGTAAAACAAGCTGGGCAAAAACTCTATTCAAAGTACACTGACCAAGAACTCGCAGTTATTCTAGACTTTGTTATCAATTGTAATAAAATGACTAAAGAAATGACCGCCAAGATTCGAGCTGAGGTGGCAGATGATATCAAGACGCACCAGCCTGAAGATAAGTCTGATTTGTAACAAACGAGACTGCTACGGTCTTTGTCAATCGATACGTCGATATAGACTGGTAGCTGGCCTACATCCTGGGAGACCAAAGGTTTTCTTAAAATCCTCTAAGTAGCTTCCCAAGCAAAGAGGTATATCGCATAATATGGACTTTCTATCATATAATGAGATACAATTGCCGCCTTGTAGTACGATAGAATCGATTATTTACAATTCTAATCTGAACCACTATGTTCTTGTCTGAACAGTTGTCATTATTATTATTCATTGCTTTGATTAAGTCCCCATCGATCTCTCACTTTATTTGCTAGTTTGGAAAAAACAAGTCGGTCAAATACAAGGCCAATTGCGAAGATAGTGATCATCGATGCAATTATTTGATCCATGAGTTGGAATTCTCTCCCAACGTCCAGGATATGACCCAAGCCTAGATATGCTGCCATCAATATCTCAGCTCCTATCAACGCATGCCATGCAAAAGACCAAGCCTGTGTTACTCCAACTATTAGTGATGGTGTAGCCGCAGGTATCATCACATACCTAAACAGCGGCATACCCTTAGCGCCTAAATTTCTGGCTGCACGAGCATAAATTGGTGGGACGGTGCGAATTCCACTGTATGTAGATAACATTACTGAGAATATAGAACTCATGATTACAACAAATAAGATACCGAAATCGTTTAGACCAATGAACAGTATTGCGAACGGTACCCAGGCTATGCTTGGGAATGACTGTAGCCCTACTGCAAAGGAACTCATCGTTTTTCCAAAGTCTTTGAACTTTACCATAGCCAACCCAATCCCAACCCCTAAAATGATCGAAATTGAGAATCCAATCATGAGACGCCACATTGTTATACTGATGTTAGTAATTAATGAGAAATTCAATTCAGCAAAAGATTGGGCAACCATTGCTGGTGATGGCAATGCAACTCTTGGCCATATTCCCAGCATAAATGTTAGTTGCCAAATCCCTACAAACGCCGCAAGGAACAGTATTGTGTTGGCTATATCGTTAAGGTTAATCCTACCAATTTTTTTTCTTCTTATTTTCTCTTCAATAGAATACTTTCGTGGCTGCAATTTTGTTATCCTCTCCCGTTTCATCATCAAAATATAATTCCTTGGATTCTTCGGTAATCGCCACTGCATTCGAATCCACGATAGAATGATCTGGTGGTCGTGGCAAACCTACAGTGCACTCACTCTTTGTACCAGCAAGTTTGGGGGACAAAACAACGAGCATACCTCGTAATACCATAGCATCAATGATGTTACTCGTTAGAAACAAAATTGTTCTGTCTTGATGTATTTGAATGACTATTGCTGAAAAAGGCTCATCCATGAGAAAGACTTTTGGATTCATGGCCAGAGCATGACCAGTGGCCGCACATTGTTTCATTCCCCCCGAAAGTTGGCGAATGTGAGCATTTGAGAAATTTAACAATTGAACCCTCTCTATATAATGCATGGCAATTTATTTTCTTCTGTCTTTTGGGATATTTGTTATCCTTAAACCAAATTCAATATTTTCAAGAACTGTAATCCATGGAAAGATCAAAATGTTTTTACCACAGCATGATGGGCTATGATATCTATGTTCAAATTATTCAATATGAGGTGATTTGACGCGGTAGTATTTTTATTGTAGACCTTCAAAATATTCTTGACTTGCAGAATACTTTCTAGTTCTCCTGATTGTGACACAACCGACATTCTTGGTAATTCTAAGTGCGGTTATGCAATATAACTTTCTTCGAAGATGCAATTAGGACTAGAATGGCGCTTATTTGGCATATACTATACTTACATTTATTCCGTTATTCTAACACGTACCAGGAATTTGTTCCGTATTCAAGTGAAAATGCTTTGGAACCTATATATTCAAAGATAGGAAGGCGACTAACAATCCCTGTTATTGCAACAATATTTGCGCCAGCTATTGTGCATATACCGGCTATAGGATTTGTTCAGCCTTAAGTGCAACAAAGCCATTGAGAACGGGCTATTTTCCTAACATAAACCATGATCAAACCTTCATCGGGTTCGGAAGTGCAAATTTCCAGAATAGACGTCATGTACGTTGGGCCAGGCCCAGCAGTAAATGGCAATGGGCAGCTCAAGGAAAGGATCGAAGAATAATTTCCGGTGTGGTAATTGTAGTGAGGCGATTCCGGAATAACTTTCCTAAGAATTTCGCAAATACAATATTTGCTTCACCTCAACTCGGAAACAGACAACAATAGCCTCTTCGAAAGTATTTGCAAGATAACGGATTCAAAACGAAAGACTAGGAGGAAATATCCCACTGATAAAACAATTATTCCTACGTATTGTTGGATTCTTGGCAAGGGAAAACCAAGACCGGACCAGTCATGGATATACGATCTTACAATTTTGAATGAGGTGTTGAAGGAGGAGGGATTGCAGCCGATATAAGGAGCAGGCGTGGTAGGAGGACTAGCAGAATCAATTCCTTAACTTCTCATCATTCCACTTCTTTGATATCGTATACAATTAATTTTTCTCCATCTTTACCAATAATTCTTATTCTCCAAAAACGCAGAAGCCCCGAAAGATGCTGCGCAAGTCTATTGCAGATTCTTGTCAAGTATTATGGTATATAGTCGGAGGGTAATTTAAATATGTGTAAGAATAACAATTAAGTGTATGAGAAGAAAATTTTCATCAGGATTTGGCTCTAGATGTGAATGCATGTGTCATAAAAGAACAGGTACTGTCGGTTACTGCGGGTATTGTTCTGGCTCGCATGCAAAAAGTTATAGGAGTTAACATTCTGATTTTATCACACTCAATTCAAACAACATATAATATTGTTGACATAAATCTCAATGCAGTGGACGATTTAGTGGGATGTGTATCCCAAGATCTACTATCTTACTAGCAGTAGAACAATCATTGTGCTTCTAATAGTACTAGAATAAGTTTTAATTCAACCAATGACTTTACTTTTGTCTGTATATTTCAAAAGATATCAATAATGCTGTGAACCTTAGCGGTAGACTGCTTCAGTCACACCCATGCAACATCTTTCCTTAATCCGTCTTTCCATCAAGTAGCCTTTAAAGTAATTTCTTTCTCCTGCAGACGTCAGGTTTAGAGGGTATATCCCTAAATCTTGTTTGCTGTACCGCAGTAATTTTCTCAGATCATGCCTGAAGTTTGCTGGAGAAATCTCATCATTCTCAATTTCAGTAGAAGAATCTATACTTGAAACGAATCCGCTGTTTAATGCATAATCATTTGTTCTTGTATACTTCGCTAGGTAATGAACTAGATGCCATTCTTTCAGATAGTGGAACAAACAGATTTATTACAAAAATCAATGAACATGAAATCTATCTAACTCCACCATCATATTTTCAATAGTCTATTTCTGTGGTCGGTTCATTTTGTTATACTTTTGATAATCATCACAGACCTGTATTTTGTAGAGGAAGATTGCGATGTCCGATAATGTAATGCTAGTTGAATATTAGGCCGACCGAATGCTTGTGAGTGTAGTTTTGTTGGTTTGACTTTTTATTTCCTCTGACATTTTCAATATTTGTCTCTCACATTCATCCCTGTTTATTTGTACTAGAGTACAAAGATAGTACTCAAGTAATCAGACACTGTACTCAAGACAAGGTAAGACATGGTACCAAGTAGACAAATAAAATTTTGTCACTACAACCGCTACTTATTCTTCCTTTGAGCACCGTAACTTATACTAGAATAGAAACCTAAAACATCAGATGCAAGGGAACTTACGCGATTTTAGGAAACATTTTATTGCCATGTATTACGCATACTCTGATGAAGAGCATAAATTTTGTTATAGTTGGCGATTATCAAATTGCAAGTGAGTTAGGTAAGAAAGGGACTACAACTGATCTATCAATTTATGACAGAAAAACGCAAGATACTATTTACACTTGGGCTGTGCCTATCACTTTTCCCGATAAAATTCAATCATTGATGCAGGCAACGAATATTGCTGAATATGCTATACTGAATGTTACAAAAATGGACAAGTATCTAGGAGAGCAAGTCCTCGCTTTGGATGCAGTTAACTTCAGTGAAGGCTTCATCCTGCATTCGTATGAGGTAGATGAAATGAAGCTAAAAACATTAATAAAAAACACAGCAATCTCAGACTTCCGATTTCTTGATAATATTGACCAATTAAAGCAACAAATGAGTAGACTTGAGCCAAAAAGCCTAGAAGGACAGTGCATAATTCCAATAGACCATGCTTTTAACGTGAAGGGAGTTGGAACAGTAGTACTAGGTGTCATTAAACAGGGGACTGTGAAGACATTTGATCATTTGAAAATTTTACCTAGTGGAAAAGACATACTTGTCAAATCAATTCAAATGCATAATGATCCTGTAACCGAATGCAAAAGTCCAGCAAGAGTAGGGATGGCTGTCAAAGGAGTTGATGCTGATGACATTTCTAGGGGAGACGTACTTTGCTCTCCTGGTTCATTAAATCTAAAGGTAGCAACAGATGCTTTTCCTGCAGGATTTATAAAGAGTCCTTATTACAAAGGGGATCTAACAGACAATCAGACATTCGTTATATCTGTTGGAATACAAATCAGGCCAGTAAAGATAAAATATAATAATACTGGTACAATTCAAATAATTCCCGAGAAATCATTTGTGTTCTTCTCTGGCCAGAATTATGCTCTTTTAAAGCCAGATAATGTTGGAACAAGAATAATAGCAAAAGGGATTATTCAATAAAATCTGATCTTCGGGACTTGAACAAACCATTTCTCTGTCATTTTACGGTTCTAAAAAATTGTTTGAATTGGTGGTCAGCAATTTAGTACCGTAGAATCTTGAATTAAGTAAAATTCTCTCCTTTTGTATATGAATTCTTTAGGCTCGAAAATCACAACAGCGTAAATCTCAACTATCACGTGTTGATATATTCTTCAAATATTTTATAAAATCCTCATTAGTTCTCCATACACACAAAAGGTTTTTTATTTTCAGGTGTTGTCATAATCTGTGCGAAATGATATAGATATGGCTGAATTTTTTAATCGACTCTCGTTGTCTGCTTTTGAAGATATGGCCGGAAAAAATACGGAGGATATAACTTCTAGGCTTAAATCTTTAGAAGTAAGGTTTGAAAATGACATTCAGGAACTAATAGAACACTCGATTGGCAGTAAACCAAGGACTAGGCTACTTCGTTCTGCGAGTGCAGAATTGATTCTAAAAGGCATGGTTAATGAATCCTCCTTAAGATCTCGAACAGAATATATTAATTATTGGATGTCAAAATCAATGCTCTGTCAGAAAACTGTCATTTTGCTTGTGAACATTCTTATAAATAAGCATACTCGTTTCAAAATCCTGTGGAAAAAACATGAGGAAAAGGATAATTCTAACACAAAAGATGAACGATATCTCCTTCACATAATCAACGAAGTATATGGACAAATTTACGGAATATCTCAAAATATAGGAACTGCAATTCGTGATTACTTTGATTTATACCAAAAAATAAAATCCAATATTTCTAAAAGAGAAAAAGATTTCAAAGCGTTGCCTTTTCAAGATCCAGAAATTCAGGTATCTGAAAGAATCGACGAGATAATTAGAGAAACCGAAAATTGCCTTCTAGTCAACCCGTCAGAAAGTATACTGGGACTCCCTGCCGTGAGAATTGGACTCGAGAGTCTTATTATTATTAAAATTGGAGATAAAATAAGACAACATATTAGAATGAAATCTCAAACTAATGATGTAAAAATAAGATTCACTTCTAAACTCAAAACAGAAGATGTATTTTATATAATTAATGAACTTTTTCCGAAGAATAAACAATATGAAGTATTAGATAAAATATATTCTATGTCTTGTGACACGCTTCATCGAGCAATTTCATATCCCAACTACATCAGCTGGGGCTGTTTTTCACTTGTCAGGGAAGAATTAGAAAAAATGATAGACAAATTGAAACCAGATAGTGTGAATCTAGAAAACGTGATCGCGCAATTGCAAAATGATGAAAAGCTCTGCATCATCTGACACTTATAGATGCATTTGCCTGACGAACATTTCGTAATATAGAGAACTGCAAATGCGGGAGATAAGATCTGAAGGACCAGCCAGAAATCAACAGTAGTAATAGTGATAATCACTCGCGACAATAGATGCTATAGAGAAGACGTTTTTGTTTTAATATATCGTAGCAAAAAGAATCATAGGTTGCAGTAACTACCAAAAAACCCAAACATCCAATTTTTTCCTTTTAAGAAAATCCCAATTCACAATCAAGCTGACATCCTTACCGATTTGCATATAGTACTAATTTTTGCACGCTCTGATATCTTTAGATTATTTCCATAAATTATCCTTAATATCTACCAGGAGATTTACAATTCATCTGGTTCTATAAAACTTGTTGACAGCGTACCTCAGATAATATAGCTAAATACCTCCACTATCTCGACTATCCACATCAAGCTAAAATCACATTCAAGATCAGTCCTTTTTTGAACTAATTTGACATTTAATTTTAGATTATAGTTCTAAGAAAACGGAATGAGGACGCTAGAAGAAGGCGCGGAGCACTAATGCTTTGATAGAGCTGATATTTTCTATTGGAAAACTATAGTCGTGTACAACGAGGATTTATATTCTGAGAAAAAGACAGTAGCCAGGTAAGTAAAAGGGGTTTCCGCGCCTTCTGATTACAAAAGTGAAATAGCTACGAGAATTTTGAATCAAACCTAAACGAAGCCACAAATTATGGGGAAGAACAGGTGGGACTTTTTGATTAAGAATACCTGACACTGCTCCAAAATTGTTCTTGTGTCCACATTTACACGGCCAGGTTATGAAACAGACTAACTGCAGTATTAAAAGTATAAGATTAGCCACGTAGCATCCCAGCTAATTGGTTAACTATCTATAGCATTTGATCAGCCAGTAAAATTAGAAACTATTAATAATAAAGTCCATCTTATCCACTACACTGAAGAAGGACAACAAAATCATTAATCATTCTGAACGCAATAACTGTCTAACAAATATCCCTGGTGATTGGAGAGATGTAGAATGTCCTTGTGGAAGTGCCTTTCACTTTTTTGATGGCAAAATAGATGACTTGTTTACATGGGAAAGGATTCATCTAAGGCATATGATATCAGATTTTGCCAATCACGATATGCTTTCATTTTATCCAATAGATATGGTAATTTTTTATCATTGCAAAACTGGCTATACTGTCGAAAGAAGAAGGCACAAAATAGATGAAATTAGCAATATACTTCAAGCAGTAATTTATGGTCGAGCAAATTTAGCTGGAGTTTAGTCTATGGTGAAAAAGCAGATAGTAAAGCTGATCATTAGATGATGGCATTGAGTTTTGAGAGTATCTCTTGATAAGGAGCTGACGATTCTAAATATATACAAAGATACTTGTCATTTCTTTCTGTTAGCGGAGCCATAGCTAACCTTACGTTATCATGTAATTCTGTTATTTCAAAATGAATTTCTTGTTGCTGTCGTTGTTGTTTTTCTGTATAACCTGCGCAACAAAGTCTTCTTTTCTTTATAGCAGGAACCAGGTAATCTAAATAGAAAAGATAACTTGGGTCATGATGATAATTATTGTCAGATATTAAATCAGCTTGCCAGGAGCCTTTCCTATATTCACCGACAAGTAGTTTTCCATTGTTATCAAGAACAGCTGCAAACTTCACTACTCTATTGGAAAACAATGCAGTCAGGCATACTTCATGGAGGAAATCTAGCTCTTCCAATAACGCCTAACATAATAAACGAACATAATATTAAGTATTTGAGACAATGTTATAGTGAACCATAAGAGAAAGAAGATGAATATGTGAAAACTGAGTAAAAATACTTTGATATTGAAATATTTTATAATGACCTCATATAGTAATTCTTCTGATCTATAAAATACGACAAATACAGCTACACCCCTACCGGTGTTGAAAATCGGCATGAATCCGAATCAAGCGAGGACCATGACTCAGCAGCAAAAGATCCGTCATGCCAAAATGAATTGAACGTGAACTACGAAAAAAATAATTTTGCTGAAATTGGGGGTCGCCGCCGATTATGGGGCGGTCGTAATTCGGTAAATTCTATTCCACCGTTATTACTCACTCACTAAACGATAATTTCGATAATCTACCTTCCGATATTAAGTT
>Ga0193747_1000581_pt1 | contig 11820 bp, 13 predicted proteins | sample L1m2metaG_FD_143048 | JGI IMG/M metagenome (GOLD analysis project Ga0193747, IMG submission 143048) | Soil microbial communities from a riparian zone of the East river system, Colorado, United States - L1m2 | ecosystem: Environmental > Terrestrial > Soil > Riparian zone | place: USA: East River...
AAGATTCCGTAAAAGCTAGCACAGAGATCCTCAGATAAGCTATTGCCGCTTAATTACACATTTGGATGACTCCCATTTTTCTTGACGTATAAAAGCTCCACAAAATGTGGTGGTTCAAATAACACTGTAATTAGATGGGGCAGCCCAATAGCGATATATAGATCGGATCGAATACCTGATATGGGATGTAAAAGGCTTTAGTGTAAGAGAAATTCAGCCTCCTAATCAACACTATCTCCTTTCCGAGCTGAACTTACGTATACATCTGTGGGATAAAATCCTGATTTTAGAAATATGCCGGGACAATGGTGTGTGCTCTGGGTCTGTGCCAATATTTACGTTGTCTCCGGGTTTTATCCGCTGGAACTTCAGGGATTGTTCAGACCGATCAATCAAATGAACAATTCAACCCGAAGTGGCAGGAACTATTCTATATATTGCTCCGCCAAATGTAAGAACGTATAGATACGCATCTGGTCCAACTTGTAAATCTGTAATCCCACCATCAAATCCACCACCAAATATTACTGGTTTAGCATCCTGTGGTGTTTGTGCTGTTTTATTAGCTAGCGTGGCGCTAAGAACTAATCCTGTTCTATTTTGATTTAGTTTAAAATGATATAGATTGCCATTATTATAATCTCCTACAAACATATCATTTTGATATTGTTTTCCAAGTTTTGTAGAATTGAGAAACTTGAGTGCAGTAGGAGCAACTGTTTGAAACCATATAAATTCAGGAGCTCTGTATTTTCCCTTTCCTTCAAAGTCTACGAGGTTAGATGGATGAAGATTGATTGCTCCTGCATTCTCGCTCTCTATTGCCCCATTTGGAGACCATATACCTTGTACTCGTGCCCAACCACTGTTAAAGCCAGGTTCAACGAGATTTATTTCATCTCCATAGTTTGGACCATTTTCTGTATCCCATAATTTCCCTGTTACAGGATCAAAATCCATGCCAAAACTGTTCCGTATGCCATAAGCATAGTATAGATTTAGAGGATAAGTATCTCCTAAGGGACTATTTGGTACAGGCTTCCCATCTTCTGTACCTCTAATTATTCCACTCATTAAGTCAGGCGGTCCTCCAGAAACTACATTTTGAGCTTGTGTTCTATGAAAAAGAAGATCACCAATAACGGCATACACATTCTTATCAGGACCAATCAGAACTTTCCCACCATTATGAAAAGGACCGGGAGTAGCTGGTAGGTTTAGAATGAGTTTAGGATTTATTAATTTGTTATCTACTAGTTCATATCTATAGACATGGTTTCCTAAAGAGGTACTTGCCATTTGTTTACTTTCAGTATAATAAAGAAATACAAATGGGGTTCCGTTTGTGACATTTTTTGTGATAGCAATTCCTAACATACCTCTTTCTCCATCGGTAGCAACGTTGACTTGAAGCAATGGCTGTGCAGGCATGTTTCCGTTTATAATTCTCTGGACAGTACCTTGGTCCTTTTCCAAAACCAAAATATCATTTGGACCCAAAAATACCATACTGGTAGGACTTTTAAGTCCCTTGAAAACTAACTCTGCCTTTAGATTAGAGTCATTGATGATCGGCTGCATTCCAGAAAATGAAGCCTGGCCATAAACCAAATCGATGGCATAGCTAATTGGTATAATGTTTACTAATACGAAAATCAGGAAAAAAGAGGTGAACCTCTTGCCACGGATTAGTGTATAGGACACACCTAGCAAGCCTTAATAGAGTATATTTGATTTATCTGTTTTGAATCGTCTGAAGATCTTTTATCATAGTTCCTACGGAACTTACAGGAAGTTGCTTTGAATAATTTTTATAACTTCAGACATGAGGGAATATACAGTGATTGATACTCTTAAAGATACTCTGAAAAGAGCTGAGAAAATTGTATTTCTAACTGGCGCTGGGATATCTCAAGAACGTGGAATTGGCACTTTTAGGGGAAACGATGGCTTGTGGGAAAAGTATGATCCAATGAAGCTTGCCTCGGCTCAGGCTTTCAGGGATGATCCAAGGTTAGTGTGGAGATGGTATAATGACAGACGAAGGAAAATAATGGCTGTGAAACCAAACCCTGGGCATATGGCCATCGCAAGTCTGCAAAGCCTTCGACAACGGGAACGCCATTAATGATAAATAACGAAAATGCTGAAGGTATTATGACGACGAACACTCCTGCTATTACTAGCGACGTTAATACTATCATAGTTGTGGTGTTACTGTTATAGTTACCGAGGACGGGGCACTTACGAGCCCATTGCTATCTGTTACAATTAAACTAAATGATACAGTGGTAGTCGTAGTACTGTTAACACTAGGCGCTGTGAATACGGGTCTGGCTGGATTAGCTAAGTTTAGACCAATACTCTGACCTGGTGGTTGATTCCATAGATATGATACTACGGTAGCACCGTTTTGAGCAAAACTTGCTGTACCGTCTAATGTAACTATAGAGCGTGAAGGTACTGTTTGAGCAGGCCCGGCATTGGCTATCGGTGGTAATTGTGTCGTTTGTGTTTGACAGATACCATTAATTAATACTGTATTAATTGGGCATATTGTCGGTTGATTATTAGGAAATTGGCCTTGATTGATAGGAATACACGAAATACCTTGAAGGATTGTACCAGTAGGACATTGTTGTTGTTGTTGCTGCTGCGCTAAGTTGTTAACCGCATTATTCAACGCTTGAAATAAACAAAAATTTTGCTGTGGCCCTTGCGCTACACCTGAGCGTACAGCCCCACAAAATAAATCAAACAGGCCGCCGCCTCTTTGTCCTTGTGTTGTTTGTTGTAATGGTACAATCATTATGAAAAACAGCGAGAGCGATATAGATATGACTAATAACTTTGTCATATTACTTACAAAATACCTCATTGCTACTAAATAAAGAACTCAATATATTATCCCAGCCTTTGCTCATAACCACTCTCCTATACATAATTAAAATATTTAATGAATGCTTCACAGGAAGTGCTAAGAAGATAGAATAGGCTTTACATCTGATCTAGATCATTTATAAAATGATTGTAACAATAGACAATTATAATCTTAATGCAAGGTATTAGTAATAGGAGGGCATTAGGACTGTTCGGAATTTATTTGATTCACATAGAAAAAAGATCTATTTCGTAATGAAAATATGGGAAATTGAAACAGCTGGAAACAGCATCGCTGCTGTAAATGTATTTCAACCAAACATTATCAACACCACAATCACTAGATAATGAGAGAAATAATTCAAAAATTCTGTTGCTCCAGATAGAATTGTATAGCTATCGACTTTCAGTTATCTTTTTTTGACAATTCTTTCAATTCTTTTGTTTGTTGATTAGTAGAAATGGTACCAGGAGAAATTCACATAATGCAAACATGCTCATTGGCACATATCAAATTACGTGTTGGCGAATGGCTAGAGATAGATTATAAAATCAGAGGCCAGCTAGCAGAAAAGGAAAAATTGCCATTAAAGATAGTACAGCTAGATGTTACCGATGACGGATCCGTCAAGAATGCAATGCAATCAATAATAGCTGAAGCAAGCAGAATAGATGTATTGGTGAATAATGCGGGTTACTCACTTAATGGTGCATTTGAAGACGTCGCAATGGAAGAGCTAAAGGCCCAGTATGAAACCAATCTATTTGGTGTTACAAGAGTAACCCAAGCGGTCCTTCCGCTCATGAGAAAACAGAAATCTGGTATCATCGTAAATATCAGTTCAGGTACGGTAACTATAGGTGGCATGTGAAGTATTCTTAAATAAATCATGAACGAAACAGCAGTAATGACTGACCCTATTCCTGTCAGACACCTCTTCGAGACACATATGACCGTGAGCGATCTCCAGCGGTCCATTGGCTTCTACCGAGATGTCGTAGGCCTTAAGCTAGCGTTTGAGGCATCCGAACGCAATGTTGCCTTCTTATGGATCGGCGAATCTGGGCGCTCCATGCTTGGATTATGGTCGCTTGGCACGGCACCTCTCGGCCTCATTCTGCATTTGGCATTTGATGTGGCCTTGGACGATCTCTTGGATGCTCCGAAGCGCCTGAAAACGCAGGGAATTAATCCACTCTCCTTTTTCGGCGTAGAGACAACAGAGCCGAGCGTGATCGGCTGGATGCCGGCTGCCTCGGTCTACTTCCGAGATCCCGACGGTCATATGCTGGAGTACTTGACTATGCTGGACAAAGAGCCTAAACCGGATTTAGGGATCATTTGTTGGTCCGAGTGGCTTAATCGGAACAAGTCATAGTCACGGGATTGGTGAGCGCTGATTGTAGGCCTCAAATGCGCCCAAAGCACATAATCTGAAGGATCTTGATTGTCTAGGTCACATAATCTGAAACTCCGCATTTACAGATTCTTAAAGTGCCCATAGAGGATCTGTTTTTTTCATTATCGATAGCCAACCCATATCCGGTGGCTGAATATCCATTTGCCACAGTATGGCTATTATTTCACCTCTGTGATGCAGTTCTTCGGTAAAAACATGAATTAACACATCTTTTACAAGAGATGTTCTTCTTACACCATCAATATTTAATCTAACAACAGGCTTAAGTAAATCTTCTTTTTGAATATTGAATAAATATTTCTTAGTTTTCGAAGTAACCTGCTGATTGTAATCTATCAAGGCATTCCACGTCTGATACCTATGATATGGAAATGGTCTATTTGGATCGTCAAGTCCTTGGATCGAATAATTAATCCATGTATCTTCTACCCATGCTATATGAAGTAATGTATCCTTTATAGACAACCAAGCAGTTTCACGATTCTTGATCATGTCTTCCCATGAGATACTATCTTGAAAATAACGCAAATAGTTTTTCCTTACACGATGATTATACTTAAATAACTCTCTGAAATCTTCCAAATCCATTGTCGAACTACATGTAACTGACTAGAAGAGACAAATATTTCTTACTTTGTATCTATGAGTGCTGTGGTGCAGTAAATACAATCAGTTTCTGATGTCAAATTTCTCACGAATCTGATTATAGACATTCAGGTATGGACATCCGTCAAACTACAACGATCATTTTTATGGACAGACTACGAGGACAAATGACTCGAAAGACCTTATGGTAGAAAAAATAGGAATTAGTATGTTGCAATGAGTAACGGCAGAGTTATTGTATTGTAATTGTCTGTTTTATTATCTCGTCGTATTCGTCTACATTTCCACTTGTATTCTCAATATATTTTCTAAGTTCTCTACGACATTCAACAAACCACTCTGGATCGTCAAAGCCTCTACTATTTTCGTCAAAGAATGATTAGCTCAACTGGAGGCATAATTTTACTTCCCTTGACCATATATATTCTCAGAAAGGGATCTATTGACATCCAAATATTGCGAACCAAAAACTCACCTTCCTTTTTTATTTCAGGAACCTCTACATCTATAATCCCAAAGTCATCCTCACTAACAAATCCTGCTGCCCTTTACCTTAGATGAATTTCCTTACCAACTATTTTATTTTCCTATTCCTATCGCTACTTTTTAGTGTAATCGGTAATATGTTTATGCATAAGAAATGAGCCTTTGGTCGGATTTCAAAATTTGTTGTGCAGCACATTTGGCACTTGCAAAGCTTGCATCAGCTAGTAAACCTTCTGATCCAATCCAATCTCCTACTATATAGAGATTTTCAGTTTCCGGAACTTTTGCTTCTGGTCGTCCAAGAGTACCTCCCTGTTCAGCGGTAACTATTGCATTATAGACTACCATGCTTGGCAAAAATCTCAGTCTCACCACCACGTCTCTCCAGCCAGACTGGATTAGGTCTAGGAAAGCTTCCAACTCTAGTCTATCGTTCTTTGGATTTGGTTCATGGGAAGAACCCAAGTATTTCATTACATGAATTAGTGCTCCGCCCTTTGGAGCAAGCTTTGCTGAGACAGAGTGAACAGAAAGAAACAAAGGACTATCTATTCCTAGGGCAAATGGTACGCTTGGATTAGGAAGAGTGCTTAAAGCCATGTCAAGGCATGCTGCTCTTACAGGATTTGTTCTTCTTCTTCTTTCATCAACAATGTGTGATAGAAAGTCTGGTTTACTATCTCTAAAGAGCCCTTGCACATCTGCAGGACTTCCGGCTAAGACCAAAGTTGATGTTAATATGCTACTGCCATCAGAGACATGAATTCTCCATAATGGCATTGTTGTTGTCGTCGACGTTGAGGTGTCGATAACATCTTGTTTTACACTGGATACTCTCTTGCCTGTATTGATCCTGACATTTGCTTTTAGAGCTTCTGATATCAGTCCATTTACCAATGTCTGCCATCCTCCATCTAGATAGATAACCCCCGCACCAGATATTGCAATTTGAAGCTGAGATAGTGTTGCACCAGCACTTTGGATTTCAGGGTCGTTAGCATATGTGACAACGCGACATAATGTTATTAAAAGTTCAAAAACATCTCGATGGTGAATTTTCTTTTTAAGCCATTCTTCTACAGTAATATCTTGAATCTCTCTAAAATTCACCTTGCTTAGTGATGAAAAGAATCGAATCAATTCTATTTTACTGCCTAAACCTTTGAGTAATTTTGTGGTGAGTATTGAAGAAAAACTTGCCGCCTGTTGATATTTCACATCATGTTTTATAAGGTATTGAGGAGAAGGCGGAGGATTACCTCTGTACGTTATTCCTAACTCTCGTAAAACTTTAGCACCTGCTCCTGAAACATAAAGAGCATGTGGACCTTGATTAAAATAAAAACCATCTATATTGTCGGTTCTTGCTCTTCCTCCCACTTTACTTGATTGTTCAAACACTATGACGGATCTTCCTGCACGAGCAAGTATGATAGCTGCAGTAAGGCCAGCAATTCCAGCTCCTATCACAACAACGTCTTCCTCCTGATTTCCTCTAGAAGGAATTTGACTAGACACATTATCCAAGTTTAGGTTTTGGTTGGACATTCAACCAATAATTAATCTATACAATATATAAGTGTTGGGTTGGACGTCCGACATAATTTATATATATCATAAGTCTATTACTAAGTATTGGTTCATGATAGAGAAGAAAAAATAAACAGCATATTAAAGGCGGCAGTAAAAGTGCTTGCCCAAAAAGGCTATGATCGGACCACGATAGCAGATATATCACAGGCTGCCAATGTGGCTAGAGGAGCATTACACTACTACTTTAGAGATAAGGAAGATTTAGTTACTAAAGCATTAGCAAACAGCACAAGTAACATGGTGCAATCTTCTCTTGAAGCGCTCAAAGGAGAATCCGCAGAGGAGATCGTTGACAATGAGATCAATGTACATAAAAAAATTATTCATGAAAACTCTGACTTTTATAGTTTCTTATTTGAAATGTGGTGCGTTAGCAGACGAAGTAAAAAAATAAAAAAAGAGTTTATCAATTGTCAAGATAAAGTAATAACTGCTATTAAACAGTGGTTAGAAATTGCATCCAAACAAGGCATAATAAAGGTTAATTTAGGTGAATCAGAGGCCCTAGCCAGGGCTCTCCTAGGTATAACAGATGGTCTGGCTTTTGAGCTCATTGATCATCCCGAAAAGTTAAATGATAAGAATACCTGGATGCCATTTAAGAAGATGATCCTTGCTGTCTTGAAGGAATAAAATAAAAATAGTCATGGGTTAGAGATGTTTGAACAAGTAGGATTAAAAACTAGTGTATTTGTGTCGCCGCAATGGAAACTAAGTAGTGATTCTATTGAGGTGCTGGAGAAGTTAGGATTTAGCTTGGCAGAAATGCAGGAAGAATACTTTCTGCTCTCACACAAGCCGTTCAAGAAAATCAAAGTTCCAAAGGTATTAAGCTGGCCATCCGGACCAGAATATTGTAAGAATCAGCACAGAGGAAAGACGTTTCGAACTGTTAGACGATTCAAATAGACGTAAATGATAAGAATCGCTGCACATCCAACGTGACCCGCACATGCTCTAAAAGATCAAGCATAGGTTACATGATCTTTCAAATAGGTAATCATCTCCCCAGAGATACCGACTTTCAGAATTTCCTAAACACAGAAATAATTGCAGCGAGCGAAATACGAACATAGAATTGGACTTAACTACTCCGCACGAGTGTATGTGGTCCACTTAAAAGATAAGATCTCATCTTATAGTTATCCGATCTTCATGGATAATTTATATTCATGGCATCTAATCCTTATCTTGGAAGCTGATGGCAGAAATAGAAAATAATACTACTCATGAGAAGACTAAGGTATTTTATAGTGGCGAAAATGTGGTAAGGAAAGTATTACGACTTTTTTCGAATACAAAGAGTAGAATTGTTGCCTGCGTAGATCACACAAGACCTTTGTTGGCGATCGAAACTGAAGGCGCAAGAGATTCATTCCTTAATGCTAGAAACAGAGGGATAAAAACAAAGTTTATTACAGAAATTACCAACGACAATATCTCATACTGCAAAGAGCTGGTTAAATTAGTTGATGAGCTTCGACATTTAGATGGGATTAAAGGAAATTTCTATGTTAATGAAACAGAGTATCTTGCTCCAACAACATATCATGATAAAGGAAAGCCTGCGTCAGAATTTATCTATAGTAATCAAAAGGAGTTTGTAGAGCATCAGCACTATGTTTTTTATACTTTGTGGAATAAATCAATACCTGCGGAAGAAAAGATAAGGGAAATTGAAGATGGTATTACTCCAGAATTTGTAGGAATGATTCTAGATCCTTTTGAAGTTCAAAGAGTTACCTTCAAGCTATTAGAATCAGCTAAAGAAGAAATTCTTATCGCATTTAGCACAGCCAATGCTCTCCGTCGCCAAGAACGCGTAGGTTCAATTGGGTTACTAAAGGAGGCCGCCAGACATGGCGTAAAGGTTAGGATCTTAACTCCTGAGGATGACAGAATAGTAGAGATCAAACTAGAGTTGGAAAGCCAAAAAATAGATATTAGATTTATTGAGGAGTCATCTCAAATCTCCTATCTCATTGTGGACAGAAAATCTTTATTAGTTGTTGAATTGAAGGATGACTCAAAGGAAATTACCTTCGAAGCCATGGGATTTTCAACTCACTCCACCAGGAGGCCTACTGTTATATCATATGCTTCGATATTCGATAGCCTGTGGACGCAAGCTGGATTATATCAACAATCTAAGGATAAATTACATGTTGCAGAAGACGAACTGGCTGTTATGAAGCAGTATTTGAACGAGGTATTAAAGGAAGTTAGTAGTGTGAGAAGCAAGACATTGTGATCAACTTCTATCACGAGAAAAGATTATTCTAAATTTATGTACTTTTTGTATTCTGGCTTCTTTTGTATAGAATCGCAGGGATGGGAGTCTTCACATAAATGATGCTTGATCAGAGTTGGCCTTAAAGGAACACGATACTCTTTCAATTTCACTATAACAGAAGATGATTGAAGAAGTTGAATGAAGTTGATATCGAAACTCATGGAGACTGCCATATCGTCATTGGTATTGTCACAAAGTATCAATCGATTTTAATACATATAGAAGTCGAGTACAAGGGCAGACAAAGCAACGTTTTTCTTACTACTCAAGGAGAAAGCACATTGAAAATGTTTGGAAAATGAAAACTCACAGCAATTCAAATCAAATTAATACTACATTCAAATCAATCCACGAGTCTATGAAGACTGGACTGCGAAAAATTGGTATGATAGCAAAATCAATGAAAAGTATTTAATCTTAGCACTCGATGCTATTTCTCTGTATTATCTTGTGTATACAATTCCGATAAGTTAGATATTTCCCTTGCTTTGAGTTAAACATAACTTCAGAGATTGACACTTGTGATCCCATAATCCAAACAATTTTCATAATATCTTGTTATTGTATCTTCATATCTATTTTCTGAATCTAGCCTCAACAGGGATTTCTTAGGTGATTGGATTGTATTGCCATATTTCTTAATTCTAACTAGAAGAGGCTTTATAAACTCGCGTTGTGGCAACGATAGTCAGAGCCGTCGATTCCTTCGCTTGTAGTAACCCAGGTCATATGAGTGCAATATAGCGTACTAGTATGACAATAAAAGCTATCAATATTGAATTAAATTAGATCGCGTGGGTGCCATACCCCAGATAGGTTTCCTTTAGTTTTATTATCCAATTCAGTCCATTTGTTGACGCGTAATTGAATATGTACAAGTGAGCATGTAGACAAACCGTGACTTTCACCGTTAGCATACTTACCAATTCCTCGAGTCCAGGATTATGACCAATCATCAAGACTCGGGTATATTCGTTTGACAAGTTGCGTAGGACATCAATGTACGCCGGTGGCCGTGCCGCATATATAGCCTGATTCAAAGCAATTTCTCCTTTATACCCGGCGGCTTTGGCCACGATTTTTGCCGTTGAGTGAGCTCGTTTGGCATCTGAACTTATGATAAACTCTGGGATTAGAAGTTCATTCTTTAAAAGTTCTCCCATAAGTGGTGCGTCGCGCTTCCCAGTTTATTAAGTGGTCTATCATGGTCATTCAGTTCCGGATGCTTCCAGCTTGACTTAGCATGACGAAGAGTGAGGATCGATTTCATTTATTTGATTATTATTACACTTCCAAGGATATGTCTATTATTATTACAATTCGAAAAGCTCCAGTCCCGCAAGAAACCAACTGCTTTTAATCACATACTAAATTACAACAAAATTTTGTTTCACTGTATCATCCAAGAAGGAATTGCCGGCAAGTTGTCTTGTAGGACTTTTCTTTTTAGTATGAGATTTTCTAGTTAAATGTGACGACGATTTCAAATAGCTGTAAATAATATATATATATATTATACAGAAAAAAGCTAGTAACCAAGCATAGTGGGCCTTCTAAATCAAGAAACATCGCAATTCCAGTGTTGAGTGCGCATTAAGCACTAACGACACAAACCAGCTGTTTTAGAAAAGGCCATTCGAAATTGCAATCTTGTCCATACGGTCATTTATAATTTAGCGACTTTCTATTGTCATTTTAGGATACCGCCATTTAGTTCCTGCTGGTTATTCTGAATACAAAATCCAGAATCGATTAAACTGATGTGACTTTGATCCGCTGCCATCTGGATCAAAGACTCTATCCTGTTTCTATGTAAATCTAACTGTATTCCTGCTCTCTGAGCAGGTGTTTCTTTAGTATTGAATGCACTCTAATGTAGTTGTAATGTATTCTCATTGCATCAACGACTTTTTGTGCTGTTTCACTAGTCTGCATTTCACGCATCACCTTCTCCATGTCTCTTATGGTTCCATGCAAACGGGAATTCTGCCATTGTATATCCGAATGCAATTTTAATTCCTTGAGTAAATGTTTGTTAACTTCCATAGATGATCTTGATAAGGATCCCCATCTTCGAAAGTCATGACCCGCAAAATAGTTCAGAAACTCGTAGCCCCATTTTCCCAAGATTAAATCATTTGATGAGTGCACACAGTACGTGACCCTGGCAAGTCGCCGCTGCCACTCCCTCCGCTAGTATCGCTACCGCCTTGCACCGATTGGCCTTGATTTACAGTAACACGATTGTCGTTGCCTTTGATATTTATGTTGCTTGACTGCCCTTGCTGTATTCCGATATTTTGGTATACCTGAGGCCACCAATTACTGTATCCATCACTGTAACCCGCGCAGAAATTTTCGGAATGACCACTTGGACAGCTTGAATCATAGCCCCGATTATTGTTATAGTCAAAGCTAGCATCTACTGAGCCTTTGTGGTAGCCCAAGGTGATTATGCTCTCAACATTTATAAAAGATGGAAGGACGGGTTGTATTCTGGATATCTACGATGAAATGATGAAGATTGCTCAGCATTATTTG
>Ga0193747_1000583_pt1 | contig 11812 bp, 9 predicted proteins | sample L1m2metaG_FD_143048 | JGI IMG/M metagenome (GOLD analysis project Ga0193747, IMG submission 143048) | Soil microbial communities from a riparian zone of the East river system, Colorado, United States - L1m2 | ecosystem: Environmental > Terrestrial > Soil > Riparian zone | place: USA: East River...
CAAAAATAAGTCAAGATGTTGCTGACTTGCTTAACAATAACCATATTAATTTTTACCCGTTACATAAATTAAAAGTCGTATTAGACAAAGAAATAGAATTTGAAAATGGTAATAAGATAAGTTATGATCTGCTAATAACAATTCCACCTCACCAGGTTCCTCAAGTCGTTAAGAATTCTGGTCTACTAAGAGATGTAAGCCAAAAATGGATTAATGTTGACAGGTTTACTCTAAGGACAAAATACAAAAATATCTTTGCAATAGGAGATGTAACCGAGATTAGAATTGATCAAACAATTACCATTCCGAAGGCAGGAATATTCGCTGAGGGTGAAGCAAAGGTAGTCAGTCAACAAATTATTAATGAAGTTACAAATAATGATAAAAAAACACATCCTCCCAAATTCGATGGAAAAGGATATTGTTTTATGGAAATAGGTAATAAAAACGCAGGATATATTGATGCTGATTTCTATAATGAAGCAGGTCCTACTACTAGACTTGAATCTCCTTCAGAAGCATCATACCACAGGAAAGTTGATTTTGAAAGAAGGAGGATAAGCGAGTGGTTGCTGTAACTATGCCAAAACCGTTTATATAGGAAAACGTAGGAAGACTAGGTGCCCAGTCTAAAGGGCTCATGATTAAGAGGATATAATCTATTAATCTCAATAATGTTACTTAAAGAAACCTTAGAGTCTTCTAATTTCCTGTTTCCACCTAGTATCCATAAATTTACAACTCCCATCAAAAAGTAGTCTTTTTTATCAATAACTACTATGTGATGTTCCGCTGCAAGACCATTTCTCAACATATTAGCAGCCGTTAACCCTCCGAATCCCGCACCCAAGATCACGATACGACTACGTGTCTCTAACAATTAACAAAGTACAATAACATCTAACCTCATGTAAAAGGATTGTTATTAGTAATATTATATCATATAAATTGCCTTTATCTTTCTTGATACCCTTCCAGATAATAGGTCAATTTCAAACTTTTTAGATTTAAGGGAAAAGAAATTATTTCGTACACTCAAAGACACCAGTAAGAAATTATTCACGGAATTATTGGAGCCTCTCCCCCCCTCGGTGAGGTATTCTACCCTTTATTAGTCAAGTTGCGAGACCTTCCTATACTGTTACAGCACATGCATGAATATCTTACATTATATAATAAGGATCGATCGTATGGCGAATGTATAGAATGTAATAAAAGAACGCCTCATATCTGTCTTAAATGCAATTATTGTTACTCATGTCATCCGAAGATGGAGAGAATTGAAAAAGAAGAGCAAGCAAAGAAATTAATCAAATATCTATATAGTCAGAATAATAATAATCAAAAAGGAACACGACAACAACAGTATCCAATAACATTTGTTACCTATGCGATATCAAGAACAAGGACAAGAACAACTACTAAGTGATTTCGCTATTTGGGTAGGACGATTCCTTCTTTTCGAATAGCTACTGTAGTAGAAGAAAAGGAATGGAAATCATTTCGGAACTCATTAGACAAATCTGATAGAAAAATATTTGATCAAATGTTTTCGGTAGCTCATATGTATAATTCCGCGTCGTCTTATACTACCAAACCTGTAAGGATACAGCCGATTTTGATGTCCATAATATTCCATCACTATAAACAACTTGTAAAGCTGTCTAAAGAAATCAAAGAAAGAAAAAGGGAAAAGTAGTAGCCTCACATCTGTCAGTGAATAAGTCTGCCAGAAGGTTGACGAAAGGTGGACGAAAGAGACATGGCGGAATTCCAGCTAGCTTTCTAAGGCTAGAAATTATCCTGATACTCTGACAGAGGTGGATAGACTGGAGTATCATGTCCTCACATGGACACCAAAAGACTTGGACATTATTCTGTATTCTCTAATATAGCGGAAAATGGATTCTACTTTTTATGCGAAATTTAATTCTAATATGACCAAAGGAACATTAAATGAATCTTAAAATAATCAAGATACATCTCATGATTGAGATTGAACCTTAAACAATGGTGTGAGTTAGATGAGCGTATCTATATTGGAGAGACAGATGAGCAATATAAGCAGTATGCTGGCTTTGATTACAGCGAAAAATTAATAGAACAGCTGGCAGAAATCAAACTATATAATTCTAAGATCTTCATTGACTTTTTTTCGGATCCAAGAGCTCTACTTCTTGGCGCAATAGAAGATACGGCTTATTCTAAAAACAAGAAGCTTGAACTAGAATTACATAATAAAAGAAATACGAAAATCGTCTCCTCAAAGCACAAATTCACAGATTCTTTTGTTAACTGGAGTACTTGGCGGCAATTCAATAGTCTTGAGAAAAATCAATTAAATAGGAAACAAGTATTTGATGAATTTATTGAAAAAACTAAATATATATCACCCATTGTTGAAAGCAGGTTCTCCTCAATAAAACGAGTTTACCGAGAACATCAAATCGTTAAAGGTGCTAAAGACAGTGATAAGATATCTCCACTTTCTAGCTATCTAGAAAATGAAAATATATCGTGCAATCAACTGATTGAGTTTATAAAATCCATAGGGAATAGAGCCAAGAAACCCTTCAGAGATGCGTTGACAGACATTAGTAAAAAGATGCTTGGCAGAGAACCAGAGTATTATGACGACTTTTATTTCTTCAGAAATAAAGTGTATTCTAGCCTAGATACCAATTTTTCGTCAATAAATCCTCTTATTGAAGTGAGAAAGATACTAGCATTCATGCAGTTCGATCTAACTAAAATCGTGTTTGATACTGAAAGCAGGAAAAATAAATATCCATCGCCAATCTGCTTCTTTGTACAGATACCAAACGATATTCGAATCCTCTATAAGGAGGAAAGCCCCTATTTTGATCTTCAAGGATGTTTCCATGAATTTGGTCATGCCATGCACGCAAGTTCGATAGACGCAAACAACGAATATTGGACTAAATACAGAATTCCGATGGGCATAGCGGAGATATTTTCTATCTTTCTTGAAAGATTGACAAAAAATCCCAACTACATACGATCTTTGCTTCCTTCAAATAAAGTAAATATTGATGATATCGTTAGCGAAATAGCATCGAGAAATAAGTTTATGGAATTATTTTTTGTTACATTTTACACAGCAAATTCATTAATGAAATTAGATTACTGGAACAAAAACTTATCAATAGATGAGGCAAGCAATGTATATTCTGCGCTGATCAAAGAGTATGTTGGATTTGAGATACCAGGAGAATATTGGTTATTGCATCACATTCTTCCGGAAGCAATAATGTATGTGCCCAGCTACTTACTAGCAGCAGTAAGGGCAGCTGAATTAGATACTTATATGCAAAATAGATTTGGAGATAATTGGTGGACAGAAAGAGAGTCAGGCAAAATTCTTAGCGATATAATGAGGCCAGGCGCAAACATAGATTTATCAATATTCTCAAAACTTGATAGCACAACTTATATGAAAGAGATCACGGAACCAGTGTAAGTACAAAATAACATAACGACATAATATTGTCTGTTAGAAAGTACTATTACCACGCCTTTAGATATCATTTTATGGCCAGACGTTCAAACACGCAAGTAGCAGAAATATTAGCAGCAAAAACAATGACAAATGAAAAAAAACAAGATTTAGAATTATATAGAAAGATTGACTTAATAACTGAAGGGTTGACTACAGCAAAGTGTTGCGAATTAATTTTGTGCCTCTGACCGTAGAAAATCACAAAAGGGAGAAGGCAACCGGTTCAACTTCAGTCTTCTTTGGGGGAAAGACAAGATGTCTTTACGGATGGTCTGGTGCTTACTCCAACATCACCATGTGCGAATTATGGCATTGTTCGACAGAAGACAAATTCAAGTCCAACTATGCAGGCAAGGCTAAAACATACATCCTCATCGATATAGCTCGTTTATATTAGGACGAGAATCACTTACACTACGAATGAGTTACGGTAGAAATAGCGGTTATGGTGACGGTGGTAATAGAAGCTTTAATAGAGGTTCTACTGCTGCAAAACCAGTCGAAGAAGGTAAGGAATATGAAGTAGACGTTACGGAAATCAGTAGACAAGGTGACGGGATTGCTAGGGTGGAAGGATTTGTTGTGTTTGTCAAGAATGCAAAAGTTGGACAGAAAGTTAAGGTAAGGGTTACTCAAGTAGGAAGTAGATTTGGTATAGCAACAGTTGTTTAATTAATCTCGTTATCGATATCCACATTCCTTTTTGTAGTCGTACGTACTAAGTAGCAAAGAATCTTTTAGTTCTATCTCTCTCACACGCTCACTCGGAATTGTAGATGCTTTATAACCTTTAAAAGGCTTGTAATGCTTTCAATTGCATGCAGAAAGTCCAAGTAAATGTATTTCGAAGCCTTATGATGGCTATGCCACTAGTGCTACTTCTTCTTGCGTCCACAGCGATTATTCAACCACTGAATGCACAGAACTCTACAATGTCTGGTGCTGGAGGGAGCTCAGGTAAAACAACTATAACAGCTGCAGGCAATAAGACAATTATAATGATCTCTCCTGGCCGCAATACAACTCTCGGAGCCCCCAGCAGTAGCAGCGCCACTACCTCCGGTGCTAATTACAATAGAACAGGTTTCAATAATCTGTATGTTCTCACATTCAACGGAAAAACGTTCCCAATTAAATATACTGTCACAGGCGGCAAACTGGTTGGAATTTTGGCTGATAAGGATAGAAGTACGTTGGTGCTAGTCCTTAATCCTAGTGCAAATGGGGGGAACTTTACTACTGAATTACCTAGAAACTTGATAGACTCCAAAGGAGCTTCAAATGCTGACACAAAATATCTAATCAAGATAGATGGCAAGGGAGTGGATTACAAGGAGGTAGCAAACAACTTGAATGCAAGATTATTAACTATTGACTTTAGCAAAGACAATAGATTTGTGGAAATAATAGGAACTCAAATGGCATCGTAATACAAAATTTCCTAATAATGACCAGCAATTATCAGCGGATCGGCGTAATAGCTCGGAGGTGCAGATCAAAATAAAGAGGTCTCGGAACATTGTTTTATGACTTGCCGAGATATGGTCTTTATATAATATGTTCTCAACTAAGTAACTAATGCAAAAAAATCCAAAGTTTACAATAGTCAGTACGGGATTCATGGCAGCCGTACTGACTCTTAGTATGTTAACGATAGCGATTAAATTTTCTACTCCCATCGCATCAGCTTTGACTCTGATGCCGGGTAATCAAACTAGTAGTACTGGTGGAAAAAATATGACGAATCGCGGAGGTAATATGACATTCGTGGGTAATATAATGCCTGGAAAAAATATGACGATTCCCGGAGGTAACATGACATTCGGAGCATCTCTTCAGAACGCTAAGATGCACTTGATGGAAGCTATAATGGATCTAAAGACTGGTAATACGAAAGGAACGCTGATGGAGCTAAATTTGACAGCTCAAGGGATAAAGATGCATGAACAAGAAATTAAGAGTATGATGATGGAGGTAAAAAGCATGATGATGGGGATGAAAGGTAACGTGACCTCTTCTTCTTCCACGACGTCTAGGAATGCTTCATGATGGATTCAAAATAAACTTGATGCGGCACAGTTTGTAAGACTCCTCAAACTTGTAAAATATCCCGAGCGTTAGGTTCGAATGAAGTTATTACAAGATACTGTTATAGTCAAAAGAATTCTTCTCATCATATAGTCATCCCAAATAGGTAAAATAATGACGGATAATTTTTCTAAGGAGTTTTCATTTATGTATCATAAAGTGATTCCACCATCATATGACTGTTTTTTTCATTCTTGAGCTTCCATAAAATACCATCAGCTCTGAGAACATAAAACCAAGAATTCTCGTATAATGAACGATGAGGTTATTCCTAAAGAAGCGTAAGTACCTTTAAGCATCTCATTCTTAAGATAGCGATCTTAACCAACATGAAAATTTATGTAGCACTTTTCTTGAGTATGGAATAATTTGGAAAAAACCTTAAATCATTCAGATCTAAGCTATATTTGTGATCGAAAAAACTGGGAGCAGTTCTACCACCAACTCGTTCGTTGGAGGACTCGCTGCAGGGGCTGTGGCTATTGCAATATCGCTGATTATACGATCATTTGCTGGAGGACCTTTCATCCCCGAACTTGCATCCCAGACTCTTTTCTCGCTTACCCCAGGACAATTTGAATCACAAGCTGTAGCGAACTTTGGTCCTCTGGCTAAATACTCTGCGTTTGCAGGTGCTATTATTGTTAATTTTATATTGTATGGCCTGTTTGCCTTATGGGTTGACAGATTACATAAAAAGATCCATTGGAATGGATATGTAGGAAAAGCAATTCTCTCGTCCGTGGTAGCTTACGTCATTTTACTCATTGTGACCATTTCGCTTGTAACAATAACGGAAGCTCGTACTCACACACAACCGACTTCTATCATACGCTTAGTTCTTTCCCTCATTCTGCCTCAGATCGCCTTTGGGTTTACACTATCTTCTTTCTATGAAAAGGTACGACTACCATCAAGAAAACCAGCTGTCGAAAAGGCATCGGGGACTCCGACAGACATCGATTACAAGAGAAGAGCTCTACTTCGTGCGGCTATAGCATCAGCAGTTGCTTTACCGATTCTATATTTGGGATTGAATCGTTTGTTTTCAACACAAGAAGTACAACCTCCTTCATCTTCTCTTTCATTATTACCATTGCAATCAAAATCCAAAGCTCTGGGTTTTGAAGATCCCAGACTAGCACCTCTTCTTGATTCGGAAGTAACACCAACGTATCTATTCTACAGAATAGACATAAATCCTATAGTACCTGTGGTTGATGCAACTTCTTGGACTCTTACTGTGAAAGGGCTAGTAAACAACCCCTTAACAATCACTTATGAAGAGATAAAGGCCATGCCCTCAGTCAAAGAGTATGCCACGCTACAATGCGTAAGCAACAAAATAGGAGGCGATTTGACAAGTACAGCATTATGGAAGGGCGTACGGTTTAAGGATGTGCTCCAGAAGGCACAGGTGAAGCCAGGAGCAAAATACATAGCAGTCAGATGTTACGATGGTTACGATGTCGGAATACCATTGGAGAGAGGACTTTTGGAAGGGAGCATATTGGCTTATGAGATGAATTTATCTCCTCTTACTTCGGAACACGGCTATCCTGTTAGAGCTATTGTCCCTGGCTTGTACGGAATGATGAATCCAAAGTGGATAACCGAAATAGAGCTTGTTGATAAGGTTTATGAGGGTTATTGGGCTAGGAATGGTTGGACTAATGTAGCTACGGAAGATACCCATTCGTTCATAGTTATCCCTGGACAGGCGCCAGTAAGGGATAGATTTAGAAATTTAGACATAGAGAATATAAATATCGTACCTGGCCAAAAGGTGCCGGTTGCAGGGATAGCTTTTGCAGGAGATCGTGGGATAGCAAAGGTTGAAGTGAGCACAGATGGTGGTGTCACTTGGAAATCGGCTATCATAAAGGATCCTCTCTCAAAATATACGTGGGTCCTCTGGACTGCAGGATTCACCCCAGCCACAGCTCAAGGGAATTACAGAATTGTCGTTAGAGCAACTGACAAAACAGGAAAAATCCAGACAGCTGAAGTAAGACCGCCATTCCCAGACGGAGCAACAGGATACCATATGATCTATATATAAAAATGCGACAAACTGAGTTTCAGCAGTTTACGGGCCAGTATTACAAAATTAGAATACTAGCATCGATACATGGTAAGTAGTCACCTCTTTTCTGGCAACATACAAAATAAAAAATCTGAATGACCATAAAAATCATCAGCTATTTGAAAAATGTCTTGTCAAGCTATTTTATCACGACTTCTCCTTTCTCTAAACGGCATCCAAAATAGATTTTCTACTCTCTGTGTTAAGCCGTATTCGAGCTACATTGAGAATATCCTTAGACTCACATTCTCAGATTAGCTCTTATTGAATGCCTTGTGCCTGTGGACTGATTTTATCATTTGACTCTCTAAAACTCGTTCGTTATCATCGTATTCCGAGGGCGTCTCTCAGATCTATTTCGTGATCCTGCTCCTCTGCTATAATATCCCTTAATGCTTCAGAAAGTGCAAATTCACCAGCGCGTTCCGCCTGACGGATTCTCTCCCTGTAGCTCTTGATAGTATCTTGCTCAGCTCTGAGGTCAATCTCAAGCATCTTCCTTGACTCTTGGGAATATTCTGCTTCTTTGCCTTTCACGGTCGGGTCTCCGCCCAAGTAGTCGATCTGCCTAGCCACCTCCAGGGCATGTGCGAGTTCCTGCGAAGCGTGCCTTTTCAACTGTTCCGCGATGTCTCCATACTCTGCACCCTTCAGTGTTGAACTGAAGACCACATACTGGATAATCGCTTTGTACTCCCTTGCCAAATCTTCGTTAAGTCCTTTGATAATCTCCTCCTTGCTAGACGATGAGGCTCCTTCAGCGTCAGCTGCTGCAGATTTCGAGCTATTTGACATAAGTTCACCTCGGTTCCCTCTTTAACTTAAGTGTTTTCAAATCATGCTTTTTCCGTACGTGACTGAGTTCGAAATCTACCGGGCCTAATGATTTTGGGAACGATATATTGCTAGTCCAACAGTTTAACTGATGCTTCTGACGAGCCGCAAAACTAGCGAGGAACAATTGATCTTACGATTCCCCAAAAGTAATAAAGAGCCTATCATATACTCATGTCAATCACATAAAGTTAGTTTGTTTTAGTAATTGATTACATTTTGCACTTCTTTTGACGGTCCAAATTTCAACAACAATTTCAATATCACCTATCTATTGAAGAGAATATTATCGGGACTTGCTGTTATCCTGTTCTATTATGTTAACCAAATGAGTGGTAGTAGAATAGACTTCAAGATATCATGCATAGCAAGTACGTAATATAGATCGAATTGTAATATGTATAATAAATGTACAAGGAAAGCCCGTACACGGGTTACCTGAAGGATCTCAGGGTGAGGGTACTCAAAATAGGCATCACCGTGGGATTAGTTACAACCCTTTGTATGACTTTCAGTATCAGTATCTTCGATTTTAACGGTTACAAAATTCCACTACTATATCCAGGGCCCTTGAATAATCTAGCAACTCAGATAATCCACACTATGAAGGAGAATCTGCTCCCCAAAAACGTTAACCTTATACAACTTACGCCACAAGGAGCTTTCCTTACTGAAATCTATGTCGCAGCCTTGATAGGTATAACCTTGGCCGTTCCAATTACGATTAGGGAGTTAACAGCATTCGTTGGACCAGCACTTTATCAACATGAGAAAGCAATTATAAAAAAAATTACAACACCTGCCATCGGACTTTTTGCAATAGGCTGCTTATTCTCATACTTTTTTGTTATACCAAACACACTCAATTTTTTGTACAAATATGGAGAGTCAATTGGCGTTAGTACATTCTTTAACGTATCAGAATTTATTCCGTTTGTAATGCAGTTCCTAATCGCATTTGGATTTTCATATCAATTCCCTCTAATAATGTGGGCTATTACGTTATTCAAGATAGTTGAGCCTACGTTTTGGAGGAGCAACTTGAGGTATATGATAATCATATTTGTTGTCTTTGGTGCGGTTATAACGCCAGATGGTAGCGGAATCACTATGTGGTTTGTTGCCGGACCAATGCTTCTCCTTTATGTGCTTGGGATGCTGTTTATAGAGTGGAAGATTAAAAGAGAATCCTAAAATTAGTAAGGTTGAAAGTGTATTAAGCTATAAGCACTAAGGACACACCTCAAGTAACCTTCTTAATTAGCTCGGGGATTTTTGAACATCAAAGAAATTCGATATGCGTATGCCGAGTACCAATGTCCCAAATTTCAGAGATAAAAGAGTCTTAAATTTACAGAATTATCTTCTGAGCCTATGAAATTTATTGCATTTCGAAGTTCTGCTGTATGAATTGGAGAGGAGGTTCTATCTACTCTTTCTAACAAATTCTTCGGTACAGGTAATCCGTAGCGCTACAAACTCTAGACTCTTACCCTTGATTATATGTATTTTTTTCTTATAGGAATCAGTACTTGCGTATACCTAGATTTAAAAACCTTACAACAAATACATCAGAAAATCCATGTAGACGGAATTTTCTTCTTTTCATCCGTAACCAAATTTGGCAGGCGATACTACTCTTACTGTTGTTCTTCCCAATTGAACTTTCTAGAGAAAAGCAACAAATGAAACCAAGCTGCTGTTTGAAACGTATCATGTATTTTTTATTATAAAGACGGTTCAGATGCCTCATAGAGCTATCCCTTTTTCCTCCCTGTTCGCTCCATTTCTTTTGCTAAAGCCTCACCGGCTTTTTCGTCAAGGTTTAAATTTCTTGCAAATTCCTCGGGATCTTCTTTATTATCAATCATAATCTGAATCAGATAAGGTAAGTATACCGAGCCAAAAATACTCTTTGATGTGTGAGCTTTTTCTGCCAGATCTAATATTAAATTTTTCATTGATTGGCCTCTTGCAAAGATAGGCGCCATTACTGGCCAGATCATACTATACTGGTTGTATTTTATTCCCTTGTTGCGAGAGTTTTCGAATAAACCATACGCGATTATATTGTCTAGATACTTGAGGAGGCTCCATTGCCTATTTTGTCCGATTCGTCCTACTATTATGTCTACTTTGGAGAGGACATCAAGAAGCGCAGCCATACTATCGTAGCCAATGCGCGAGGAAACTATACTGGAAAACAGGGCGTTAATCTTATCCTTTCGCCTTGCGTCAGATGAAATACCATAGTGTGGGTCTGGATAAGTTGCATCCGCATGTGACAGAAACGCTTTTGCCTCCTGTGGTGAATTAGAAGAAAAATAACCGTTTATTGCACTTGCAATATCTATTTCAAAGATATCTTCGCGCATGACATTGTAGCCGGCAACTTTTCCTTGCGCACTATTTAATAATGATCGGATATCTCCACGGCTGCGATTTACAATTAAAATTTTTTCTTCAGTATCCAATTTCTTATTGTGGTTTTTTAGAACATAATCTAAGAACATGGTCAACTCTCGAGGAGGAACAGGGCTAAATTTTACGATCTTGCAAATTTTTGCAAGTTGCTTAATTTTTGTATTATCTTGAGTATTGGCAGCCATAATGACAGGGATGGTCGGTTCTTTCATCATTTTAACAAGAGACTCTATTCCACCAGCATCTTCTCTTCCAGAAATTCCATCAACTTCATCCAAGAATAATAACATGGTTCTTCCAGACACACTTGTGTTGTTAAACATTGGCATGATCAGAGTTTGAAGATCTTCTCTGTTCCTGGTGTCACTGGCGTTCAATTCAATTAAATCATAGTCAAATTTGCGTGCCAATACTTGCACGAGGGTTGTCTTACCAACCCCACTAGGTCCGACTAATAGCAAAGGTCTACTTCCATCAATCCATCGTGATAACCATTTCATCACAGCCAACCTGGCATCTTCATTTCCTATCATTTGCTCCACCTTTTGTGGGCGGTAGATATCGGTCCACATCATATTGTATATATATCGAAATAATTTAACATTTAATATATTCCATATAGATTGTAATCGGGTTACCTATATCCATTTTAGTGTAATCTGGTTGCTCCAATGAATGTTTCTCCTTCCCGACCACGCAAAAAAAAGTAATGCTAGAACATGAGTTAGACGAAATATACCGTTTATTACTGGATGATACAAGCGCACAAGAAACCAAAGGGAGCCGAAGCATAAGCGATATAAATTACACTATATATATGGAAAAATTGAGAGACCACAAGTGCCGCCTTTAATATTATT
>Ga0193747_1000584_pt1 | contig 11805 bp, 9 predicted proteins | sample L1m2metaG_FD_143048 | JGI IMG/M metagenome (GOLD analysis project Ga0193747, IMG submission 143048) | Soil microbial communities from a riparian zone of the East river system, Colorado, United States - L1m2 | ecosystem: Environmental > Terrestrial > Soil > Riparian zone | place: USA: East River...
TATTCAGCGGACTCGCTGGTACCAAGTCACATCAACCTGTTGGACGCCGACGGCGCAGAGCATCATACTCGTGATGGCGAACATTTTCATCGGTGGTGGAGAAGCAGCGATTCATAGCGGCTATTCAGGAGACAGACCTCTAGATTAGCTTTCCTACTTTTGCCTTCAATCACTCATTTCTTTTTGGCGAGCAGGAACGTTCTACATTCTTATCCTGATTGTACCTGCATTGCTGACTTGGCCATGCGCTTTTATCCTGATGGTACATGTGCCAGCGGGCAGATTATTCGGTAGTCTGAAGATCACCTGTGTAAAGTCGAAGTTGGGTACTAACTGTATGTCTTCCGCGGCCACATCGTAACTTTGGTTGTTACTATCAATCAAATTAACTACAACTGAAGAAGAGGTTTCGCCTTGAGCCAGTTGAAGATTCATCACAAAAACAATGGCCCGCGTGTTCCGATCAACTCCGAGATTAAGCAAGTCGGCTCCATTAACTACTGGGAAAGGATCTCTTAGGAATAGTACTGAATCTAGTGCCGCCACCTGATTGGAGGCCGGGCCAGATTCCTCCAAGAGCAGTTGAAGCGGCGTCGGCGTTGGCGGTGCCGTAACGTACACTGCCGTCATCGTATGATTGGCATCCATGGTTACGTTAGTTGTTAGACTGGTTGACCAATCCGAGCCATCGCGCTGCCATTTCTGGAAATTGTTCCCGCTGGCTGATGAAGGCGCTGTCAGACTAACGCTTGTGTTGTTGTTATATGTACGCGTGACCGGCGTTGTGCCACTGCCTTGTCCGTTGTTGTCATTCGGACTCACCGTGATGCTGATCCCGCTCGATGGATTCGACGCTACCGTAAGAGTCCGTATAGTGGACACATAGACGGCGGTCATCGTGTGGTTAGCGTCCAGGGCGAGATTGGCCAGCAGCGATGTCGTGAAGTCAACTCCATCGAGTTGCCACTTCTGGAAGTTGTTACCTCCTGCCGTCGACGGCGCCGTGAGATTTACATTGGTGTTGTTGTTATAGACTCGTGTGAACTGCGTAACGCCACTGCCTTGCCCGTCATTGTCATTGGGACTGACTGTGATGCTTACACCACTAGCCGGGTTCGAAGATGCAACCGTCAATGTGCGTGTCACGGAGGATGACGCGGCGAAGATCAGATCATCGTGATCATCGAAGCTGCCGCCGCCGCCGCAAGGTAAAACCGCTCCCTGATAGAGGAAGTTGGCTCGTACTGCTTGCAGGCTGCCACCGCTTGGCAGCGTATAGGTAGTCGACAATACCTGCGCTCCTGCACCTGATGGCACCAGCGTACCGATATAGGTCCAGTTCGGATTAGTTGCATCTGCTGTGTAAAACAAATCAAGAAAGTCGTCAGTGATTGAGAACGCCCAGACAGTCGCTTCAATCTTCACGGTCTTGCCTGGCGCAAAGTTGCTACCGTCCAGTGTCGAAACCTTAAGCCTGTCTATTGACTCGTCCGAGTGATAACTACCAGATGTATTATCGGCACAGGAGTTGTAAATTGTGTTGGGCTGATTCGGTTCTTGCCCGCCGGTGATACTGTCGCGCCCATTTAGCAGCGTCCCCGAATCACAGACACTACCTGGCTGTCCGCATTTCGGTGCCTTTAGCGTTGAATCGTAGACCGCGTTACCGCCAGGCGTACTTGTGAAGTTAGCGATCAGGTTGCGGTTGCTATTGAGGGTGAAAGTGTAGCTGGCCGATGAACTCACCACACTCCCGCCTTCAGTCCAATTTGAGAATGTGTAGCCGCTGTTGGCCGTCGCCGTGACCGTGCGAGAACTGCCCGCCGCAAACGTACCCGCGCCATTCACGCTGCCTCCGCTGCCAGGCGATGCGCTCAGTGTGATGGTGTAGTTCACCGGGTTGGCCGTGAAATTAGCGACTAGAGTACGGTTGGCATTTAGCGTGAAGGTGTAACTGGCCGACGAGTTGACCACGCTGCCGCTCTCCGTCCAGTTGACGAAGGTATAGCCGTTGTTGGCTGTTGCAGTCACTGTGCGTGAACTGCCCGCTGCGAATGTTCCTCCGCCACTGACTGTACCGCCAACCGTCGGCGACGGACTCAGCGTTATGGTGTAGTTCTGCGCCGAAGTCGTGACACTGATCGTGCCTGAATTGCCGCTCGGGCCTGTGCTATTGTAGGCCCGCACGCGATAATAGTAGTTTGTGCCCGCACTCAATCCAGTCACGCTACGGCTCAACACATTACCCACATCCAAGTCTTGATATCCACTCACGAAACTTCCAAATGAACTGCTGGTTGACACGTCGAGGCGATAGCCTGTCGCCCCACTACTGGCGCTCCAATTGGTAGTGAAGCTGCTATTAGTCACGCTCGTTGCCGCGTTTGCTGTCGGCGCTGGCGGCGGCGTTCCGCTGACAGTGACAGTAACTTCGTATACCGGGAAGCCTTGCTGATCATTAGTTGATCCCGACGCCGGATCTCTCGACGGGTTCTGATAAATAGGCGCGGTTGCCCATCCCCGTATCCGCACCTTAAAAGTGCCAACGACTTTTGGTGTTACCGTCAGATTCAGCGACCTTGTGTTGCCCGCCCCGACAGATACCCAATCTCCTTCAACTAACAGGTGCTGTGCCGGACACGGCGAGCTTGGCGCGCAGGTAATTGTGTCGCCAGCGTCATAGTACCGAAGTGTTGAGCCTCCCGTAATCGAAGATGAACTTGCGGTAGTCACCGTCCCCTGAATTGAATTGTAGGATTCGTTCGGAGGTGTGCCGCTTACACCACTATTCGTAAGTGAGGGAAACGAAATCGAAATACCGGCGTGGTCGGCTGTCCCGTTGCTAACCGCCAAAGTTGTCGACACCGTAAACGGTTGATTTACTTGCACGTTTGTCGAGGACACGCTTCGGACGGTGAGTGCCGGTGTTGGTGGGTGCGTGCTTCCACCATAGGTTGCGACGGGCCCATCCGCAAAGTCCTGATCAATGTTGATGCCAGTGAGAGGTTCAGTAACGTCCTGTGTGTATTGGTGGATTCTCTGGTGACTGTTCCATAGGCTGTCTGGCAGACAATAGCTCGGCCCGCAAAGGCCGAAGACCGTTCGCCCTACGTTGAGATTGTACGGCCAAATCGCATCAGGCGGGTTCGGCACCCCACTGCCCTGCCAAGCTGCTGCGCTGAGATATGAACCGTAAATTCCTGCAAGGTGCCCTCGATTGTGAAGTTGCGATGACCAACCGTTTACGAACGCCTTCACTGACGGCTCAATCGCCGCGGGATGTGGACGTTCAAAGTCGTAGTACACAATGCTGTTTGCTGGAAACCCAAGAGCTGTCAGCTGGTTGGCGGCAAGGTCTCCCTCGGCGACACCCTGATTGAATGCCGTGCCAGTGTTCGCACTCAAGTCGCCGTACAGCTCTTGAGGCCCAACCCAGATCGGAATGAAGCTCCACCCGATAGCTGCTACCTGAGAATACCAGGTGGAATCCGGGCACGAGGGATGGTTCACACAGTAGGCATGCACTCCGCCTATATAGGCACCGACATAGCGGTACGTGGAGTTGTTCCACAAGTTCTGCATCTGACTCGTAGAAGGACCGTACGCCCTGTCAAACCCGTCCTCATTGAGCGCGATGCGCGTCCCCGCCGTGGGAGATAGTGGTTGGTCACCAGTTGAACTGCGTGGCACGTCGTCACCTGGCTCGGCGCGACGAATGTTCTTGGAGAGGATGGGTGGGGTGATTTCGACAAAGCTCACTGCACCGTCATGCGTGCTGAGCAACCGATTTTCCTGCCAGCAGCTTGCCTTAAAGCCGGTGCAGTGTACAGCGACGGTTGCGATCCATCCGCGCTGGGAGTCTGCGAACGACAGTAGGCTGATTGCCGACGGAGCGGGCGACCGCGACGACGTTGGCGTGATTACTTTCACCTCGGCTTCGTGACCAGGCGTGAACTTTACGAGTTTCGCGCCTGTCACCGCAGCGAAGAACGTGCCATTCGCGAGCGCGCTCGGTCCGCCACCAAGAGCAACATTGATGTCAGTTCCCACCTGGGTCCACGTGCGCCCGCCATCGTTAGTGACATACAGGGCAATCGCAGCCGATGTGGGCGTTTCTATTCGGACGGGCAAAAGCCCGTCAGACGCAGTCGTGAAGTGGGGAAGCGAATAGAGAATGTGTTGAGCCGCAGACTCCCGGTTACCCGTCAGCTCGACTTCGCTCCATGAGCGGCCGCCATCTCGCGTCACAAATAAGGTGCCGCCGCTTGGTCCACCAACCAACCAGCCGTCCTGTTTGGAGACGAAGCGGATCTGGCCCGCGATGGGTGGAGTCGCCAGACCCTCCCAGGACCGACCGCCGTTTTCTGTCCGAAACAGAGCTCCCCGACTGGAGTTGCTGCTCGATGGCAGGCGAAGCAGCAGCCAGCCTCGCTGCGGATCGATGAAGCTCAGAGAGCCGTCTGTCGGCGGCTCGCCCTCCGGCAACGTGACCGCGGAGTGCTGCCAAGTGGTGGCGCTGTCCGTTGTGCGCACGATGTCCACACCTGAAGCGCCGCTGACAATGATCCAACCCGTCGCGTCATCAAGAAAGAGCGTGTTCCACAAAACAGCGTCTTGCGGCGCCGTGAACGCTTCGCGCCATGTCGCGCCGTCGTCACCACTCCACATCAGCAGCCGCTCCGTCAATAACCAGCCTGCGGAAGATCCCAAGACCCCTATCGAGCGAACTCGATTTTCGTCGCGGTCCCCTGCGACAAGGTTAGATGGCCCCTGAGATGTCTTGGCCGCACTCGGTAATTGGAATGTCAGGGCAACAAACAATAAACCGCCGAATAAAAGGGTGAAAAGTGCTCGATTCGATTTCATCGAAATTCTCCTCTAGCCATAGGAAACCCTAGCGCCCGTCCCTACTAACTTCGGCCCCTGCTGCGAGAACTGCGCGGCCATCGCGGGTGTGGCTGTGGCTGAGTTGCTTGGGGCACCTTGGCCGACGCTGTTGACCGCACTGTTCAGGATGGTGCAGAACGCGCACCCCGGCCCCGTCACGTAAGCATTGTCGATTGAGTCAACTGCAATGCTGCGAACTGTATCATTACCATCTTGCCCACTGCCAAGATATTTAGAATAAACAAACGCGTTGCCAGTGGCATTCAACTTTGTTACGACTGACTCATTAATGGTCAACCCGCTGTAAGTAGTTTGGTAAGCGCCCGGCGATGCAATGTGAGCTATTGCAAACAGACTGACACATACAATTCGTGGGGAAAGTAGTGAGGTTGCATGCATATGATGACTCCTCTGCGCGTCTGATACATCGGAATCCTCATACTGACTGACTGACGCTTGGGAGTCAGAGTGGCGAGTAAGAATTAACAATGAGGTAGCAATGATTGGGAGCTACAGAAACGCTAACTCTACTCGATAGACAAGCAGCAATATATGCCTGCCTGTAACGGTTGTCAATTATCCTCTGGGGCTGTGTAAACCCCAAGTAGAGATGGGTTCTCCCGCACATTTGGTGAAGCGGGCTTCCTGCGCCTGCTATAAAGGGCAGCATGAACATCACTACTCTGCTGGCTGATCCCGCTGCGATTCGCTTGGAATGCATTCGTCCTGAACTTCGTTCGATTACTCTCATTGTCAAGACAACTTCACCACAGGCTCTCTGTCCGCGTTGTGCCAAAGCTTCAACACGCCTTCATAGCCGCTACATTCGCACGGTGGCCGACCTGCCGTGGCATGGTGTTGCCGCCCGTCTCCAACTTCATACTCGTCGCTTCTTCTGCTCAACAATAGATTGCCCACAGCGCATCTTCTGTGAGCGACTACCGGCAGTAGTTGCCAGATACGCGCGGCGGACTGTTCGCTTGAGTGATGCGCTTCAACTGATCGGTTTCGCATTAGGTGGTGAAGCAGGAGCACGTGCCGCTATAAAGCTGGGGATGAGCGTCAGTCCCGATACGTTATTGCGCCGCATCCGACAAGCGGCGCTCCCAACATACCCTCTCCCGCGCGTGCTCGGAGTAGATGACTGGGCATTCTGTCGCGGACAACGCTACGGGACGATCCTGGTTGATCTGGAGCGCCATTGCCGGATTGATCTATTACCTGATCGCCAAGCCGAGACGCTCTGTACGTGGCTGAGCGCACACCCAAGCATTGAGATCATTAGTCGAGATCGAGCACCGGCCTAGGCCGATGGCGCAAGCGAAGGTGCGCCACGAGCCGTGCAGGTAGCTGATCGCTGGCATCTCTTGAAGAACTTGAGTGAGACACTTGAGCGTCTCATCACCCGTAAGCATCGTCTTCTTCGTCAGGCTGTGCAAGCTGTGATAGTACAGCCTCGCTCTTTACCAGTGGAGGAGAAAAGCCAAGAATCTCCTGTGGCGGTTGACACGCCGCTCACTCGTGCCGCGCGCGAGATTGCAGAGCGACGAGAAAGACGGCTGGCTCGCTACACCGAGGTCATAGAGTTACGTCGCCAGAGAGTGCCAGCCCGGGTTGTAGCCAGAACTGTTGGCGTCTGCACCAGAACAATCCGCCAGTGGGCACGTGCCGAAGGCAACACTTCGCGCGTTGCGGCAAAGCGTCAGAGCATTCTTGATGCTTTCATGCCTCACCTGAAGAAAAGATGGGAAGAGGGTTGCCATAACGCGCGTCAACTGTGGCGAGAACTGTGTGCCGAAGGCTTCAGCGGTTCGAGTGAGATCGTGCGCTATCACGTCGCGTGCTGGCGTGCGCAGTTGCCTCCGCATCTGCGCTACACGCGTGGACCGCAGCTGCACAGTCAGCCGCAGGGTCTTACAACTCCCTCGCCTCGTCGTGTCGGGTGGATGTTATTGAAGAAAGATGAGGCGTTGGATGTTGACGAGCGGGCGTTGGTCGCAACATTGTGCAGTCTATCTCCAGAAATGGAAGCAGCACGAATGCTGGCGCAAGAGTTCAGCCGGATGGTCAGGCATCATCAAGTGGATGCACTAGCAGGATGGCTTAATGAGGCGCAGAGAAGTAGCCTTCCAGAGTTCAGGAGCTTTGCGACAGGGTTGCAGCGAGATCGTAAGGCAGTCGAGGCGGCGCTCTCTTGTGAGTGGAGCAATGGACAGGTCGAAGGGCAGGTCAATCGGCTCAAGTTAATCAAGCGGCAGATGTATGGGAGAGCTAACTTCGATCTGCTACGAGCAAGAGTGCTGCACGCCGCATGAGAAGGTGAGTGTTAGCGAAGAAGTTAGGAGGAAACTACTCGGCTTTCACCAAATGTGCGGGAGAACCCATCTCTACTTGGGGTTTACAAGGTCGAATTTTCTGTTGACATGACTGCGGAATAAAAATAACTTAAAGGGCGCAAATGACATGAAGTCAATGCCAGCGTTCAGCTTTCTTACATATTAGTCTCACGCTGCCTGCAATTCTCATAATTCTTTAACGGACTGTGTGATTAAATAATGAGATCACCAGTGTTCATTCTTACGAGCATCTTAATTGATATAACCAGAAACGCAGAATCTAGAAGTTGAGTTCAAGACGCAATAGGTAAGCTTTATCGTTAGGCGCACGCGAGCCAAGTAACTTGAGGTGGAGTTTTATGGGAAACCGTAACAAAAAAGGTGTTCACGACGAACCCGCCGACTTGATTGGTGAACCTGAGGCATCACGATTCGACAATCTGAAAACCCTCGCTTACGGCGGAATCATTGCAGTTGCCGCGCTCACAATGAGTTTAAATGATTTTGCGAAAACGTGGACCCTTCCCTCTAGGCCAATGGAAACGGCGTTTTTCGTAGCCCGCGTCATTCTTTTTATGGAACTCGCCATCTTGGCGGTTCGATGGATTCTTGCAACACATAACGAAATGGAGATGTGGAGACGCTCGCTTCATAATCCTCTAAGCAATACACAGATACATGCGGGAATGTTTAGCCTCTCGGTCGTCTTAGGGGTGGCCGTGGCCTTTCCCCATAAAATCGGGTTCATTAGTGGATTCCTAACGGTATATTTTCTGGTTGACTATTGGACCGGGTGGCTGGCCGATGATCACTTCGAGCGTGCTCTGCGTAGAACGAGAGCGAAACCTATGAGCAACATCAAAAGAGATGAGCTGAAAGTAATGGAATACTACTGGCTCAAACGGCCTCAGTTGGCAAGAGTTACAACAATGATGTTCTTTGCTTCTTTATCGTTCAGTCTTGCTTTAGCAGGATTAGTCCTGCAAGAACCACAGCAGGAAGCACAGAGACATCGCTTTCAACTAGCTGCCTATGCTGTGTTAATTCTAGATGTTTTTATTGGTGAAACCGTAATTACATGGTGGCGGCGCAAGCGGGATCAAGATATTATGCTCATAAGGTCTAAAAAGTGATTCAATATGAAAACCGCGCCATATAAACACCCCTCTCATATCATTGGAGCAGATAATACGAGTTATACGAAAGACTTTTTGCGGACTGTGGAGAGATCGGCAAGTTATCCAGAGCACGCGATACGCCCTATTGTGAGCACTCTTTTGGCGCTTTTGCCTTTCGCCTCATTCATTAGTCAATATGCACTTTCAGTCAGAGCGGGAACCCAACAAATCTTTTTACACCACCCAACCATCATGGTAGCAGATTGGATATTTGTGCCCTTCAACTTCTTTGTGGTCCGGGCTATCGACTGGCGTCGTGGTGGAAGACTTTTCCTGATTGCAGGCCTTTCCGTCATGCTGAATGTGCTGGTACACGCTTTCTGGCAGTACAACGGCCTTGATGCGGGGCATATGATTACCAAGACAGGAATTATCTTACCCGCAGGCTGGGTTCATTTAGCATTCTCGATTATAGAGACGATGCTTCTTGTCGCGTTTGTGTTTTGTCGCAGGGTCGATGCGTTAGGACTTAAAGTAATCACAATACTTGCTGCTGCATATTTATTGACAGACGGTATCTTCGGATACACCATACACCACGGTTTCATCATCAGCGACGTGGTTGTCCTTGTTTCTGGAATTTTCTTCGTTCTCGTCTATCCAAGGTTAGTTAGGCGCAAACAAGCTTCTAGGTAACTTCAAGTGAGCAGAAATGTCAGGGGCAATGAAAAAGCGATGACTGAGCGGAAATTAGTCGAGTACATTAAACGGAATATCCAATAGAATAGCATTGCCAAAATATGCGCGCGCATTATTTAACTTTCGTTCAGACCTCGCTGAATCCTTCACCCGAGCATTGCGAGAGGCAGCACCACCTCGCCGTCGGAACATCAACGCAGCCATCTCATCTTCGGGCCTCGCTGACGAGGCCATCTCGCAACTTACATGCTAAACTCGCGAGAAAACTTACGACGCATCCTTGCTCCTCTTCCTGATGTCCAAGGCTGACGAGACTCAACCTCTTCTGCGCACTATTGAAGAGCATCCAAACAACGAAGTGCGTCTCGCCGTCGTCAAACTGCTCGAACTTAGTAGTCAACAGGAAATCCTTCCAGCCTTCCGCTGCCTCGCCGTGCGCGGCTAGCTTCCGACAGAAGTGCGCTCTGCCATCATAGAATCCATTTACAAGATCAGCCAGAGAGCGGCTCCTCCTGCTCCGCCTACACAATAGGAAAGTGAGTGAACGGGACAATATAACTGTATTGTCCTGTTCATCATTATAACACGCCACGAAACATTAGGATTTAAGCAGGGCAGGGAAGTCAGAAATTCAACTGTAATGTCCCGTTAGTTTTTAAGCAGGTTTCTTGCGCGGACTCTATTTGCGCCACACGGCATCTGGACTAAACTGACGTTATGAATTCGACCACGTGACAGACGCAGCGATTACAGAGAAGAAAAGTAATGAGTAACGAAGAGCAACGGAAAACTCTTGGCGCTCTACATTGGGTCTATCAACGGAAAATGGCGGAATTTGCCCAAGAGCTATTTAAGTATCTAGACGAAGATTTACGTCCTCGCTTCTTTATCGTCGGAATACCGCAGGATGGCTTGTGCGCCGTTTGGCTTGTACCTTCCGAAGACTCTGGGTACACGCCCGAATACTTTGAGGGGGTTGTGCATTTAGCAGAAGAAATCGAAACAGAGGAAGCTGCTAAGAATGCGTGGAAGAATCCATCACAGCAGAATAATGAAATTAGGATTTCGGCCAGATCAATTAAGAAGGCCGTCGAGAAGTCTTTGAATGATAAAGATACCAAGTTTGTGTCTTACTGTGCTGAGCCAGCGACGATTGGCGGATATGAGGTCTGCTGTGTCATCCAGTTCGAAGAACACGCCTTTCATAGCCACTACTCAGTGCCCGTTCAATGGAGGGGCGACACACGGCTTTCTGGATCGCTGATTGGTGCGACAGCCGTTGAGTTCCTTCGAGTATGTCGGACCGTGCTGAGCGGCCCAAGAAAAACGCTCGACTTGCAGGATCCGCTCGGATACCAACCCGAAGACATATTACGAATGGGCGGCAGAACGTTCATGTTGACGGCGAATCACATCGGGGCGGGCACGACATTCGACGACATCAATAAACTGTCTTGGAAAACCCACGAGGGTGAAATAGCGGGCGGGGAGATATATTTCATTCATTGGGATGAGTATTACCTCGACATGCCGATTGAGTTTAAGAACCCGCCACCGCTGTCGAACATAGATGCAGCGCGTAAACTAATTGAAATGGCGGGCGCAAAGCGTGGCGGCAAGCTGCACCTTGTGAGTCACGGCCACGAAATAAACGGGATCGGCGGTTTAAGAGAGATCGGGGACAAGTACGACAGTTATAACTCGGATGTATTCATAGTGAGGTTCACGGGGTATTACAAATGGGAGTTGTGGCACAAAGACGGCGGCATAATGATGCAAGTCATCAGCGGCGTCCCTTCGTTGCCACGCGAGCCGATCGGTAAAGAGAAATTCAAGGATCATGTTCATAGGACGTTCACCCAAGCTGCGCCGGATGGAGACGCACTGTGGGACATTATTAACGCCGCGGCGAACCAAAAACACGGAACGATGATCGTCATATCGAGCGCCGCCGCGGAAGAGGCTGACCGTTTAGCAGGGCAAAGCACGGTGTTGAGAGAACCGATTAAGCTCGTCAGCGAGCTTCTTGATGAGACTTTATTGATGCTGACCTCAATCGACGGTGCGTTATTGGTAGACCCGACGGGCACGTGCTACGCGGCGGGCGTCATTCTCGACGGCGCTGCAATCAAAGGGAAAGGGACTAGCTCCCGCGGGGCGAGATATAACTCCGCGATCCGGTATGTTTACGGAGCGAGGGCAGACGCAAGTAAAGGTCAATGTTTGGCGGTCGTTGTATCAAAGGACGGCACGATAAATCTCGTGAGGGAGTTACGCGACCGAATTTTACGCTCCGAAATTACCGAGCACATCGAAAAAGTTCGCGCGGCGGTTGCAGGTGAGACGGTGAATCTAAAGGAGTATTATAAGGCGATATTTTGGTTAAGCGATCACCGCTTTTACTTATCGCCGGAAGAATGCAACGAGCTGAATCAACTGAAGGAAGCAACTAGGTTGCGACTTATTGAGCAGGAAGGCGAAGCTATACCGCTAAGTGACTTTACAGCCGATGAAGAAATGGACCCTACGTATTTTCTCAATCAGAATAGCGATGACCGGAGTGAGTTACCAAAATAATCTCCCGCGTCCCCCCACCTGGGCATGGTGATTATTTTGGACAAAATCTAGGACAGGCTTTGCCTCTAATCTAAGAGCCTATCCCAAAACTATCAATCGATAGAGTTGGATTGAAAAAGCAAAGTGAATCAAGGCCGCATAGTTCTTATCACTCTTCTCCCAGCGCACCAGCAAGCGCCGGTAGCGGT
>Ga0193747_1000585_pt1 | contig 11766 bp, 11 predicted proteins | sample L1m2metaG_FD_143048 | JGI IMG/M metagenome (GOLD analysis project Ga0193747, IMG submission 143048) | Soil microbial communities from a riparian zone of the East river system, Colorado, United States - L1m2 | ecosystem: Environmental > Terrestrial > Soil > Riparian zone | place: USA: East River...
GATTTTGATCGTGGATGACGATTCTGGTATTACCTTGGCTTTCAAGAAGGGTTTAGAAAGCGATGGGTTCAAGGTCGATACTTTTAACGATCCTCTTGAAGCATTATCGAATTTTGAAGCTTCTAAGTATGACCTATTACTTCTGGACGTAAGGATGCCAAAAATGAATGGCTTCGAGTTGTATAAAGAACTTGAGAAGATAGATAACGGTATTAAAGTATGCTTTATTACTGCATTTGAAGTATATTACGAAGCCCTGAGGGAAGTTTTTCCCTCTCTAGAGGTAGAATGCTTTATTCGAAAACCTATCGAAATAGCAAGTTTGGTAAAGAAGATAAAAAATGAGTTGAATGTGTCTAAACCCCGTAGCCAGAATTTGGACAGATAAGTCAGCCCTTGTCGTGTTTGTCTAATAAAAATGCTGAAGGCCTGGATCGAGCTGGACAACAGGTCGTTTTGTTATCGGATAGAATTAACTTCAGATAATCGTATAAATAACAATCGCGCTTGTTTAGACTGATTGCGGAAGGTAGCAATACATGGGGCAATTTGAAAACGGCATCTTGTGATTCAGAATTTTTCTTGTAATCTATACGAAGGCGTCATGTCGGCAGCATCCAAATCATGCATGTTATTGTCAAGGGCTTCTGTGCTCCGAGGACTTTTTTATATTTGCTGTGATGTGTTGGATTACAGTAGATAAAGGAGTTCCTGGCCCGAAATTCCCAGTAATTCCTTCACGTTCTAATGACTGTTTGTCACTCTCCGGAATAATTCCCCCTCCTATAAGTAAAATGTCGTTTACCCCTCTTTCCCTCAGTAGTCTTGCAACCTTGGGAAAAAGAACAAGATGTGCCCCGTTCAATAGGCTCATGGCAATCGCGTCAACGTCCTCATCTAGGGCGGTGTTGGCGACTCGCTCAGGAGTACAGAATAGTCCAGAGTAGATTACCTCCATTCCGGCGTCTCTCAGCGCTCTGCAAATCACAAGAGCTCCTCTGTCGTGACCGTCCAGTCCAAGCTTTGAAACAAGTACTCTGATCCTTTTGTGGTGTTGTTGTTGCTGGTGCTGATGAGGTTTTCGTTGTTCGGGGGTCATTCAGGAAAGATTCGAGAACTAGACTTTAAAACTTAACGCCGCTTTGTCTCATTTGCTCATATATGCAGCTCGGATTCTAGTGACTTACATCTTGAATATTCTTTTTAGAAGTGTTTAATATTGGTATATCTATATCGGAGATACTGTGCATCCTATAGTTGAGGGTCTTTTTCAGGGCGACCGTCGCTCGCTCGCTAGAGCAATTTCCATCGTAGATGACGATGAACCTGATTCTCACATAATCTTGCGTCAAATATTTAATAAAACAGGAAACGCTAAGACCGTGGGATTCACCGGCGCTGGTGGTGCTGGAAAAAGTTCTCTGATAGAAAAATTGGTTCCAGCTTTTCAGGACCTTGGATATAAGATAGCCATTATTGCAGTCGATCCCACAAGCCCCATCACCGGCGGAGCAATCTTAGGAGACAGAGTAAGGATGCGAACTACCATGGATGACCAAAACGTCTTTGTGAGGAGCTTGGCTTCTCGGGGAGCAATAGGAGGAATTTCTAGATCGGTGAGAAATGTGATAAGGATTCTTGATGCAGCTGGCTATGGCTTGATAATAGTGGAAAGCGTAGGAGCAGGACAAGTGGAAGTACAGATTTCGAACGTGGTTAACATTACTGCGGTGGTCTTGAGCCCACAAACTGGTGACAGTATACAAGCAATAAAAGCTGGCCTAACAGAAGTTGGAGACCTCTATATTATTAACAAAGGAGACCTTGACGGTTCGACCAGTCTATACAATTCTATCACGGATTTGATAGGCGACACCCCTAGGAAGCCTGTGGTAATCAAAGCATCAGCTAAAACGGGGAGTGGAATTAAAGATGTTGCTGTTAATATTGATAAGCTACTACAGAGTAAAGGAGATAATTATAGAGATCAGGAAAAAAGAATGCTGGAAGTGGAGTTAAGAGATATGGTTTTAAACATGGTTGAAGAAAAAGTTTCTGCTATGCTCAGAGAAGATAACAGGTATCACGACTTTATTGAAAAAATAGTAAATAAGGAACTAGATCCATATGTCGCTGCTGAACAACTGGCTGCAGTGGTGTTAAGGTGAGTGAATCTGACAAGCGTAATTAAAACAGATTCTGGCATCCCCGTGAGGAAAGTCTACAAAAAGAATTCACTACGGAAAAAGACTCAGGACCAAGAACCCGGTAGATTTCCGTACTTGAGAGGAATTTATCCTGATATGTACCGGGAGCGTTTATGGACAATGCGGCAATATAGCGGCTTTGGGAGTGCGGAAGAGACGAACAATAGATTCAAATTCCTACTTTCTCATGGCCAAACAGGCCTTTCCTTAGCGTTCGACCTCCCTACACAAACAGGTCGTGATTCGGATGACTCACAGTCGGAAGGCGAAGTCGGAAGGACGGGCGTTGCCATTAGCTCGCTCAAGGATATGGTGACGTGCTTCGAGGGTATCCCGATGGATAAAGTCAGTACATCTATGACAATTAATTCAACCGCGTCAACCCTACTTTCACTGTACATTAGTGTAGCTGAGTTACAAGGCTTTTCTCCTGGGAAGTTAAGAGGCACTACACAAAATGATATTTTGAAAGAGTATATTGCCAGGAATACCTACATTTATCCTCCAAAGCCATCCATAAGACTCATAGGTGACACTATAGAGCATTGCTACAAGCATGTACCGCAGTGGTACCCGATCAGCATATCGGGTTATCATATGAGGGAAGCAGGCTGCACCGCTGTTCAAGAATTGGCCTTCACTTTTGCTAACGCAATAGAATATATCAGCACATGTGTAGGTAGAGGAATTAAAATAGATGACTTTGCCCAGAGATTATCATTTTTCTTTTGTTGCACAATGGAATTCTTTGAGGAGGTCGCAAAATTTAGAGCTGCCAGGGAAATATATGCTAGAATAATGAAGGATATCTTTCATGCCAAGAACGCAAAATCGCTCCATCTACGGTTTCACGTCCAGACGAGTGGTGAATCATTAACCGCTCAGCAAGTCGATAATAATATCGTCAGGGTCACGACACAAGCGTTAGCTGCTGTACTAGGTGGATGTCAATCATTGCATACAAACTCTCGCGACGAAGCCCTTGCTCTGCCAACAGAAGAATCTGTGAAAGTGGCACTCCGGACGCAACAGATTATCGGGGCAGAAACTGGTGTAACGAAAACAGTCGACCCGGTTGGCGGGTCTTACTATATCGAATCCTTGACCCAGACAATCAAGGAGGAAGTTGAAAAATATTTGAAAAAAATTCATCGAATGGGCGGGGCGTTGGCAGCTGTCGAAAGAGGATTTTTTCAAGACGAAATAAGGAAGAACGCATACAGACTGAAAAAGGAAGTTGACGCGGCTGAACGCATTATCGTCGGGGTGAACAAATTCCAAGATATTGAAGGTGTCGAACCCAAGATAAGTATGTTAGATAATGAAGTTGAAATAAGGCAAGTTGCTCGGCTTAAGGATTTCAAGAAAAACCGTGATAAAATAAAGATTGATGCCGCCATCAGCGCACTCCAAAAGGCTGCGGAGAATCCTGATGAAAATTTGATGCCCCACATAATTAACGCCGTGAAAAACAACGTGACTCTGGGTGAAATAAACAAAGTCTTTAAAGAAGTGTTTGGTATGTTCGAACCAAAGATTGCATTTTAAACTCGGTAACAAAACTCTGAATGACAATAAACAATGTTCTTGAGCGTCAAACGGCATCATGAAAGCCTAAAGTGGTATATCGCTACCTGCTAGTATCCTAGAGAGATATCCCTACCTTTGTCCAGCAAAATTGCCGATATGGGCTTAGCGAAGGAGGGACAAATGTCATACCGATGGGCTGTGGCCCATATGACAATATTAGACAAGATTAAGATCAGAAACGAAAGTAAGAAGCCGTTATCAGGTTATAAATTAGGATTTTGCTTACACATTACAAAAGAAACATCGGTTTTAGTAATTACCGCAAAAATGTTAGGCGCGGAGATCGCAATCTGTTCTGCAAATCCCTTATCCACACAAGATGATGTGGCCGCATTTTTGTATTCAGAGGGCATAAGGATTTTCGCATGGAGAGGACAATCAGAGAGGCAATACCGTGAGTGCATTAAAAGCGTTCTCCAATTTCGGCCAGATATTCTGACAGATGATGGCGGAGACCTACATATTGCTGCTCATAAATTAAGAAAAACCCGATTCTACGGCGGAACTGAGGAAACCACTACTGGTGTGAAGAGATTAGAGATATTACAGTCAAGGAAACGCCTGAGATATCCCGTGATAGCGGTGAATAATGCATATACAAAATATTTATTCGATAACCGATATGGAACGGGGCAAAGCACAATTGATGGGATCTTGAGGACGACTGGCTTGTTTCTGTCAGGGAAACAAGTAATAGTATGCGGTTACGGCTGGGTAGGAAAAGGTGTATCTGTCAGAGCAAGAGGGATGGGAGCAATTGTTACCATAACAGAAATTGATCCCATAAAAGCTCTAGAAGCACACATGGACGGATTCAATGTTAAACAATTATCCGAGATTGCACAGTTCGGTGACATATTTATAACATGTACCGGCAACAGCCGTGTTATTAGAGAAGAGCATCTTATAAAAATGAAGGATGGGGCGATACTGGCTAACGCAGGACATTTTGATGTCGAAATAGATATTGATTATCTTACTTCTCAGGACAAATTTCCCCTTTCGGTAAGGCCTAACGTAGACTGCTTTAAATTTAGTGATAAGAAATTATATCTGTTATCAAAAGGAAGAGTTATTAACCTAGTTGGTGCCGAGGGGCATCCACCTGAAGTGATGGCTTTATCGTTTGCCAACCAGTTATTATCAGTTTTATTTCTTGCAAAGAATTATCGCTTATTGGAAAACAAAGTCTACAATGTTCCGCCTGACATCGACATAAATGTGGCTCACTATGCTGTCGAAGCAGCAGGTCTAAAGATTGATGAATGTTGATTCCAATCTATATGAATCTGTGTTATATAACAGAAATATCGCTAAGTACTAATTGCTCAGAGGCACAAAGTTAGGGATAGCTTAAAATCTGATCCAAACCGAGAAATTTTTCTGTGCTAGGTGCGAATAAGAAAATCACGAGTGCTGTAGTAACGAGCGCTCTTCCATATGCAAATGGTGAAATTCATCTAGGGCATATTGCTTCTACTTACCTGCCAGCAGATATTTTTACACGATATTCACGGCTAACGGGAAGGAAAATTTATCATATTTGTGCTTCCGATGATTTTGGAACTCCCGTGCTAATTAATGCAGAAAGGGAAAACAAAAGTCCTAGCGATTATGTCGCCTTTTGGAATAGGCGAGATTATGAAGATTTCAAGATGTTAGGAATATCTTTTGACAGTTTCTCTAGTACAAGTTCAAAAGAAAATTGGCAGTTTGTACAATACGTTTTCAAAAGGCTTTCGGAGAATGGTCACATCTACGAACGAGACGTGATACAGTTTTATTGTAAATTCGATAACAAATTCCTGCCCGATAGATACGTAATAGGAAAATGTCCTTTTTGCGGAGCCGAAGATCAGTATTCCGACCTTTGCGAAAAATGTGGACGTGTTCCTGATGAGATTCTAGAGCCTCGATGTGGGATATGCGGAAATAAACCCATCAAGAAACAGAGTAAGCACTATTTCTTTAGACTCTCTAGTTTCTCGACCCAGCTAAAACTATGGCTAAATACTAACAGTAATCTTCAATCCGACGTTAAAAATTATGTCATTAACTGGATAAACGAAGGACTACGGGACTGGGATATAACGAGAGATTTATCGTGGGGCATACCTATACCGTTGCCAGAGGCCAAGGGAAAAGTATTCTACGGTTGGTTCGATAATCATCTCTGCTATATCTCCACACTAACTGCCTATCTTCGGCAGTCTGGAGTGGACGGTAAAGCATTCTGGAACAGCTCTGAGATCTATCACTTTATTGGCAAAGACATCGTATATCATCATTACCTAATCCTTCCAGCAATGCGGATGGGGATAGACGAAGAGTACAAATTGCCGGATTATGTACCGAGCAGAGGTCATCTTCTGCTCCATAATCAAAAGATCTCGAAAAGTCGAAACTGGTATATTGGTCTTAGAGATTTTACAACAACCTTCGCGCCTGACTATTTGAGATTTTACCTCGCATCTCTCACACCTTACTCCCAAACAGACATCAATTTTGATTGGGACGTATTTTCTGAGAAGATTAACAACGAACTAATTGCAAATATAGGGAACTTTATAAACCGCGCGTTATCTTTTACCCAGAAAACATTTTCCGGAAAGGTCCCCAAACCTATAGAATATGATTCCGATGATAATCTTAGTTTGTCACAGATTGCAGGAATAGCACAAGAGGTAGGTTGCTTGTTGTCGGCACTCGAAATCGATAAATCGCTAAAAAGAATTCTGAGATTTACTACTCACTTTAATCAATACTTTCAAATAAAACAGCCCTGGGCTCGTACAGAAACTGCTATGACAACGTTGTTTATTGCAGTGAACGCCGTAAGGTCAATAGCAGTCATGTTAGAGCCTTTTATCCCATTTTCTTGTGAGAAAATATGGTGCCAGTTGGGCATGACGGACAGCATACACCTACAACCCTGGTCGTCTGCATCACAGATGAGAATTTCTGCTGGGCATTCACTTGGCAAGGTCGAACCTATTTTCAGCAAGATCGAACGAGAGATGATAGAACACCAAAAAAAAGGTCTTGGCATGCACAATGGTCGATAATTTAAAGCGCGGACTAATGGTGGGACGTTTCCAACCATTTCACAAAGGACATCTTTGCCTCGTTGGGCAGATCTTTGAAGACTGCGACGAGTTAGTTATTGCTATCGGAAGCGCCCAAATCAACTACAGCTATTCGGATCCGTTTACTGCAGGAGAAAGGATAATGATGATACATGCCGCTTTGGTAGAATCGAAGATAGATTTGACAAAATGCCACATTGTACCTGTGGTAAACGATGAAAATAATGCTAGATGGTTTGGACATCTTAAATCTATGGTACCTCATTTTGATATTCTTTATTCTGGCAACGAATTTGTTACAAACTTGGTGTCGGGTCAGACTGAAATTCTGAAACCTAGGTTTAGTAGGAGGAATGAGTACAATGGTACAAATATTCGTAAACTTATGTCTAGATCACATCGCTGGAAGAAATTTGTTCCAGACTCTGTGGCAGGAATCATTGAGCAGATAGACGGTGTCACTAGAATTCGATTTCTTTTAAACGAGAAATTATCTGAGAGAGAGAGAAATGCCTTATGATGACTGACCTTTAAAACTATGCAAAAAAAAGACGATGAAGATTTACCCCACAAATTGACACTGATGTGCATCGACTTAATACCAACTACAGAACCTAATCGGTAACTCCAATTTGGACAGACCCAGTCGCGTCGGGGTAGATCTATGCGACTTTGCCTAGCCCTTCGCTGGAGCCTCGCAAAATTCCATTAGGACGCCATTAATCGATTTGGGATGAATAAAAGTAATTCTTCTCCCATAAGATCCAAGCCTAAGTCCGCCAAGGATCTTCATACCATTTGCGGTTGCCCTAGAAATGTCTTTCTCGATATCATCCGCAGTTATGGCGATATGATGTATTCCTTCACCTCGGTCGACTAGAAATTTTTTAATTGGGCTATCTTCGGCAGTTGGTTCCATCAGCTCAATCCTCGTGTCCGCTAATTCTAGCATTGCAACTCGGACCTTTTCATTATGAACTATCTCTACTTCTAAACGATCTACTTTCAAAATTCTTTGGTAGTTTCCTACTGCTACATCTAAATTGCTAACAGCAATAGCTACATGATCTATTCGCATTTCGTCATCCTGTCTCTACTATCCAACAATCTGGTTAATAATGATAATTCAAGTCCGCGATAATTGGTAAGATGATCACACGTACTTGCACATCCAAGATGAGAATAAACCGACGTTTTCAAGAAGAGAGCATTTGATCTATTTTCTTTAAGTGCGTAACCAAGTTACATAAGACTTCGATTTTACTCTTGGGCGAGTTTGCATATCGTATGACATTGTCTATAAACGCACTGATTGGAATGACCTCCTCTCCTAGAACTTCAATCCCCTTGGATGTAAGCAAGTAGGACTTTTGGGACGGAGCAGATTCAACGCCACTAAGAAAATAATTATGCGCATCTCCCATCGCTGAGCTGGCATTAACATACTGTCCTTTCAGTATTTCAGTTTCATTTGTGATCTCTTGTTCTATAGCGCCCATTTTATCGATAAGTTTGTTTATTCGCAGCATACTTTCATCTATCGCAGCAGAAGACAATAATTTTGAGGCCTTAAGACTTGGTAAGCTAGTGGAGTGAATAAAATACTATTACTATTTATTCGACAGCCACTTTCTCTGTATGTTCCGTTTGTTCGTCCATTTTCTTTAATTCAGTCAGCAAGAACTGCTTATACTTGTCACGCTCCTGTTCTGTCATTCTATCAAGATTCGAGCTGAGTGTGGCGCCTATTGTAGATACTCTATCTATCAAATCTAGTGCCATAAACTTGCCGACACTCCCTACTCTTAGCATCACGTCAACTTGCTTCTGTAACATCTTATGAACTGACTGTATGTCAGCAGCCATTTCAAGCCCTTTGGGTGTAATTTTGTACCTGCCGTTCTCTGTCTCATCTATAAGCCCCTCCTCGAGTAACCGACCCAGCATAGGGTAAATCAATCCAGGGGACGGCTTCCATTTTCCCTCACTTTGAAGAATAGCTTTATCAATAATTTCTTTGCCTGATAGCTGTTGGTCTTTTAGCAGGCCGAGCACATAGTGCCTTGAGAATCCTCGGGGAATCACACTCCCCACCCTCGAAAACCAATTGGAAAGCATATCACTAGTAATATCGCTAGTGACTTATTAACGTTTCTTTGAATCTTGTTCTGCTGCGAACGCGGGCGTTGAGAATGGTTGCTGCATTGCGGGTGCTTTCGCTGCATAACGGGTTCTACTTATGTTTGAATTGACCGCAAACCGGCCGCGGCCTCAAGGAGATGAAGGGAGGAAGCGACGGTAGACATTTGTCGATCGCTAAAATTCGCAGGTATAATCATCGGCGTACTGATAGCGATCGCGGAGCTAGAAAACGATTGCCATTGCTAATCTGGTAGGATTAGCATTGTGATACTGAATAAGAGCCCCCTTTTTTTCACCACGATGAAATATTATTTGGACACATAAACATTTCCATGATAATCCGTAAATATTTGGATGTCGAATACTAGATGAAGGCAAAGACAACTTACAGCACCCAATAGCACCATATGGGTAGCAAATAAATTTGGTGGGATTTGCGGTAACGCTTGTCCGCGAGTCTGCCTTCGTTTTAATTTTGGGCCTCGACGAGGGGAGGAATTTATGGGTCGTCATCCTCCCTTTTGTTGCATTAAATGGAGAATTTCTAAAATTATTGCCATAAGAAGTAACCAATATATGCCTGAAAATACGTTGTGTTTGTAGGAGCATATCCTGCGAGAATTCATCAATGGGGGCATGGGCTCACATACCCCCAATAACAATTATCTCCTACTGCGGAGAGCCCCAGTATGTCGTGGGGGTAGGAGCGTAATGCAAAACAGACGACTCTCACGAGGGCTCACTCACTATTGAGAGAAATTGTAATTAGAGCTTTTGCAATCTCCTAGCCTGCTGCGCGTCGGGAGCTTGTTGTTATAAATAGAAGATTAATATTCCAGAAATATATTGCAGAGTGAGGATCTAGTAAAATTAAAAGAATTGGTTGACCAACAGCTACGGAAGGAATTAGACATTCTCGAAGTAGTTTCACAAATGGAGAAGAAAGATTTACAATGCTTCTCCCAATGGAATATGAATCCAGTTCTGGCGCCTTAGCCACGTCTAGCGAAAGTTAGAAAATAAAAAGAGAGTCTATTAACGATCAACTGTAGATAATATTCTAGATCTATAAGTAGAATACTACGAGATTCAAGATTTTTGCTATTTCATGATCTCCATCGACTTATCCATTGCAACGCGAGCACTAGGAGGAGATAAAAGCATATTAGGAATTGGTGAGTAGCTACATTGTGACTATGAATTGTCCGATATGCGGTGCTTTGATGGTATGGCTTAATGGCTCTATTAGTCACGATCCCCCCCTAAAATACTACCAATGTCGGATCTGCAAGATCAACGTCACAAAATTTCCAGATGAAACCTATGAAATTTTAGAGATAAAAAACAAGCAAAAGTAAGTGCCACCTCTAGAATTTATCGATGCTATAAAAAAAATTCCGTTGCCAATTAAATTGAATAGGCGATAGTGCTTACAACACAGTACTAGCTTTAATATTTTCGAGCAACTGAAATACTTAATAACATGGTAAGAACAAAAAATAAGAGTTCTCTGCGCCAGCAAATCAGATCACGCGATAGCATTATAGTTATGCCGGGAGTTTTCGATGCACTTACCGCCAGGATTGCTCAGCATGTCGGATTTGATGCGATGTTTCAAACAGGCTATGGTTCAGCTGCGTCATTGCTCGGAATGCCGGATTTTGGATTTTTAAACGCAGGTGAAACCGTAGATAATGCGCGAAGGATAATACGTGCCGTCGATCGCCCCGTAATTGTAGACGCCGACACGGGATATGGGAATCCATTAAGTGTTTGGCGACTAGTAAGGGATCTGGAAAGCATGGGTGCATCCGGTATATTTTTAGAGGATCAAGTTTGGCCAAAAAGATGTGGTCATATGAAAGGTAAGAGTGTCATTCCGATGGACGAATTCATTTTGAAACTTAAAGCAGCCTTAGATGCGCGTAAAAGCCAGGATTTCATTATCGTTGCCCGAACTGATGCGCGTGCCTCTCTAGGCTTAGTTGAAGCCATCATCAGGGGTAAAACGTACTTCAAGGCCGGTGCAGATGTGATCTTTATCGAAGCGCCAACGTCGACTAAGGAATTATCCAAGATCGCAAATGAAATTGATGCGCCACTGGTAGCAAACATGATTGAGGAAGGAGTAACACCAACTCTTAGCGCTCAGCAACTATTCAGCATGGGGTACAACGTTGCCCTGTTTCCATTATCTGCTCTTTATGCTGCAACTTTCGCTGTACAGAAAGTATTCAGTGAATTAAAGAAAACTGGCACGACAGAACATGGACGAGGAATGATGGTTACGTTCAATGAATTTAATAAATTCGTAGATATGCAGAGATACATGGACTTAGAGAGAAGATATGCATGACCCTGCTCGAGTAAGAAGCCAAATTTGATAATTCACCACGATTAGTCGATATTGTATCCTAGGCGGCGGCACACCTCTGGAATACAAAGTCTAAAAAAAGATTGAATAGTCACTTGGGAGGAGGCTAATAGAAGCGATAAGTGTTTAATCATTCTGAAAGGTAACAGGCGAGCCTCCCAAAATTAACAGTAGTCACCAAAATCAGCCCAAAACTTAATACACGAATCGGTTTGCTCCTAAAAATGCAGATGACATAGATATACAACCTAAATTTCGGAAGCATGCTAAATGAGGAAAGTGTATTAATATGCCTCTCACTTCTTTCGTTGTCCTTGTCTTGGGCACTGCAACTATTTTTGAACCAGCGTGTATTGCACGCTTGAGA
>Ga0193747_1000588_pt1 | contig 11722 bp, 9 predicted proteins | sample L1m2metaG_FD_143048 | JGI IMG/M metagenome (GOLD analysis project Ga0193747, IMG submission 143048) | Soil microbial communities from a riparian zone of the East river system, Colorado, United States - L1m2 | ecosystem: Environmental > Terrestrial > Soil > Riparian zone | place: USA: East River...
TCCTGGCTCGCGTTCGGGCTGGCCGCGACCGCCGCTGCCTGGATGGCCCGTGTCCCCAGCTAGTGCGCCGGGCGAGCAGGCCCGGAATCCACCGCTCTGGCTGCCGACCTGGGCCGTGCGCGGGCCGCTCGCCGCCTGGATGCAGGCGGAAGCCGAGCGGGCCGGGGAGGCGTGCAAGGGCGCCCGAGTGCTCGACGTCGGCTCCGGCGTGAAGCCGTACCTCCCGTTCTTCGAGCCCTACGCGAGCGAGTTCGTCTCGGTGGACATCGAGAATCCCGCCGCGGACCTCGAAGGCGCGGTGGAGGATCTCCCGGTTCCCGACGCCAGCTTCGACATCGTGATCTGCAACCAGGTCCTCGAGCACTGCGCCGACCCGGCTCAGGCGGTGCGCGAGCTGCGCCGCGTGGTCGCCCCGGGCGGCCGCGTGCTCGCGTCCACCCACGGCGTGCAGGTGTACCATCCCGCGCCTGACGACCTGTGGCGCTGGACGCACGCGGGTCTCGAGCGGCTCTTCGCCCAGAACGGAGACTGGAGGAGCGTGACGGTGACGCCGTCGTCCGGGACGACCGCCTGCGTGGGGATGCTGATCTCGATCTACGTCGCGCAGGTGACTAAGCGCGCACGCATACAGCCCCTCGGCCGTGCTGTGATCTCCGGCGTCAACCGCGCCGCCCGCGCGATCGACGCGCGCTCGGAGCTGCTCCGCTCGACGCGGCCCGGGACGATCCACGCCAACTACCACGTGGTCGCCGAGGCATGACGAAGGTGCTCGTCACCGGAGGCGGCGGCTTCATCGGCTCGAATCTCGTGCGCGGCCTGCTCGAGCGCGGCGACGACGTGCGCGTCCTCGACAACTTCTCCACGGGCAACCGCGTCAACCTCGCCGACCTCGACGTCGACGTCGTGGAAGGCGAGCTGCGGAGCTACGAGCGCGTCCACAACGCGGTGCGCGGGGTCGAGACGGTTTACCACCTGGGCGCGCTCGGGTCGGTCCCTCGCTCCGTCCAGGATCCGCTCACCTCCAGCGCCGTCAACATCGAGGGGACGCTCAACGTGCTCCTGGCCGCCCGCGACGAAGGGATCCGGCGCGTCGTCTTCTCCTCCTCGTCCTCGATCTACGGCATCTCCAACCCGCTGCCGCTGAAGGAGTCGATGCCGCCCGATCCGATCTCGCCGTACGGCGTGGCCAAGCTGGCGGCCGAGCGCTACTGCGTCAGCTTCAGCCGCGTCTACGAGCTCGAGACGGTCGTGCTGCGCTACTTCAACGTCTTCGGCCCGCGCCAGGACCCGAACTCGCAGTACGCGGCCGTCGTCCCGCTGTTCCTGACCGCGATCGCCGGCGGCGAGCCCGTGACGATCTTCGGCGACGGCGAGCAGTCGCGCGACTTCACGTTCGTCGGCAACGTCGTCGAGGCGACCGTCGTGGCCGGCCAGGCGCCCGAGGCGAACGGCCGGATCCTCAACGTCGCGGCCGAGGCGCCGGCGAGCGTCAACACGCTCGCGGACACGATCGGCTCCATCCTCGACAAGCCGGTGGAGAAGCGCTACGAGCCGCCGCGGACGGGTGACATCCGCGACTCGTTCGCCGACGTGTCGGAGGCGCGGCGCCTGCTCGGCTTCGAGCCGCGCGTCGGGCTCGACGAGGGCCTGCGCCGGACGGCCGAGTTCCTGCTCGGTGGATAATCCGGTACGCGTGCTCCGGGTGATAGCCCGCCTGAACATGGGCGGGCCCGCGTTGCACGTGTCGTACCTCACCGCGGGGCTTGCGAAGCGCGGCTACGAGACGACGCTCGTCGCGGGGAGCCTCGCGCCCGGGGAGGACTCGATGGCCTTCGTAGCCGACGAGCTCGGCGTGGACGTGGTGCGGATCGACCAGCTGCACCGCGAGATCTCGCCTGCGCGCGACGTCGTTGCCGCGATTCGGCTCGCTCGGCTGATCCGGAAGGTCCGGCCACACATCCTGCACACGCACACCGCCAAGGCCGGAGCCGTCGGCCGTTTCGCCGCGCTGCTCGCAGGCGACGCGCGGCCGCCGGTCGTCGTCCACACGTTCCACGGCCACGTGTTGCGTGGCTACTTCGGCCCGGTGCGCACGCGTGCGTTCCGCGAGCTCGAGCGTAAGCTCGCACGCTCGACCACAGCGCTCGTCGCCGTCAGCCCTCAGGTGCGCGACGACCTCGTCGAGCTCGACGTTGCACCTGCCACCCGGTTCGCCGTCGTCCGGCTGGGAATCGAGCTCGACCAGCGCGTGGCCTCGACCTCGAACGGCCGCGGCGAGACGAGACGCGTCCTCGGGATCGGCGAGCGCCCGTTCACGGTCGGCTGGATCGGCCGGATGACGGGAATCAAGCGCACCGACGACGTCCTGCTCGCGTTCAAGTCGCTCCGCGAGCGCGGGATCGACGCGCGACTCTGCCTCGTCGGCGACGGGCCGGACCGGGGCGAGGTCGAGCGGCGCGCGCACGAGCTCGGCGTGATGCGCGAGACGCTCTTCCTCGGCTACCAGGAGCAGGTCGCCAGCTTCTTCGCCGCCTTCGACGTCTTCGTCCTGCCGTCCGCGAACGAGGGGACGCCGGTGACCGCGATCGAGGCCCTCGCCGCCGGCAAGCCGGTGGTGGCCACGCGGGTGGGCGGGATCCCCGACGTCGTGCGCGACGGCGAGGACGGCTTCCTCGTCGCGCCCGGTGACGTCGAGGCGCTCGCGGACCGCCTCGCTCAGCTCGCCACCGACGACGAGCTGCGCGAGCGGATGGGCCAGGCCGCACGAGCGCGCGTGCGGGAGCGCTACTCGGTCGAGCGCCTCGTGGACGACGTCGACCGGCTCTACCGCTCGCTGCTCGAGGCGGAAGGGCTCGGCCGGCTGCTCGCATGACCGAGGCGCGGCTCCGCACGGTGCGGCTCGCCCTGGCGGGCCTCCTGGCAGTGACCGCGCTCGCCTCGTCGCTGAAGAGCTACCCGGAGAGCTGGCGGTTCCTCCACCGCGAGCATGCCCAGTTCAGCGGCTACACGGCGCAGGACCGGCTGGAGGCCGCCGCGTATGCGAACGGGATCCCCATCGACGCGTTCAACTTCTTCCGCGCGCACCTGCGCCGAGACGATCGCTACTTCATCAGCGCGCCGGCCTCGGCCTCCTTCACACCGGGAGTCGACCGCTCGGCCACGCTGCAGACCTTCGGGCGCTACTACCTGCTCCCGGCGATCGCGGTCACGACGCCGGCGCAGGCGACAGTCGTCCTCTCCGTCGGCACGGATCCGAAGGCGCTCGGGCTTCCGCTGGGGCAGACCGTCCGCGACGGCTCGAACCCCTTCTGGGTCGCGCAGGTCGCGCGATGAGCGGGAGCCTCGTCGGCCTCCTCTACCTGCAGGTTCTCTACGTCGCGATCGGCGCGGCGCTCCTGCAGCTGCTCGGGCTGCGCGGCTGGCGCAGGCTCGGCCTGACCTATATGGCCGGGCTCGCGGCGGTCGGCTTGCTCGCGGCGGAGCTCGTCCTGGTCCAGATCACGCTCGGGCTGGTGGAGCTGACGCTGCTCGCGCTCGTCATGGGCGTGACAGCGTTCCTCAGGCGCCCGCGCACAGCGGCGCGCGAGCACCGGAAGCGTGACCTGCTCGGCCTCGCCCCGCTCGCGCCGCTCGTGGCCCTGCTCGGCTATGCACTCGTCGCCGTGGGCCGCCGTCCGCTGCTCGAGTTCGACGGCTGGGCGATCTGGGGGATGAAGGCGCGCGCGCTGTACCAGCTCGGCGGGACTGCGAATCCGGTCTTCACGAGCGACGCCTACCCGCCGCTGCAGCATCCGGTGCTCTTCCCTTCGCTCGAGGCCATCGGCTTCCGCGCGATGGGTGCGTTCGACCCCGCGCTCTTCCACGTGCAGCTCGTCCTCGTGGCCGCGGCCTTCTCCTTTGCCCTGCTCGACCTGCTCGCGCCGCGCGTCCCGCTCCTGCTAGCGGGACTCGTGACGCTGGCGATCGTGTCCGCGGCCGGAACGGTCCAGCAGCTCTCGAACGGTCTCGCCGACGCGCCGCTCGCCTTCTTCGTCGTGCTCGGCGTCGTCGCCCTCGCCCGGTGGCTGGAGACCGACGAGACGGCCGTGCTGGCCTGCGCCGCGCTCTTCCTCGGCGCGGCGGCGCTCACGAAAAGCGAGGGCGCGCTGTTCGCGCTGGCCGCCGCGGTCGCGCTGCTGGGGACGCTCGCGGCCTGGAACCGCGCCCGCCTGGCGCGGGCCGGCCTGGCCATGCTGGCGGTGCTCGCGGTGCTCGTGCCCTGGCGCGCGTTCATCGCCGCGCACCACTTGCCGAACCCCGAGTACTCCCTCGGGAACGCGGCCAACCCGGGCTACCTGTCGGATCACGCCGGCCGGGTCGGGCCGGCGGCGAGCGGATTAGCCGAGAGAATCGCAAGCGGCCGCTTCGGCTTCCTCGTCGCCCTGACCCTGCTGGGCCTCGCCGCCGCGCTGGTCTCGCGCCGCTACCGGGAGCTGGCCTTCGCCGGCGCGTGGCTCGCCCTGTCGTTCCTCGGCCTCGTGCTCGTCTACTGGATCTCGAGCGTGCCCGTCCACCTCACGCTCGTCTGGTCGGGCGACCGGACCGTGACAGCGATCGTGCTCGGCGGAGCCGCGCTGGCGCCGCTGCTAGCCGCACCCGCCTGGCAGGAGCTAGAGGAGGACTTGACCAGACGCCGGCTGAGCCGTCGTGCCGCGCTGCTCGCCCCGAGGCAGCGTCCTCAGTCGCCCCGATAGCGCTGCTATCAGGGCTCCCTGCGTCCTTGCCTCGGAACGACCATCGCACCCCGACAACGAGCGACGTCCCGCCAAGCCCTCCTAGTGCGGCAGCTTCCGAAAAGCGTCGTACGCGGGCTTCCGCACGCCCGACGACGTGAACAGTCCCGACTGCCATCCGTCGGCGACCCGGGAGTCGTCGCGGAGGAGGAACCAAAGCATCATGTCGATCCGGGGGTTCCGCCGTGCGATCGCGTACGCCTGCGTCAGGTAGCGCGCCTGGGTCGCGTACGAGACGCCGAACTGGCGGTCGGGTGGGTTGGTCTGGTAGCCGTACTCCGTCAGCCAGATCCGCTTCGGCCCGTAGAGCCGCGTCACCTCCGCCGTCAACGTGCCGAGATTCCCCATGGTGATCGCCGCCGACGAGGGCGGCTTCGTCGTTGGCGACTCGCGCGGGCTGCCGTAGTACGGGTGGTGCGCGTAGGCGTCGAACCTGCGCAGGCCCGCTTTCTTGAGCGCGCGCAGGAAGCCGATCGGCGAGACCGAGGGACGAGTGGAGCGCGGCGCGTTGTTGCCGTGCGGGGCCGTGGCGCCGCACGCGACCTTCTCGCCGGGCAGCTTCGTCCCGTGGACGCCGGTGTAGACCGCGGTGCAGATCTTCGCGTATTCGACCGCGCTCTGGATCACCCACTTCGATCCGACGCGGCGATACTGCGGCGTCAGGTTGATCGGGTTGTTCGGCTCGTTCCAGGCGAGCCAGAGCTTCACCGCTGGGAGCTTCGTCGTCTGCTTCGCCGGCACGAACGTGCCGCTGTAGCGCCAGGCGGCGGCGTACGCGAACTTCCGCAGGTCGTCTGAGCTCCGCGGCGCGACGTTCTGCGCCCGCCCACCGTTCGCCCACGAGGGCGTGAACACGATCGTGAAGAGCACCTTGATCCCGTTCTTGCTCGCGTACGTGACCGCCCGGTCGAACAGCCGCCAGTCGTAGGCCGGGTCGTTCGGGTTGGTGGCGAGCGACGGGCGCCTCTTCGCAACACCGAAGCGTCCGCCCCAGTAGAGATTCACGCGGACGACCTGGACGCGGAGCTTCTTCAGCAGCGGATAGGTCTTGTCCGGGTCCCCGTACAGGGTCTGGGCGTCGTCGACGATTCCGACGAGCATGTGGCGGGTCGTCGTGGCCTTCGTCGCCGTGGACGCAGGCACGGCGAGGCCGGCGGCCGCGACGACCACGGCCGCGGACACGAGTGCCCTGTTAGCCATGGACTGGTTCGCCGCCTAGGGCGCCGAGCGACGGGCCGACAAAGACGCCTGGCGTGACAACAGAGCTCGGCATGGCGACAGCATAGAGCCGCCCGCGGAGCGCGAACCGGATGCTTACGAACGATTTACCCCAGCTGACCCGTCGGTCGCCGCGTGGCGGCGCGTCCCAACCCTGTGACGTCTGGAACGCACGTGCCGAGAAGGCAACCGACGGCTAGTAATTCATCGCCTTGAGGCAGATACTCGAAGGTTGGGCATGCCGGTCAGGAAGAACGCCAAGTTCCTCACGGCCTCGGAGCGCGAGGCATTCGTCAGGGCGTGCGTGCTGATGAAGGCCGACATCGTCAATCCCGCCGCGCCGCCCGCCGATCAGTACAGCCGCTGGGACGAGTACGTCGCGATCCACTTGATGATCCAACACGGAAGGTTCCAGCAGCCCTCGCCCCCGGCGACGCTCTTCGTGAACTTCGGCCACGGCGGTACCGGCGCATACAGCTTCCTCAGCTGGCATCGATTCTTCCTCTTCCAATTCGAGCAAGAACTTCAGTCGTATGTGCCGGGCGTGATGCTGCCCTACTGGGACTGGACCAATCCCAGCTCGGTGATGACCGACACGTTCCTCGGCCCGAACGGGACCGTGAACAGCGAGGTGCGGAGCGGCTACTTCGCCTCCACCGCGCCGGGGACCCCGGGCAACCCAACTCCGGCTCCGGGGTGGTGGCCGGGGACGCTCACCGGTTGGCAGCTCCATTCTGCGTTCGGCACGGGCGCCGGCCCTCTGCGACGTGGGCTCGGGCCGATCAGCGGGCTCCCCACGGTCACCGACGTCCGCCAGACGCTCGCAAAGTCGACGTACCCGTCGTTCCAGGTCGCACTCGAGGCCGGAGTCGGGTTGAGCTCCGGGAACCAGATGCACAACGAGATGCACGGATGGATCGGCGGTCCGTTCGGTCAGATGAGCGACCCCGACTACTCGCCGTTCGACCCGTTCTTCTACCTGCATCACTGCAACATCGACCGACTGTGGGCCATGTGGCAGGTGGACGGCCACGCAGACGACTACCCCCTATCGGGTGGAAACCCGCAGCACCGCCGCAACGACATCATGTATCCGTGGACCGGCGGCGCCCCCGGCTACGGGACCACCTCAGGGATACAGACCACGATCCCGATGCCGGACTTCAGCGCACTCGGCGCGCAGCACAACGGCGACACGCTCGACTTCCGCGCGGCGTATGGCTACACGTACGACACGATCGCGGTGATCGGCATCGGCCTCGATCGCACCGGCAGCATGAACGGGCTGACTCCCGATCCGATGACGACCGGTGCACCTGACGTCACGAAGTGGGAGGCGGCAAAGCGAGGCGTGTCGGCGTTTCTCCAGGACTGTGAGACCGTCCAGTCCAGCGGGGCCACGTACGTCGTCGCGGGGGTCAAGACGTTCCGGTCGCTGCCGGCCAATGACTTCACGCCCATTTTCGGAAGCCCCGGATACGGGCTCGTGAAGGCAGGGACGAGCTTCAGCCGCGCCACCTTCGATAGCGCGGCCGCAGGAATGACGCCGGGGGGCGGGACACCGCTAGCAGACGCGATGCAGGATGTGCGGAACACGGTCGTCGACCCGCCGTTCGGCCATGTCCCGGCCGACGAACGCCGGTATCTCGCGATGCTCACGGACGGCCTGCTGACCTCGGGGGCCCCCCTGAGCTCGATCCCAGACCACAGCTTCGGTGAGACCGCGGTCTTCGCCATGGGCTTCGGCACGGGCGCCGAGGTCGACTACGCGACGCTGGCGGGCCTCGCGAACAAGGGAGTGGCGCTCACGACGCAGCAGGTCTTCCACGGGGAGAATGCGGGGACGATCGACAAGTTCTACTCCAGTGCGCTGGCGAGCGCGATCGGTTTCACGGCGATCATCGATCCGGTGCTCGAGCTCTTCGCCGGCGAGCATGCGCACGTGGACTTCCTCGCGACCTCTGCCGACGACTCCTTCCTGATCACCGTTCAAGGGATGGACTTCGAGGACGCCAACTGGGAGTTCCATTTGCATGGGCCCGACGGGCTGATGGCCTACGGCGACGGAGGGGAGGCGATGCATGTCCACGGACTCATGCACGGCGGTTGTCTGCCCCACGTGACCGCGACGCGCAACGCGGGACGGCTCAGCCTCGTCCTGCAACGCGACCAGGCCGACTACGGCTGCTGGGTGGGCCGGTGGCGCCTGATGGTCGCCTACAAGGCGCGGGCGCTCGACGCGATGGTGATGCCGAAGTTCGGCGAGCTGATCTTTCCGGTGTCCGCGGGCCCGAGCCGCGGCCCGAGGTTCTCGCGCCTGCTCCAAGCTCCCGCTGGGCGCGTCCCAACCCGAAACGTCATCGCCGCCGCGGCGCATCGTCTCGACGCTCAGCCGGCGGGCAACAACTTGAACTCCCGCGAGGCCTGCAATGCGGTGGTGAACATCTATGGACGCACTCGGCTCTCGATCGACATCGCGCCCGCAGCCGGAGTTCATCGCGCCGGCGCGGGGTTCTCCGTCGAAGTCATTCCGCGGCTCCTGCAAGGAAACGTCACCCTCTCGCGGACACTCGCCCGTCTGGTGGAGCCCCGAAAGGACATCGCCGAAGCATTTTCAGCCGCGGTGAAGGCGAAGCGTCTCCCGAAGGAGGCTGCGTTGTCTGGGTCGAAGGCGCTCAAGTTCGACCCGGCCCGCTCGCTTGCGGTCCTCGAGAAGCGCGCACCGTCACTGACGCGGATCCGCGACCGTGAGCTGGCGGTCGCGACGGGCGAGCGGCAGGAGCTGCGGATGGACGTGGAGAAGGCGGACGTCCCGGGCGGCTACCACTTTGGCATCTTCGTCGAAGGCACCTACTGCCCCGAGCACGACGAGCAGACGCCGGAGCACGAGCACGCTGCGGCGGCCGACCACGATCACGACCACGGCCCGATCTGCGACCCGAGCTGCGTGCAGGAGCCCTTCGCGCGGATTCTGACGACGACCGTCCTCGTCTCCGGCGCTCTGCAGCACCGGGCGGCCCCACGCACGAGCCGGCGGGCTCGGAAGAAGCGCTAGCGCGACCGGCGCTCTAGTCGGTCAGGCGCGAACCGGTTCGCGGCCGAGTGCCACGAGCCAGCGCCGCAGGCCTTCCTCCAGGTCGATCTCCGGCTCCCACCCGAGCACCTGCTTCGCCCGCGTGATGTCCGGCCGGCGCACCTGCGGATCGTCCGTCGGCAGCGCCTCGAACACGATCTCGCTCGACGACCCCGTGACCTTGATCACGGTCTGGGCGAGCTCGAGCATCGTCACCTCGTGCGACGGGTTCCCGATGTTGACGGGGAGGTGCTCGCCGCTCTGCGCGAGCATGCGGAGCCCGCGGATCAGATCGTCGACGTAGCAGAGGGAGCGCGTCTGCGACCCGTCGCCGAAGACGGTCAGCGGCGTCCCTTCGAGCGCCTGGTGCAGGAAGGTGACCGAGGCGCGCCCGTCGGTTTCCCGCATCCGCGGCCCGTAGGTGTTGAAGATTCGGACGATCGCGGTGTCGACTCCCTGCTGGCGGTGGTAGGCCATCGTCAGCGCCTCGGCGTAGCGCTTGGCCTCGTCGTACACGCCGCGTGGGCCGATCGGGTTCACGTGCCCCCAGTAGGTCTCGGGCTGCGGATGCACCTGCGGATCGCCGTACACCTCGCTCGTCGAGGCGAGCAGGAACCGGGCGCGCTTGAACTTCGCCAGGCCGAGCGCGTGGTGCGTGCCGTACGAGCCGACCTTCAGCGAGTGCAGCGGCTGGCGCAGATAGTCGATCGGGCTCGCAAGCGCGGCCAGGTGATAGACGAAGTCGACCGGCTCCTCGATTGCAAGGTGTTCGGTGACGTCGTGGTTGATGAACGCGAACTGGTCGCCACGCATGTGCTCGACGTTCTGCAGCGAACCCGTCTCGAGGTTGTCCACGCAGATGACGCGCTCGCCCTGCGCAGCCAGGTAATCGCAGAGATGGGAGCCGAGGAATCCGGCGCCGCCGGTCACAACCGAGGTCGGCATGGAGAAAGCATAGAGGCGGCCCCGGCGCGCGAACGAACTGCTTACGAAGGCTTTACGGCCTCGGTCGCGCGAGCTCAGCCGCGCGGGCGAGCGCTCAGCATCTTCCCGAGCGACTGCAGGAGCTTCCAGGCCAGGCCGGCGTTCTCCTCGACGATCGGGCGGAAGGCCCAGCTCGTCAGGCCGTAGCAGTGAAGCTCGCTGTCGGCGGTCACCGTGGCGGTCCGGTCGGTCTGCGCGAGCAGCGCGACTTCGCCGAAGTAGTCGCCGGGACCGAGCTTGCGGCGTTCCTCGCCGCCCACCGACACGGTCGCGCTGCCGCTGTCGATGACGAAGAAGCCGACACCGCTCTCGCCCTCGACGAGCACCGCGTCGCCCTCGTTGAACGTGCGCTCCTTCATCGAGCCTGCGATCCTCTCCAGGTCGCGGCGATCGAGATCGGAGAAGAGTGGAACGCGCTGGAGAACCTCGGTCGGGGCGGGCACCCGGCCATTCTATGACACAGAACGCGCACCGATGAACGGCTCCGGCCGGTGAAGGTGATCGTGGCGGGGTGCTCTCCCGCGTGGCCGAATCCCGGCGGGGCGCAGTCCGGATACCTGGTCGAGGGCGAGTCGGGCCGCGTCCTCCTGGACTGCGGTCCGGGGGTCCTGCCTCGGCTTCGGGAGCGCGAGGACTGGCCCCGCGTGGATGCGATCGCGATCAGCCATTTCCATCTCGACCACTGGGGCGACCTCGTGCCATGGACGTGGAGCCTGATGTTCGGCCCGGCGCGCGACCTGGAGCCGCCCGAGCTCTGGCTGCCTCCAGGCGGCGGCGAGCAGCTCCGCGGCTTCGGCCGGATGTTCGGCACCGAGGAGATGTTCGAATCGACCTTTCCCATCCACGAGTACGCCGAGGGGGTGGCGTTCGACGCGGTCGGCTTCTCGATCACTCCGTTTCGGGTGCCGCACTACGGCCTGCTGTCGTTCGGCTTCCGAGTGGCCGGGCCCGGCGCAACCCTGGCCTACTCGGCCGACTCCGGGCCGGCGGACGCGCTCGCCGAGCTCGCCCGCGACGCCGACGTGTTCATCTGCGAGGCCACTCTCGCCGAGTCGGGCGAGGAAGGGCTGCGCGGACACCTGTCTCTGGCGGAGGCCGCGGCCGCCTTCGAAGCCTCCGGCGCCAAGCGTCTCCTCGTCACGCACCGTCCGGCCGAGCTCCCGCTCGCCGACGGGTTCGAGCAGGCGCACGACGGGCTAGAAATAGACATCTAGACGGGGACCGAAGGCGCCAGGCGGGACATGACGACCATGTCCGCGGCCTGGCGGCTCTCGGGATCGCCGTTGACGGCGGCCAGGAAGTCGTCGCGCGCGAGCGCGAGGAGGTCGACGTCGCCGCGCGCGCGGACCGTGGCCGTTCGGGGCACGTCCCGCAAGAGCGCGATCTCGCCGAAGTAGGCGCCGGGCCCGTGCACCGACGGATCCTGCGCTTCCGGCTGGACCTCGACCTCGCCGCTCTCGACGATGTAGAAGCGATCCCCGGGCTCGCCGGCGCGGATGATCTCGGTGCCGGCGGCAGCGTGGACGGGGGCGAGGCGTGACGCGGTCCGTTCGAGAGCCGGCGCCGGCAGCGGCGCGAAGATCGGAATCGCGCGCAGCAGCGCCACGCGGGCGAGGGGCGGGGTCGCCGTCGAGTCGATCACCGACAGCCTGCGCCACGTGAGCGCGACGAGGAC
>Ga0193747_1000589_pt1 | contig 11713 bp, 13 predicted proteins | sample L1m2metaG_FD_143048 | JGI IMG/M metagenome (GOLD analysis project Ga0193747, IMG submission 143048) | Soil microbial communities from a riparian zone of the East river system, Colorado, United States - L1m2 | ecosystem: Environmental > Terrestrial > Soil > Riparian zone | place: USA: East River...
CCCCCTGCCTTCAGCCGAGCGCGTAGGCGTTAATGTTTCGGATCAAGTGCCGCTCGCTTTGAACGACGCGATACGAATGGCGCTCAACAACAGCAACGATATTGACGAGTCGCGCATTGATGTGCAGATAGCTGAATTTAATTTAAGGGCAGCGCGCGGAGTTTACGACCCGCTTCTTTCATCCGAAAGTTATTACGAGCGCGCTACTACGCCTACTAGCTCGACGCTCGGCGGCGCGGGCGCAAGCGGTGCGGTCACGCAGACGGATGAGACAGGCTCGCTTCGTCTTGGTGGATTCTCGCCGTGGGCCGGCGGCTCTTACGAACTGGATTTCTCTTCAACCCGCTTGACTACGACGAACCAGAACGTCAGGCTCAATCCGCAGTTCCCTACGGCGCTCACTTTTACTTACACGCAGCCGCTCTTGCGCGGCCTGCGATTCGACAATAACCGGCGCAACATAGAGATTGCGAAGAAAAATCTCTCGCTCTCGGACGCGCAGTTTCGCCAGCGCGCCATCGATGTAATCACGCAGGTCGAGCAGGCTTACTGGGACTTGGCTTTCGCGCTCAGAAATCTTCAGGTTCAGATTGACGCAGTAAAGCAGGCGCGCCTACAGGTCGAGAGCAACCAGCGCATGGTAGCTCAAGGCGTACTCGCGCCGATTGACATCGTTGCGGCGCAGACGCAGGTCACCACGTTCGAGCAGAGCGTTTACGCTGCACAGGAAGCAGTGACGCAGGCCGAGAACACTTTGAAGACGCTGATACTTCCCAATCGTACGGAAGCTCTCTGGACGCGCGCCATCACTCCTATAACTCCTGTCAGTCTGGAAGCGCCGCCCGTTCCTTTGGAACAGGCCGTGCGAGTCGCAATCAGCAATCGCCCCGAGCTTGCCCAACTGAGAACCAGCGCAGACATCAACCAGATAAACGTTCGCTACTTCGACGATCAGACCAAACCGCAGGTTGATCTGGTCGGAACATACACGACCGCCGGACTTGCCGGCACGCTTGTCGCCACCCAAACCTCCACGACCAGCTCGAACGCCCTGCTCACACAGCGCGTTAATGATCTTTCGGCGCTCGCAGGTCTTCAACCGCTCCCGGCGACTACCTCTTCAACTATCGCTCCGAATCTAGTCGGCGGCTACACACAGTCGCTCAGAAATCTTATTGACCAGAACTATCCTACAGCGCGCGTGGGCGTGCGAGTTTCGTTGCCTATAAGAAATCGAACTGCTGAAGCGAACCTTGCGAGCGCACGAGCGCAAGGCAATCGAATCAGAGATCAATTCGCGCAGCAGGAGCAGTTGATTGAAGCCGACGTGCGCAACTCGCTCCAGGCCGTGCGCTCTGCGCAGGCGCGCCTTGCATCGGCAGCAGCCACGCGCTCTTCAGCCGAACAGCAGTATGCGAGCGAGCAGCGACAATTTCGCGCGGGCACAACGACCGTGTTCCTGGTTCTGCAACGCCAGACCGACCTGCTCGCGGCGCGAGCGCGTGAATTGCAGGCGCAGACCGATCTAAACAAAGCAATCTCCAGATTCCAGCAAGCCACAGGCAGCACGCTCGAAGTCAACAATGTTTCCATACGCACGGACACATCTACGCGCCAACTTGAGCAGCGCTCGGCAAGAAGCGACGGTGAAGACGCTCAGCCTGCGCCCACAGGCGTAGCCTCTTCTACAGAAGCGCATACTTCAACACAACCATGATCGCGCGAATAGCCGTACTGGTTTCATCTCTTTCCCTGGCGCTCGCAACGCTCCTGGTGTGCTCGTCGTGCCGCTCAACGGCGAGCGATAATTCCGGCGGCGTTATCGTCGTCAACTCTCCCGCCACAGGCGAAGTCAGACGAATTCTCGTCGTCGAGGGCGCAAATGTTGATGCGGGGACTCCGATTGTAGAGATAGCCATTCAGAGTGAAGCGCCAGCGGTCGCAGCCACTCCCGGCGAGAGCGCGGAATCGCGTGCATCACGAACGCTCGCGGCTTCCAATGCAGAGATAGATGCCGCGCGCTCCGAAGTAGTGCGACACGAGTCGGAAGTGCAGCGCCTGACTCCGCTCGTAGCGTCGGGCGAAGCGTCGCGAGCGCAACTAGACGGCGAGCAAGCGTTGTACGACCGAGCGCAGCAGCGCCTTCAAAAAGCAGAGGCGGCGGCACGCGAGGCTCAAAGCGGACTGATTGCCGCGCGACAACCCGGAGTTAATCAACAAAATGCGCAGGCAGCAGCGCCAACCGTGAAGTCCGTCAACGCAACAGCGTCTTCTGCGGGAACAGTGCGCGTCATCAGCGCGCGTGTGGGCCAACACGTCACAGTGGGCCAACCTCTGGCGACTATACGCGCCGCCAATTAGTGCCGGTTCTGTAATCTGGCGCAAGCTATGGAGTCATTACTTGCCATCAACATTGGCCCACGCGAGCAGCGCAAACGCAGCGTGATGGGATTCGCGGCTCTCATGGCGGGCGTCTGCCTTGCCTTCGCGCTCGTAGTGATGAATGCCCCGCGCTGGTCGCGCGTCTCGCTCTTCTTCCCAATCTGGATAGCCGCGCTCGGACTCTTTCAGGCGCGCGAGAAGACTTGCATAGCAATGGCTGCTCGCGGAATGCGCAATATGGATGAAGGTGAAGAGACGGTTGAAGACAGGGACGAGGCCGAGGGGCTTCGCATGAATGCGCGACGAATTAATATGCGCGCTTTTGTAATAGCAATCGTCGTCACTCTGGTCGCGCTGGCTTTTCCCGAATAGATGTAATCCAAAATGAGGTGGGCATGATGAAAAATTTGAGAGCTTTGCTTATTGCCTTAATCGTCGCCGTAGCCGCTCTTATAGCAATATCGGCACGCGCATATTATCCGGAAACAGGGGGCGCTTTACCGCAGGACACAGTTGGGCTGGATAGTCGCATCAGGGCGCTCGAACAGCGACTGAATTTCATCGAATCGAACATGGCGCGGCTCGAACAACAGTCAATGCTCAACTCAACTAGGCAGCCATCTTCAAATCGAAGCGAATTGCAGTTCGACCTGCTGCAACGTCAAATCGGCACGCTGCAAATACATATCAACGAGATAGAGTGTGGACTGGCAAGACTGGACGAGAGAACTCTCTCGACGAGCGCACGCGCTATGAGACCCCGCGCCGAGAGGTCAAACGACCCTTGCCGCCTTAACCCGGACGTGCCGCTGCAATTCCCCACATCCCACTAAAAGAATGAAGAGAACGGCTGCCGGTGAAGGACAGCCGTTCTCTTCAGGGGTGGCGTGAGGTATCTGGTCGAAGGGGCGTGACCAGAGTGGTTCAGGCTGGGGCGGCGTTCCGGGTTTCTGTTCGCATCTGGTGGCGATAGGCCGCCTCTCTGATTGAATCTCTGAATTGAGTAGGCGTAGAGCCGTAAGCCCGTTTGAAATCTTTGGCGAAGTGGCTCTGGTCGCACAATCCTACTTTGTGCATAACTTCTTTGACGCTCAAGGTAGTCAGCGCCAGAAGATCGCACGCACGCTTCAGGCGAATTGATTTTAGGTAGTGCGCAGGCGAGTCATTCGTCTGGGATTTGAACAGGTGGCTCAGATGCCAGATAGACAGGTTCACTTCACGAGCGAAATCTTCCAGCCGCAAATCACTGCGGTGATAATTTTGTCGCATGAATTCGAGCGCTCGCGCGACCCTCTTATCACCGCGCTCGAATTGAGTCTCGACGCTCGCTTCCCTCGCCTCTCTTGAAATCATGGCGCTCGCAGTTGATGACATTGCCTTCACCTGTAACGTTAAGTAGCTTCCAATAAAAGAGCGAAATAGCCTGCCGCTTGTTTCTCGCATCGCCCCACGTTTCACGTGTGCAACAAGAGAGTACCCGCATTGTGCTTGTAGTTCAAGCCTAATGTTTGTGCCGTTCTTGTCAGCTTTTGGCTTAGTTTGCTCAAGGGATGCGACGAAAAATTCCAGGAATCTTGCGCTCTCAGGTTTTATCTTTGACCGAATCGCGGCTAGAATCCCTCTATACCGGCTCGCATCAATTTTTGAAATACATAGGGGCGCACCGTGAGAGGTGCGTTTTCGCAGGAGGAACATGAAGAGATCGCTATCCGCAGATTCTACGCGCGAGGTAACAGAGAGATTACAGAAGGCGAACGAGAGTTTTATGCAAAAGTACCCCGGCGAGACGGGGCGGCGTCAACCCGTTCACACCGTCTACGGCGGCGCTCATCTTTTCAAAGCCGACTCGGCGCAGAGGCTGGGCAAATTGGCCCAACGCTCGCTCGAACAGTACGCGCCGGATTTTGTTAAGTTCGCCAGAGCAGTCGGTCTGCCGGGCGCTGATGGCATGGACGATTCGCGCGCTGAAGAATACCGTGCGCGCATAGAATCAAACGGGGAGTCTGCGCCCAAAGAAGAGAAAGCGGTCTGGCTGGCACACGCTATTTACTCGCGCGTCTGGGAGAAGCTGAGGCGAGAGCCTGTAGAGGATTTTAGAATTGATTTCGAGGACGGCTACGGAAACAGACCCGACGCCGAAGAGGACGGGCACGCTGAGATGGCGGCGAAAGAAGTTGCGAAAGGATTGGCTGCCGGTTCCCTTCCTCCGTTCATAGGAATACGCATCAAGCCTTTCACTGAAGAATTAAAAGATCGAAGCTTGCGCACGCTGGACATCTTCGTCTCGACTCTATTCGTAGAGGCAGGAAAGCTTCCCGAAAACTTTTTCATCACTCTTCCCAAAGTCACCATACCGGAACAGGTCACAGCGCTCTCAGACATCTTTGACCGGTTGGAGCAATCGGCTGGTATAACGCCCGGCACGCTCAAGATGGAGATGATGATAGAAACAACGCAGTCCATCATCAATCACAGAGGCGAGGCGAACATTCCTCTTCTGCTCGAAGCTGCGCGTGGGCGCTGCGTCGCGGCGCACTTCGGAACTTACGATTACACGGCCAGTTGCAACATCACTGCGGCGCACCAGCACATGACGCATCCTGCCTGCGACTTCGCGCGCAACATGATGCAGGTCGCTTTGGGCGGGACAGGCATCTGGCTCTCGGACGGAGCAACTAACATCATGCCCGTCGCGCCTCATCGCGCAATGGAAGGTTCCGAGCTTACCCCGGAGCAGGTTGAGGAGAATTTCCGTACGGTTCATCGCGCCTGGGCGCTGCATTACGAGCACATTCAGCATTCGCTCACAAACGCCTTCTATCAGGGCTGGGACTTGCACCCGGCGCAACTTCCAACGCGCTACGCAGCGATATATGCTTTCTTTCTGGATAGTCTTGAAGCTGCGAGCGAGCGGCTCAGGAATTTTGTGGAGAAGGCCGCAAAGGCCACGCTCGTCGGCGATGTATTCGACGATGCTGCGACGGGACAGGGCTTGCTCAACTATTTTTTGCGCGCAATTAATTGCGGGGCGATTTCAGAAGCTGAAGCGCTTGAGCTTTCAAGTCTGACATTACCGGAACTCCGCTCAGGCTCATTCGTAAAAATTCTGAAGAGCAGGCAGAGCCTATAGCTCGCGCGCACTGTGGCGTGATCGTTAAATCAGTAAAAGATTCGATACTGACTTTCCCTTATGCTTAGATGTCGGGCAGATGTGTCTTTGGGTTCAAAAATAGTCGCACTGGCATTCTTTTGGCTGGATTAACCGCTGTCTCAGGAGTCATGCGTCATGGCGCTTCAACTTAAAACACGCCTCTTCGGCCTCTTCCTTTTCCTGTTCTTCGCGGGCGCGATAATTTACGATTGGCATCTCTTAATCAACTACGGCTACTTTTATCCGAAGCTTGGGGGCGTAGCGCCCTTAGGCGTGCTCGGCTCTCTGGTGGTGATGATTCACCCTGCGTCGGCAGGTCGCCCCAACCCGGCAGACAGAACATTCAAAGTCTGGGTAATAATCGTGACTGTCATAGGTCTGATACTCGGCGGCATCAACTTTTATCTGATGAACACGTATCAGCCATAGCCAACTGTTCTAGCCGATCTAAATCATCCGACGTGAAACGATATATACCTGATTCAAAAGTATGAATATTGACAATATGTGCCGTTGGTAATACCTTGCACCTGCTCCCGCTTTCATAATTCAGGAGGCGGTAATATGACACACTTACCTTGCGCACGACGACAGGGACTTATCACAAGAGAGCTATGGGATGAATTGCTCGCATATGATTTGGAGCGTCATCGCGCTCACTGTTTGAGCACAACCGCCGCGCTTGTCTGGAAGTATTGCGACGGGAAGAGGGATGTCGAAGAGTTGACTAGAATCATCAAAGAGCAATCGGATTTAAAAGTCTCTGAGGAAGTCGTGCTACTGGCGCTGTGCGACCTGAAAGCTAGAAAACTTATTTCGTGGGAAGCTGAGCGCAAGATACACAGCCAAAGTTTATCAAGGCGCGAGATGATTCGCAGAGTGACAACAGCAGGACTCGTCGCGTTACCTCTTATAACAACTCTTGTCTCGCCCACGCCCGCACAGGCCGTTTCCTGCTCACCGGATTGCGGCAATGTTATGCTAGGCAATTGCTGCCCTCCCGGCTGCCCATGCGCAACGCCGCAAGCTTGCTGTAGCGGAACATGCAATGGCGGCTTCTGTTAATTGAAGCAAGAGGAGTCAAATCTTGGTTTGCAAAGGGATGGAGATTTACGGCAATATTAGTTTCCGAAACTCATTCAATAGCTTTTTAAGGAGACCGATTACTAATGGCTTACACTTATGAAGAGTTGCGTCACAAGACGCTGGCGCAATTGCGCGAGATAGCGGCAGGCGTAGAGCAGCACGATGCCGTGCAGGGTTACACCCAGTTGAATAAAGAGCACCTGCTTGTCGCCGTCTGCAAGGCGCTCGGCGTAGACATGCACCAGCACCACGAGGTCAAGGGCATCAACAAAACCGCCGTCAAGGCAAGAATTAAGGAATTGAAGAAAAAACGGGCCGAAGCCATCGAAGCGCACGATCACGACCAGCTAAAGCTCATACGCCACAACATACATCACCTGAAACGGCAGATTCACAAAGCAACCGTCTGAAAAGCAGTTTTAAGCTTACAGTTTTTAGTTTTCAGCCTGGACTAGCTTCTTAAAACTGAAAACTAAAAACTGTAAACTGCCTTTCACGCTCTTCTAAGTATCTTCGCAGCAATCCAGCCTAATAATATCAGGCCCGCCAGAACAGCCCAGTTGTAACGGTCGCCGTAGGTTGCAGCCGGAAAATGATTGCTTATCATTGTAAAGACCAGCGGCACAACCATGAATGTGTTGTGTTTTGAGCGCAGCTTGGCGCGTGCGCCCAACGCTTCATCGAATGCACGACCCTCGCTCGTAGCAGCGATCATCTTCCTCTGCGCTGGCAGAATTCGCATCCACACGTTCGCGGCCATAATCGTTCCGAAGATCGCTCCAACGTGAATGTACATCGCTCGACCGCTCAGCACACGCGACAGGCCGTATGCGACGCCCACTATCAGAGCATAGGCTATGACGGCAAAGAGCACCTGATTTTTCACCAGCGGCGATTGTGCCAGCAGGTCGTAGACAATCCATGAGACTATAATTACTCCGACGCCGATTGCCGTCGCCGTTCCAACGCTTATGTCCATCACGTCCCTGTCAACCAGCACGCCGCCCATGTAATAGACCAGCGTGAGCAGCACAGCCCCGCTCAGCCACGTCAGAGCCGCCTCCCATTTGAACCAGTGCAGTTCGTGCGCCCCCGGTCGCTTCTGTTTCTCTACAACGTAAAAGCCTCCGCTATGCACCATCCAGACTTCCGCCTCTTCTTCGCCCTTCCGTTCGGCTTCGGTAAAGCGACCGTCTAGCCAGGTGAAGAAATAGGTTGTGCCTATCCAGAGTATTCCCGCGAAGACGTGAAACCAGCGAGTGAACAGGTTGAGCCATTCGCTCAAGGTAGGGTCAATCGTCATACTGAGTTTAGCTCCCGCGATATGTGGAGTAGCCGAAAGGGCTGAGCAGAAGTGGAATGTGATAATGCTGCGCCGCATCCTCGATCTTGAAAGCCACGCTCACCTGCGGATAAAAGCATTTTATGCCGAGCGCAGAAAAATATGCTCCGACATCGAAGATGAGACGGTAAATTCCTACATCCAGATTCGTGCCCGGCAGAATAAAAACTTTGACGCGCCCGTCTTCATCCGTCCAGGCCTCGCTCAACGCTCGCCAACTCCCGTCGGCATTATTTTGCATCTCAAGACTGACCTGCACACTGCTGGCAGGTCTGCCGCGCGAAATATCCAGAATGTGCGTTGTTATAGTGCTCATCGTAGTAGCAGTCTGGAGTCCGGAGTCAAAAACAGTGGAGTCCAGACTCCAGACTCTAGGTTCCAGACTCTAACCTTGTTAGAAGTTTTTTCAGCCTAAGTTGTGTAATCTTGCGCTGCTCCTCCGCTGCTATGCGAATCTCTGTTTGCGGGTCGTTACGCAAACGCCCGTTCAGAATTTCCAGCATCTCTTCGGTTGTCTTTCCGGTCGCGCATACAATGTAGATGTAGCCGAACTTGCGCTCGTAAGCGCGATTTGCTTCCGAAAGATCGGATAAAGCCTCACTAGAAGAATCGCGCGTACCTGCTTGCTCCTCAGACGACCAGCGCGCGGCCTCAGCCGCCTGTTCGCGCTCTGCTTTGCGCTCGCCTATCTTAGGGTGTCGGCTGAAAGCTTCCAGCCAGTCGGCTTCGTTCAATCCCCACCAGATGCTATCAGCGCTCAACAATAATTCGTGAGCATCATCAAAGGGGCGAGCGCCCACCATCCTTTGCGCCCATTTCGACGAGCCGCAGCATTTCATAAACTCATTCTCGGCTTCATCGCGCGCAAGCCCATTCAATTGATCCAGCTTTTCGTTCAAGTTATTTGACTCGACTGGCAAATCCTATACTTCCTGATTATTCGATATTGCCATAAACGCGCAGGCGACTGACGCCGCCGTCCGGGTAGATTTTGAATCGAACGTGCGTCACAGCGCCCGCACGCCTTATCTCGTCTTCATAAAAGTGGCGCGTGTGCGCTTGCAGTTTCACGCGCGGCAGAATCTCGCGCCAGTCAGCACTCGTATGGCTATCTCCCGACTTACCGCTAAAATCGCAAACTTCCAGCGAGCAAGCATCAGGATAATTTCCTTTGAAATGGGCTGTATCAACTTCAACGCGATTTACTTCGCCTCGCCGCCCCAACTGAATAACGACCCAATCGTATCCAGGCCCACGGCGTCGTTTGGTCTCCCAGCCGTCGCTCATGTCTTGCGCGCGACCGGGCATGATAAGGTTGTGGCGGTGGCCGAAGAACATGTCGCTACAATCAATGACGCGCCCGCCGTTCTCTACAGCCGCTAGATCAACTTCTCCTCCGCGTCGTTTAATAGATTCCCAGTCAGGCAGGATTTCGCCGTAAACTCTGAGGCGCGCCACTCCCCCATCCGGGAAGATTTTGAAACGAAGATGAGTAAAGCGCTCGTCCGACTTTACTGCAAAAAGGTTTTGCGAATCTCCCTGAAGTTTTGATTCAGACAGAACCTCTTCCCACCCGACATTATCTCCTATTAATTCTTCTATGCTCGGCTGGCCTTTCAGGTCGCAGGCTTCGAGCGAGCAGCTTTCCGGGTAATTCCCTCTGAAAAAGCTGGTGTCCACCAGCACGCCTCTTATGATTCCTGCCTGACCCAGCCGCACCACGCACCAGTCATAACCCGGCGTGCGCCGCCTGCGCGACTCCCAGCCGTCCATCCATTTGCCACGATCTGTATACTTGCCTTCGATGAAAATGGGCGCAGAGGGTTTCAGCAAATTCTCCTTCTCCGCGAAAAATTCATCATTGGCATAGACCACAGCGCCGCCAAGACGCTCGGATGCCAGATCAACAAGCTCAGTGAATTCCATTTGCACTAAAAATCTCCACGAAGAATTCTGACGCCCGATGCTTCCAGCGCGAACTCGCCGCGCTCGAAAATCTTCTGCCCTCGCAGGAATGTCGCTTCGACCTTCCCACGCAAACTTTTTCCAGCATAAGGCGTCAGCTTATGCCTGTGATGAAGCATGTGTGGTTCTACTTTGAACTCCTCATCAGGATTCCAGACAACAAAATCAGCGTCGAAGCCTTCCGCTATTCGTCCCTTTCTCCCATCAAGGCGGACGAGCCGCGCAGGCGCATGGGCCAACAGCCTGACCAGATCGTTTATAGAGAAATCGCGCTCGCGCATGAGCGTCCACATCACTGGCAGGCGCAATTGGAGCGACGAAATCCCGCCCCACGCCTGGAGGAAATCGCCGGTCTCGCGCAGCTTCATCTCGGGCAGGCAAGGGCTGTGATCCGAAACCACCATGTCAATCAAGCCTTCACGAAGCGCACTCCAGAGCTTTTCGGAATTCTCACGCTCTCGAACCGGCGGGCAACACTTGAACTCCGTAGCCCCGTCCGGAACGTCTTCCGCCGCGAACGCAAGATAGTGCGGGCACGTCTCAACCGTTACAGGCACTCCGGCATCCTTCGCTTCGCGCAAAACGGGCAATGAATCAGAAGAAGAGTGATGAACTATGTGAACGCGCGCCGCCGTCTCGCGGCTCAATCGAATCACTAAAGCGACCGCCTCATCTTCAGCCTTGCGAGGGCGCGATTGTAAGAACGTAGAGTAAAGGCGCGGGTCAAAATTCTCATTCACTTGTTTCGCAAGTGAGCGCTCGATTGGCCCGGGCACTTCCGCATGAACTATTAGCACCGAGCCGATACGCTCAAGCTCTTTCATCGCCGCCCGCAAATCCGTTTCCGTCACGTTCGGAAACTCGTCCACACCCGAATGCACCAGAAAACATTTGAAGCCCACACAGCCCGCGTCCGCGAGCGGCTGCAACTCTTCTGTATTCCCCGGCACGACGCCGCCCCAGAAAGCCACATCAACCCAGCACTTCCCTTCCGCTGCCGCCAATTTCTCCTTGAACCCATCAAGGGTTGTCGTCGGAGGAATGCTGTTGAGCGGCATCTCGACCAGAGTGGTCACGCCCCCCGCAGCAGCCGCGCGCGTCGCAGTCCAGAAGCCTTCCCATTCAGTTCTTCCCGGCTCGTTTATGTGAACGTGAGTATCAACAAGGCCGGGCATGACGATTGATTTCTCGCTCGCTTCGTAAAGCTCACAATCTCTCTCAAGCTCGTCGAAAGATTTCACCGCGACGATACGCCCGCCGCCAACATGCACGGACGCGGGCGCAATCTTCTCGCCTGCAACTACATTCTGGCCGCGTATGATTAGATCAACTGAAGACATTAGACCGGAAATTTTATTGAGATGTTTCGCCGTCCCTGACCGTTTTTAGAAACTCTTCAAGAAGGTTTGCCGCCACCCGCAAGCGATATTTCGCGGTCGAGCGAATGTCGTCAATCGGCGCTATCTCTTTAATTAACTCAGCCTGCGCCGCGCTAATCGTCGCATCGTCAATCGGCTTCCCTTTCAAGAATGCTTCCGTCTTTTCGCATCTGAGCACAATGGGAGCAACGCTTCCAAGCGCTATGCGGATATGAGCAATGCTCTCATCATCAATCTTTGCCACGCCCGCGAAACAGACTTTCGAGATGGCCTGTGCCTTGCGCGTGCCGACCTTTCTATAGTAATGCGCCAGAGTTTCGGTCGTTCGCGGCAATCGTACCCGCACAAGCAGTTCGTCCGTGCGCAGGTTCATCTTCTTGTAGCCCGTGTGAAAATCTTTGTAAAAAA
>Ga0193747_1000590_pt1 | contig 11711 bp, 10 predicted proteins | sample L1m2metaG_FD_143048 | JGI IMG/M metagenome (GOLD analysis project Ga0193747, IMG submission 143048) | Soil microbial communities from a riparian zone of the East river system, Colorado, United States - L1m2 | ecosystem: Environmental > Terrestrial > Soil > Riparian zone | place: USA: East River...
AATACGAATACTGAAGAGAATTTGCGCGCGGTCCTCGAAGCCAACGGCATTCGATTCGAGGATCTCAGTTCGGACGAGAAGGCGCAGGCCATGGAAGCACTGAATGCATTATCAAGTCATCCAAAGAAACAAGCCTCGCCGAAACCTTCCGTTGCGAAAGGTGAAAACTCGGCGAAGACCGCTGCCAGTGCTAATGAGAGAAAGGCCGAAGCCGAACGCCAGAGGAAGCTGCGAAATCAGAAAGAGATTGTGATCGAGATCGCTGCGCAAAGTGGCAAAGGTTATCCCGCGCCGGTGAATCTGGATACAGGGAGCGGAGTCAAAACTAATTAATGAGATTAAGCTATGCTCGTGGTTACACGTCTCTACTTATCCGAGGCTTCCAAAGACCCGCAGTCTGCTCACGCCACCATCAGGAAAAATATTAAACCGCACATGGGAAGATACGCCCGTGTCCATCACTTCGTCGAAGAAATGGCGCGTGTGCGCCTGCAACTTCGTGCGCGCCAGTACGGGCCGCCAAACAAACTCAGGATCTTGCAATCTTTCCAGGGCCACGTCTTCGGCATGGCATGACTCGAGCGAGCAACTCTCGGGAAAATTGCCTTTGAAGTAAGACGTGTCTACTTCGAGGCGACGTATGCGTCCCGGCGCGCCGAGTTTGACGATTGTCCAATCGTACCCCGGCCCGCGGCGCCGTTTGGTTTCCCAGCCATCGCTCATGTTCGCGGCGCGGCCCGGCATAATCAAATTGTGACGATGGCCAAAAAACATGTCGCTGCACGAAAGCACCAACCCGCCATTCTCGACCGCCGCCAGATCGATCTCGCCGCCAATCTGTTTCAAACGATTCCAATCAGGCAGGACTTCGCCGTAAACGCGGAGGCGCGCCACCCCGCCATCGGGATAGATTTTGAGACGAAGATGTGTCCAACGCTCTTCGCTCGTGATTGCGAATGGGTTAGCCGAGTCGCCGTTTAGATTCGATACCGTCAGAATCTCGTTCCATTCCGTTGAATCGCTGGCTAACTGTTCCGTCGTCGGCAGACCATCGATCGCGCACGCTTCCAGCGAACAACGTTCAGGATAGTTCCCTTTGAAATGACTGGTATCCACTACCACACCGCGAATTACTCCCGGCAAGCCGAGCCTAACAATGCACCAGTCGAAGCCCGGAGTGCGCCGTCTACGCGTCTCCCAGCCGTCCATCCATTTCCCAAGATCCGTGTACTTACCTTCAATGAAAACCGGGACCGACGGCTTCAATAAATTCTCCTTCGGCGCAAAGAATTCGTCGTTGGCAGACAGCACCGCGCCGCCCAGACGTTCGGATGCGAGGTCGATTAATTCAGTGAAATCCATAAGAACTTGAGCCACAAAAAGGCACAAAAAGCACAAAAGAAAAAGTCATTCATGTATCTCGGCTGAGAATGTACTTCTTGATTTGGAGTTTTTGACCACCGAAGTTGATCAGAAGACCGTGTTCAATTCGCGAGGCCCGCAAGTACCCTAGCAACTGTGCGATGTGCTCATCAACCAAACCGCGGCATGCCTTGACTTCAATAATCAGCTTCTTCGCTACAAACAGGTCCGCACAAAGATGTCCCAACAGAGTTCCGTCTTCATCGGAAACTTCCAATGGATACTGCTGGAAAACTTCAATTCCCATTTTCGTCAACCTATGAGCCAGGGCATTTTCATAGATCCTCTCAAGGTGTCCGCTCCGAAGGAACTTGTGAATCTCGAAGCTGGTCTCTCGAATTATGTCACAGAGTTTATTGATGTCGCCGGAACCCAGAGCATTTGAATCGACCGGTTGAAGTAATTTCTCGATGAGCGCGTGTCGATTATCCATTCTTTACTTCTTTTGTGCTTTTTGCGCCTTTTTGTGGCTAAGTATTTCTGCGTAACAGCGTCCGCCCGCAAGCATCAGAACATTCGGCGCCATCATAAACGACCCGGCCGCGAAGGAAAGTCTTTTCTACCACGCCGCGCAGGAGTTCCCCCGCGTAAGGCGTCAACTTGTGACGATGATGAATCACGGACGGCTCGACGCGAAATTCTTTCATGGGATTCCAGATCACGATGTCGGCATCGCGGCCAACTGCAATCGTGCCTTTCCGTGCCTGCAAACCAATCAGGCGGGCCGGCGCAACGCAGAGCCACTCTACCAACTGAGCGACCGTAAACCCGCGCGCACTCGCTTCCGTCCAGATCACAGGCAGCCGCAGTTGCAGGGAAGAAATTCCTCCCCAGGCTTTCAGGAAATCCCCTTCCTCGGGCAATTTCAATTCGGGCGGACAGGGCGAATGATCGGAGACCACCATGTCGATGGTTCCCTCACGCAATGCTTCCCAAAGTTGTTCGCGGTTCTCGCGTTCCCGAATCGGCGGGCAGCATTTGAATTCAGTGGCTCCGTCACGAATGTCTTCGGCAGCGAAATGAAGATAATGCGGACAAGTCTCAGCCGTGATTCGCGCGTCTGACGTTTTAGCTTGGCGCAGAATCGCAAGCGCGTCTGCCGAAGAATGGTGCACGATATGAACCCGGCAACCTGTTTCGCGGCCCAATCGAATCATCAACGCGACGGCCCGGTTTTCGGCTTCGCGGGGACGTGAGCGGAGAAAAGTTTCATAAGACCGCGAATCTTCATTGTCTGCGGATGATGAGCTGGAACACGCCTCGATCGGTCCCGGCAATTCTGCGTGCACGATCAACGTCGCGCCCAGGCGCGCGAGTTCCGGCATTGCCTCGTGTAAATCGCCTTCGGTTACGTGCGGAAATTCATCGACGCCGGAGTGGATGAGGAAGCATTTGAACCCAACGACACCTGCGTCCCAGAGTTTCGCAAGTTCGTTTGTATTACCCGGCACCACTCCTCCCCAGAAACCCACATCGACGTTAAGCTTGCTACGCGCCGCTGCTAATTTGGCGTACAAACCTTGAAGAGTTGTCGTGGCTGGAATCGAGTTGAGCGGCATGTCAACGATTGTCGTCACGCCACCCGCCACGGCCGCTTTGGTCGCGGTTTCAAAACCTTCCCAATCGGTCCGCCCGGGTTCGTTGACATGAACGTGAGTGTCGACCAATCCCGGCATTACGATCGAATCTTCGCCGGCTTCAACGATTTCAGGAGCGGGCGGGATTTCGTCGAACCCGTTGATCGCGATAATTCGGCCCTGGCTTATTTGCACGGACGCCGGGCCTATTTCATTTTCAGTAACAACCCGGCGTCCGCGAATGACAAGATCAGTTTGATTCATCTCTCAAGCCGCCCAGCTCGCGGGCGGTGGTGGCGGCGATGAGCCGAAGTTCATCGGCGTTTCTGGGAACACCTGTCGGTAGGCAGCGGCGTAGGCCGCATAGGTCACGGGCAGCACGAGGTACACACCCACAAAGCAACATAGGAAGCCCACAATCCCAAGTCCGACATTGAGAAGAATCAATCCCACAATGCCGCCGAGATTTTTCAGCACCGCGCGATAACTGGTCTTAATCGCCTCCCAGCCCGAAAGTTTTCGATCGACAATCAGCGGATAAGCAAAGAGGAAGATTGCATGAACTACCAGGCTTACGATCATCGCGAAGACTACAAACACGGTCAACCCAAGCCAAAATATCAGAGGTGGCGATTCACCTCGGCCATGTGGCATCACGGCAAAAGTGAATGCGAAAAAAAACACGTCACCTAACATCACCAGCACCAGGACCGGCACTGTTTGAATCGCAGCCGCCACCAGGCCGGGAACGAAATAGTCGAAGCCCTTGAACAAGAGTCCGAACTCAATGGGTTCGCCGCGCATCTTCGCCAGCAGACAAATGTAGAGTCCGCACATCATCGGACCGATGAGCACTATTGGCACTGCTCCGCCAAGAAGCGTCGCCACTAGCGTGATGCCCACAAACAGCCAGTAACGATCTTTGATCGAAGCCCATCCAGCATTGAGACATTCGACGGGCGAGACGACTCCGTAGTTAAAAGAGGTGTCGGGTGTCATTGCTTTTTCCTCCTCTGTAAATTCGCTTTTCTAGGGCGTGGAGATTGCCGGCGCCCCGGCGCCGCGAAGCCAGCCCCCACTAATCAATAATTTCAATTGGTTGGTTATGGCATCGACGTACATAGCCGAGCCTTTTCGGTTAGGGTGTCCCAGCGCCGCCAACTTACAAAGCATTAGCCGCCACTGACGCGCTCTTTTTTGATCCTTAGTCTCACCATCAGGACGCTTAAAGACTTTCTCGCAACTGTCCGAGCGCTGACCTCTGGTCTCGTCGTTCGTTCTGATCGAGACTCTTCCAAAAGCCAGAATCACCAGCAGCTTTCGCAAAGGCGAAGCATCAAATCCCCACAAGCGAGATTCGTGAGAACCGAAGGCATAACCGGGGAAAAACTCGACTCTGGCGAAGAGGGTGCGTTGTCGCGAGCCGCCGGCGGCCAACTTTGCGTCAACGCTCTTGGCCGAGTCGGCCAGCTTTTCGTTCGAAGCGTCGTACCATTCCTGGGAGATGGCAATCAGCCGTCTGCGCAACTCCTTATCGCTGATCCGTGGCGACCCCGGCGCCGGCGTATAGAGTCTTTTCCCGAGCGCCCTCATGAAAAGATCGTTCGAGGTCTTTTCCGAGATGATCGGATAGTAACCGGTGATGATGACGTGCGCATTCGGAAAAGAAGAAACCACCTTTTCCAGCAGCGCTGCGACGGGCGCTCCGCATTTCGCCTGGGCCAATTCACGAATCCCGGCCGGGGTGTTCGAGGCATTCAAGAGCCGGCGCGCGTCTATGTCGTTTATGCAACCGTCCACCAGCACCAGATCGACCTGGGACCGATCAGAGTACGACCGCAAGGCGTAATCAATCTGTTCGTTCACGGTTGGAACTGCGCGGTTGATTTCGCCATCCAGCCAAACGGTAGAGTTATCCGTCTGATCTCCGGCTGATCCGATTACGGCCCCGGAATGAGCTTCGATTTTTTCACGCACTTCCCGCCCGGTATTTTGCTCGAGCCAACTCTTCACTTGATGCCACGCTTTGTGCTCTTCTTTCAGACCCTGCCCCCACAGGATCGAATCGCCGAGAACCAGCAAGTTCAGTGGGCGTTCGGGAGTTTTGACGCTTTGCGTGTAAACAAAGGACGAAAAAAGAAAGCTGACCGCCGCGACGGCAACGAGGAAACGCTTGGCGAATTGCGCGCTAAGTTTCATTCGGGCACTCGCCGTGGATTCTAACAGATTTGCAATCTTCAGTTTTCAATTTCCAATCCGCAATTCCGGGTTTCGAGCGCTGAGTTCTTCGATGAAATCTTCAAGCAGGTTTAGCGAAACCCTGAGCCGATAATCTCGGGTCGAACGCAGGTCATCAATCGGAGAAATCTCGTTGGCGAGAGCGCTCTTCGCAGCCGCGACAATTTCAGGATCGATGGTCTGGTGGCGCAGTGCATTCTCGGTCTGAACGCAGCGAAGTGGTATCGGCGCAATGCTGCCGAGCGCGAGTCTCGCGGTTTCGATCTTACCGTCGTCCATCGATCCCACCGCCGCAAAGCAGACTTTCGAAATCGCCTGCGCCTTGCGGGTACCGACTTTGCGATAGTAGTGCGTCAACTGGTTGGTCGTGCGCGGCAATCGAATCGCTCGCAGCAGCTCGTCGGGCCGAATGTCCATCTGCTTATAACCGCTATGAAATTTGAAATAAGGAATTCGTCGCTCGCCATGTTTCGAGACCAGCTCAAGCTCCGCGTCGTAAGCCAGCAATGCCGGTGGCGAGTCAGCCGCGGGCGAGGCGTTGACGATATTGCCGCCTAGCGTGCCACGGTTTTGGATCGCAATACCGCCGGTCTCTTTCGCAGCCTGACATAGCATTGGAAACTCCGCGCGCAAGGTCTCGTGATTCTGAACTTCGGTGTAAGTAGTAAGGGCGCCAAGCGAGACGTAAGCGTCCGTTACCTCGATCCCGCGAAGCTCCGGCAAGTTCCAAATGTTGAGGTAATTCCTGTGCGGCAGCTTGCCGGCTTCGAGCAGCACCATCAAATCGGTGCCGCCGGCGAAAGGTCTCCATACGCCGCTATCAGAAGCGACGATAGTCAAAGCTTCGGACAACGACTGAGGCGTCACGAGTTGATATGAGGGAATGAATGCACGCACAGTGAGTACTATCGGCTCCGTTTCCATTCGGGATACTTTCCCGGGTTTGTTTTGCCAATACTTATTTCGGCGATGGCGTCTCGCATCATTGTGGCTAATCTCTCGGCGTCTCCCAGACCGCACGCGCGCCTGAGACGAGCCGTAACCGCTGCGGCCGACATTTCAACTCTGATTTCTTTTCTCATGTCTGATTCCATCCTGTGTGGCAAAGGTGGAACTCCTTATTTTTTGAACGAGTTTCTTGGACACATAAATCCCGTAGGGATGAAATGTTTATAGGTACACGTCTGCTTACATTTACAGCTCCGTAGGAGCGCAATATATATCGCGGCTTCAGTTTCGCTCCTACGGAGCTTCTGTGGGTTGTGATCGCTGTAGCTATAAACATTCGGCTCCTACGGAGCTAACGCGTTTGGTTGCGGCGCTGCCTCGACTGTGAAGTCCGCGTTAATGAACCGAGACGTTTCCATTGATTTTACTTAGCGAAGTTCTGTTTTCCTTGGTTGGTTTATTAAGCCGCATTATTTCGACAAGCCCGCACTACCGACTCGAATATCTTCATGTACCCCGTACAACGACAAAGATTTCCGGCGAGCCCGTTGCGAATGTCTGCTTCGCTTGGCTGCTGATTCTTCTCGAGCAGACTAACGGCGGCCATCACCATTCCCGGCGTGCAAATGCCGCATTGTGCTCCGCCGCATTCGATGAAAGCTTGCTGCACCGCGTGCAATTGATCACCAGTCGCGACTCCTTCGATCGTCTCAATCTCCGCGCCTTCAATTTGCGCGACCGGCACCAGACAACTATTAACAATCTGGCCATCGATCATGACCGAGCAAGCGCCACATTCACCTTCGCCGCAACCTTCTTTCGTTCCGGTCAACTTCAGTTGCTCGCGCAACACATCGAGCAGACGCTCCATCGGATAGACATGAAAGGTCTGCGGCTCTGCGTTCACGACGCAGCTAATTTTTGTTTTCTCAGACACGCTCTGTGCGAAAGGCATTGCTAACTCAGCGTCAGAATCAAAACGACTCCTCAGAAGCGGGAGAAAGAACATGACTCTCCTGCCTGTGTTTTGTGTTGGCAAGGATAACACGTACGGCATATTCGGTTGGAATGATCGTCAACCAATTTCGGGGAGGAACGCGTGCAGGGTCAGAAACCAAACCTTACTCTTAAACTAATCTGTCGATTGCCGCCTGGGCCGCCGGCGCCGCCGGGACCGAAAAAGAACATCCCCGACGTGCCGGTAGACTTCAAGAAATACGGCGAGGCCATGTTTCCGACTGGTGTCCCCTTGTTTGCATGGTTAAGAACGTTGTTGGCGTAAATCGAAAATGACAATTGATAGGGCCTTTGGACTGGCGGCTTGGCCGGCGGCTTTTGATTGGTCGTTGCCGGTGCGGTGGCAGTCACGACGTTACCGTTCGCCGCCGCGGGCGGATTCTTAGGCGGAATGGCGCGACCAAACTTTATGACTTTCGAGACGCCAAGATTTACCGAAAAGAAAGCGGGACCTTGTCCGAAGTTTCGCGGAATGATCGTTTGTCCCGGAGATGGATTCGGATCAAAAGCTCCCAACGGCGTTACGATGACGCCCGGCTTGTTTAGATCCGTGGCCAAAGCCGGCCGCTCGGTAAAAAAAGTATCGCCGTTGGTGTCGTGCCCGGTAATGATATTAAAAGGAGGGCCTGAATTGGCGATGATAAAAGTATTCACGCTAAAGCCCGAACGCGTTTGATAGTCGGTGCCGGCCCACAGCCAGTGTCGGATGTCGAAATTCGCCCGGCCCCATTCGTGGCTGAAGTCATACGGATCAAAAGCAGAACCGCTGGTTCCGCTGTCAGTACTGCGAGTCTTATTCAAAGAATAATTGGCCCAAAAACTCACCTTGCTGACTTTTCCGTTGACGCTCAAGTTGAGGCTGTCGTACCGCGATCGCCCGTTCGATTCAGATTCGAGAATATTTCCCGCGCTCTGACCAAGCGGCCGCACACCACTGGTTGGTTGCGCCGGATTGAAACTTCCTGCCAAAGGCGCGTTGACATTCACCGTCCTTTGAGTGCGCAGCGACCGACCGTACGAATAGTTCAGGGAGAGTTTGAAATTCTTCGAGAGTTGCCGTTCGATGCTCAACGAACCGCGCAAGGAATAATTTGTCGCGAGGTTTGGGTTGATAACCCGGCGCGTTTGGGGTTGAGCGAAAGCATCCAGGAGACTAATCGGCGGCACTGCCGGAAACAGATCAAGCACGGTTGGATCAGTGACTACGAATTGTTTTTGATTGAGGCCGTTGAATCTTAGGGCCTGCAGAATAAGATCCTCAGAGACTCGATTATAGAAAATGCCGAATCCACCTCGCACGACAATCTTTGGCTGGCTGGGAGCGACGGGTTTAGCCGGCGCGCCCGGTTTCGCAGCCGCACTGTTCGTCTTATCAGGTGCGGGCGGCGGTGTTTTCTTCCCGCCAAATGTCGGCGACCATGCAAAGCCGATGCGCGGCGCGAAATTAAGATCGCTGTTGACGTTGTTTTGGTTTTCGTAACGCAGGCCCGGCGAAAGGGTGAAGTGCGGCCGCACCTTCCACTCGTCCTGAATATAAAAGCTGATGTCGCTTTGATCGACGTCGGCTTCGGGATTCCCACCGGCGATGGAGAACTGCGTGGCGCCTCCACCGAGGCCCCTGATCTGCGCGGCACTTAATCCTTGCTTCTGAAACAGAAGCGTGCGCCGATAACGTTCGAGGCTGGTGATCTCGATCGCGGCGCCCGGGACAACTTGATCGTTAGCGTCGATAGCAGGTCCGTTCCCACCTGCGAACGTGTACGTGCCGCCAAAGTTTGAAGGCGCGATGCTTCTGATACGCACATATCTGAACCGCCCGCCCACCTTAATGAAATGATTTCCAGTCTGCCAGGAGGTAAAGTTTTGTAGCTCAGCCCGATCCGTTGTATTTGAAGCGTTGCCAATCTGCGCACCACCGCCAAAAAACGAGTCGAATACATTGAGGGCGGGCAGCGTGCTGTTTGCAGCCTGCCGATAGATGCTGTGATTGATCTGCAAGCGAGTTTCGTTGATTGTCTTTTCGTTTATGACCGCGGTTTCCGTCAATTGGACCGTGTGATACTCGCTCTTGCTGTGGTACGCCCTCGATGGCAAATAGAAACCGCCGCTGAGTTGTGGATTCTGTGAGGAATTGGTGAATTCATAGTTACCTATCAGCGTGTGTTTCTTGCTGACTTTCAGATCGCTGCGAATGCTGAAGCTGGTTCGTGCATTTGGCGTGACCAGAGTCTGGTTGAATAGAACGGGCTTGAGAGTTGCGGCATCCAGAATCGTGGCGTTGATGACCGCGTTGCTGTCAGCTTTATAACTATTTAGATAAAAGGCGAAGGAGGCACGTTTCTTGACCAGGGGTCCCGTCAAATTTGTGTTAATGAAGCGCAGTTGATAGGGCGCGCGCACCAGCGCGAATGGGTTGCGCGAGTTGAGGCTTTCGTCATTGAAATTAAAACTCGCCCCGCCATGAAACTTGTCAGAGCCCGGTTGGGTATAAATCTCGATCCCGCCCCACCCCGGATATTCATTTTCTGCCGAATAAGGATTTTGATTGATGCGCACTTCACGGATTGCCGCCTTCGGCGGAATCTGGCCGTTCGAAAAGCCATCGACTTTCACTTGCGGACCATTCTCGCCCTGGGTTGGGCCGGCCATCGCCTGCAACGCTGCCGCTAGCGCTTCGGGCTCGTCGGGCAAGGCTTCCAGTTCGCGCTCGCGGAGAATCATCGCGTCGGCATTTCGGTCAGCGTCGGTGCTGACTCCTTTATTATCGATCGTGACCGTCTGTTGCAGGGTCCCGATGATGAGTTGTAGATCGAGAGTCAAGATCTTGCCTGACTTCACTGCTACATTTTTCTCTTCGAGCACATTGAAACCGGCAGCGACGACCTTCAAGTCGTAATTGCCGGGAACCAGCGATCGGAATTCATAACTTCCGTCTGGCTTGGTTGTGACGCTTTTCTCTTTACCGTTCGCGTCCGTTGCAATCAACGTCGCGCCGACGACCAGACCCGCAAGCTGATCAGTGACCGTGCCTTTGATCGAACCGAGGGCCTGTTGAGAAAAAGCGCGCGGACCAAACAGAGAGACCAGAAGAAGGTACGCTGAAATTGCTTTGAGCACCTGGCGGTTGGGAGCAACTAACATATCAGCCTCCAGAGTTCTTGGGACAAGCTGCTGGCCGAAATGTCCAGCCAGATTAAGTCTCGCATGAACGAGGTACAACTAAACTACCTACAGTTACACGTCGATGCGGTAACCCGGTTTCAATTAGTGCGAGGCGAGGCTATAGTAGCAGTAAAAGGCGAGTTGAGATCAAAGAAGTTCGAAACTATGCGAGACGTCTGAGGGCTGCTAAGACTACTGAAGAGTGCGTGGTGGAGAGACTCTGCCCGTCACCAGCTTTTTGAAGCAATAGCTAATACTCCTAGAGCTTGATTTGAATGCCGAAGAATTTCAGAACACTCTTGCCCAGGGTTTTCGTCTTAGGCTGTTTGTTGCTGGCGCTGAATCTGCCGGTCTTCGCGCAAGCGAAACCGATCACGGATCTACAGCGGACGGTGATACTGGTTTCGCTGGACGGCTTTCGCGACGATTATTTGAATCTGTACCGGCCGTCGAACCTCAACTCGCTGGCAGCCGGCGGCGTACGGGCGCGATGGATGATTCCTTCTTTTCCCAGCAAGACTTTTCCCAATCACTACACGATCGCGACCGGCCTCTATCCACAGGATCACGGGATCGTCGAGAACAATATCTATGATCCGCTTTTCAACGCCGTATTCACGCTGAGTGACCGCCGGGAAGTTGAGAACGGCCGTTGGTGGTTGGGCGAGCCCATCTGGGTGACGGCCGAAAAGCATGGGCAAAAGGCGGCTTCGATATTTTATCCAGGGACGGAAGCCGAGATTGCCGGAACGCGCCCGTCGTTCTGGAAAAAGTACGACAAAGAAGTTTCGAACGACGCTCGGGTGGACACGATCCTCTCTTGGCTTGATTTGCCGCGGGACCAAAGGCCTACGTTTTTGGCCCTTTACTTTAGCGACCCGGACGATGCCGGTCATGAATTTGGACCGATTGCCCGTGAAACCAGGAAAGCCGTTCTCAAGGTTGACCAGGAAATCGGCCGCCTGATTATGGGCCTGAAGGCCCGCGAGATCTTCAGCCAGATCAATTTGATCGTAGTGTCCGATCACGGTATGGCCGCGGTGAGATTGAGTAACGCCATTCTGCTGGACGAACTGTTCGATACGAATCTGGCGTCCAGAATTTTCTGGACGCGCGAGATCGTGAGCATTTTTCCCAAGGGCGGCAAGGAAGACGAGATCTACCAAAGTTTGAAGCGAAGACTTCCCGCTCAAGCGCGGGTTTATCGAAAAGCGGAAATGCCGGCACGTTTCCACTACTCGCAAAGTCCGCGCATTGCGCCGCTGTTGGTGCTGCCTGCCGAAGGGTGGATTCTGACTAATCGAAAGGCATTTGCGGAAATGCAGGCGAAAGGCGAAACGAAAAGAT
>Ga0193747_1000591_pt1 | contig 11708 bp, 9 predicted proteins | sample L1m2metaG_FD_143048 | JGI IMG/M metagenome (GOLD analysis project Ga0193747, IMG submission 143048) | Soil microbial communities from a riparian zone of the East river system, Colorado, United States - L1m2 | ecosystem: Environmental > Terrestrial > Soil > Riparian zone | place: USA: East River...
CAGATTAAATATGGCTATGTCAAACACGGGTCGGCGCATGGTTTGCCGCAGTGTCATCATTTACAATCATTATGATCTGCAACAAACGAAGATTTGGTAAATTGCCGATGACCGACCGCGTCAACGGAGCGTTCCGAATGTAAGGCGAGGCCCTACATCAAAATTCAGGTTCGGTGCCTGATAGACAATTGTGTGGTTTCCGCGAAAAAAGAAGAAGAGCGGCGACTGCGAGCGAATGTAGTTGGTGTCGGAGAGGCGGTCTCGGATCAACACCGTGCTAATTCATTGAACACCGGCTGGGTTAAAGTCCCCGTCAAATTCCCAGCCCTCGCAGTCGTTGGCGCGGCACACGGACGGGGTGAAAACGCTGGCCAACCGAATCGAGTACGAATTGCAACTCGGCCGATGGAAGCACCGTGTGGTCTGCGAAAGAAATTGAGACGCTGTTAGCCGCAAGACCAGAAAGATAGAGAAGAAAAGATCGCGCAATCTTAAAAGAACATGGCTTCCGTCTGAGATTCTATCGCAAAGGATTGAACGCCGTCTTCGACAAACCGCCAAGGTGATTTACAGAAGCCGTTCTCTGCGAAGAAAGCCACTTCCGGGATCAAGGCGGTTCCAAGAGCGCAAACAGTACAAGGTCCGAAGTCTTAGAAGTTCATCACTGACGATCAAAAAATGGTGGAGCCTACGGGATTCGAACCCGTGACCTCCTCAATGCCATTGAGGCGCTCTACCAACTGAGCTAAGACCCCATTTTACCTATGAAGAACGGCTCAACAAATGACGTCGAAAATTGTGCTTGTCCGGCTATTTTATCCGGCATACACTCTGGAGCAAATGAGAACACGTCAGAGCAAGAGCCCAGGCGTATTCCAAAAAGTTGGCGAATGTTTGTACCGTTATTCATCGAACGGCGTTTACTATGCGCGGTTCGAAAGTCGCGGCAAGGAAATCCGCCGCTCGCTGCGGACCACAGACCGCGCATCGGCGCAACGCGCACTCGCCTGGTTAAAACAGGATCAAGAGCAAGTCGATCCAGCACAAGGCAAGCTGACGATTGCTGAGCTGTCTCATCGTTACTCGGCGACTGTCCAACATCAGAAGCCGAAAACCATCGAGCGAAAATCGCTGATCATTCGCCGTATAAAAAAACACTGGCCTACCGGCCCGCTTACTCAGATCACGAAGGTTAAGCCGTCGCATGTGGATGTTTGGATCTCGCGTTACCGCTTCGGGCCTCATTCCCGCAATTTACACATGGCGTGCATCAAAGAGATGTTCGATATGGCAGTGCGCGATGGAATCATCTGGCGCTCACCAGTTGCTCATCTGCGGCGCGTGAAACCGGCGAAGCCGATTCGCGCCACGCCGAGTTTTGAAGAATTCAAGGCCATCGTTGAAAGCATCCGGTCCCAGAAATACAACGGTCATGACGCCAAAGAGAGTGCGGACTTTGTGGAGTTTCTCGGACTCGCCGGATTAGGCAAGGCAGAAGCGGCTGCACTGAGGCAAATCGATATTGATTGGCGGCGCGAAACGATCACGACGTTTCGTCACAAAACAAAGTCGGATTTCTCAGTTCCCATCTATCCGCAATTAAAGCCCCTACTGCTTCGCCGACGCCGTGATGATGCGCCTAACGAGCGCGTGTTCAAAATCGACAACGCAAAGAAGGCAATCGCGAATGCCTGCCGCCGATTAAATCTGCCGCAGTACAGCCACATTTCATTTCGGCGAATGTTCATCACTCGCGCAATCGAGCGCGGCGTTGATGTGAAAGTGATTGCCGAATGGCAAGGCCACAAAGACGGCGGGAAACTCATTCTCGACACCTACAGCCACGTTAACCGCGCGCATTCGCATCGAATGGCGCAGCTGATGACCGACGGATTGCCGGTGGAAAACATCATTCCAATCGCGGCCCTTGTTTGAGATATTTTGGGCTCAGCCCTTGACGATAACGTCGCAACAGTAAAGCGCTTATTGTATTGATACCCAACGACTTACGCTTAAATTAATCCTTGCATGAAAGATTAAGTCGGGTTATCAGTGCTTGCCATGAGGCCAAGCACTGATAGAAAACCAAAAAAGAAACGGAAACCTTCGTCGGAGTGGAATCGCAGAACGAACACTGTTCCGCTTACTGAACGCGGAGCGTTTCGACTCCCAGAAGCTGCGGATTACCTGAGCTTTTCCATCACAACGGTCCGCCGTCTCATCAACCGTGGCCGGATTCAGCCGCTGCCGGGCCTTCGCCACATCGTGATCGCAAAAAGCCAATGCGATCACTTCCTCGATGCCCAAAGGGAGATTCGGAACCTCGCGGCCTAACGGGGCAAAAAAAGAACCGCGCCGAGCGGGACGCCAGGCGCGCACGTTGTTCTTGTTTACAGCCGTTGAGCATTAATTACCGCTACTCGTTAGGTGCCGCAAGCGGAATCTGTGCACAGATTAAGCAGCGCACCTCGATTCCCTTGGTGTGGCAATATCACAATTTGCCCGGCTCGGGTACCGAACACTTCGGTACGACGTCGGCAAGGTGCTGACTGCACTCACCCGGAACGAGGTCAAAGCCATCGGGATGAACTCAAATGACTTAGAAAACTTCAGCGGGAAAGTAACCGATAAAACAATCGCTCCGGTACGCGGACCTTCACATCTCAATCCTGAATTTGTCGATTGTAAGGGGTTGGAAACGGGCTGGGGAATAAAGCGCTCCCTTGCCTATCAACTTCTACACGACGGCAAAATTCGAGGCGTGAGTTTACGCAGGCGCGGTGCGGTTCGGGGCAAGGGACTCTTCAGCGTGGATTCGATTCGCGCATTTTTACGCGAGCAGATGAAGCAAGCGTCATGAGTAAGCGCTCTTTCGTGCTTATCAGGCGGTCAACACACCCGCCGACACATAAAACGCGTGCTGCGGCTGAGGCTGGTACTGAGAAAGGCCGTTTCTACAAGCCATTGCCAAAAGCATTTCGCCGCGACGGATTCCAATATCGGCAAATCACGCGGGAGGGTGACGCGGCAATTTACGAACAGAAGTGGCTTGGCCGCCGTGAAGCAAGTCCTGTTTACGAAGTGATCAGCATCCGTCGTCGAGAGGGATTTCGGATCGACGGCAGATTTGTCGAAGCGGCGGAAGTTTATCCAACCTCGGAAGCATGGGGCACGGACGGCTTCAGTCTTGCCGACAAAAACGCAGCCTTAGCAAAGTTCCGCGAGATTTGCAGATGATCGCTCACTCGTCGGCGACCTTTTTTCGCGCGCTCTCTTCCAACTTTGAGTTGATTGAGGCCATTGCAGATGCAGGAGCTGGGCTAGTGGACCTGTGGGAAGCAAGTCCGATTCGCCTAGATTCCAATCAGCCGCGAACAGACGAAATCATCGACTCTCTATTCCCGGGAAATCCTTTGCTGTGCTGTGGCTGGAGTCGTTACAGATTCGACACGCGCTTCCGCAATCGTTGGTACAAGCTCAATGATCTTCAACTTATCGTGCCGAGTCCGATGAGCGCACGGCAAGGTCGCACACGTCAGCAAAGGTTGTCCTCTCACGCGTTAAGTAACACCGGAATGCGGCGATTTTTGATCGTTGAATTTGATTTTGATGGCGGCAAATCAACCGAAGAAGCGCGGCTGCTTGAAAATTTAAGGTTCCAAGGACGGGATTTGCGCGATTTGTGCGCTGCATTGCTCCTACATCTTGCAGAGAAAGCGCCGCTTGCCCTTGCCGTTTACAGCGGAAGCAAATCTCTGCATGGCTGGTTTTATTGCGCGGGAGTAGCAGATGAGAAAGTTCGCCACTTCTTCCGATACGGCTCTAACTCTCGGTGCCGACGGAGCGAATTGGTGTCCCGCACAGTTCGCTCGGATGCCGGACGGACTTCGCGTCGGTGTCACCAGACAAAGCGTTTACTTCTTCAATCCAGCCGTACTCAAATGAAACTGGCCGATTCTTGGAATGAAGATGTTTCAGAAATCGCGGCGGTAACGACTTTCCATGATGAAGTAGAAGAACATGATGAAGTTGATGAAGCAAAAGATGGGTGCGGCGGTGTGGCATGGCAGCCTTACGTTTTAAAACAACCGAATAGCAGTAACGCAATGCTTCACGAGCTAGCGAGAGAAGTTCGAGGAGAGGAAAGAAGCCGCGGAAGAAAATTCAGCACGACGCAATACGGTGAAATTTATCGAAAATGGGAGTTCGCTTCCCACCCGTTCTTGCGGCCCGGTCACGATTATTTTACTGAATTTCTTGCCAAGCTCGATTGTGTTACCGTTCCCAAAGGGGAAACGTTGCAAGCGGCATTCGAGCGAGCGAAGCGCAGGGAACCACCAGCGAAGGTCGCCATAATTGCGAATCAGTATCTCCGATTGTTTGCAGGCTTGTGCCGCGAACTTCACGAGATGGCTAGCGGTCAGCCAATCATGCTGTGCCAAACGAGCGTTGCAAAGTTGTTTGGGCATTCATCGCATAGGACGATTTCCAATTGGATTAAAGCACTAAAGACGTTGGAAGTATTGAGACCGGCAGAAGCGGCGATTCCGAGAGCCAGAGCCGCAAGATATTTTTATATCGAGTGATGCAAGGCGCACCCAGGTTGAGCGTTGCACAGCTCTTTCAGCTGTTTGGCGATCCTGCGCCGGTCGCGGGCCGGTTAGCTCGGACAGTTGAGAAATGCTCAGGTGCATGCTCAGGTCGTTTTGCACTTCTCCGTCAGTATCAGGACATTACGAGCCGACCTGTGGTGCATACGCGGTACAATTCATCTAGAAAACGACGACAGTTGGATCAACCCGCCGCCATCGCAGTGGCTGGAAAGGACCCGCCCAAAAGCAGGTCGGTCGAACTCATCTTCTCACGAAGTCGGACTTAGCAACTATCATCTGCAGCTCGAAGAGAAGTTCGTGAACGAGTGGGCGTCGCAACAAGGATTGGGGAGTGGGAACCCCCAGGCCTGCGCCCCCCAGGGATAATTGCCCGAGAGCCCCACTCCCGAAGTGCGCGTGTAGGTCCGACGATTTTTTTGGATCGACGTCAGTGGACCCGCCCAGGAAGCGCAGTATCCCAGGCGAGGCCCACTAGGGGAATCGATTCCCTCCACTCCTATTCTACGGGGACTGCGGGGCGGGGTTCTCGAAAATTTCAGAACGCAATCGAAATGCCCCAGCCGGTTGGCCGTGCGACGGAAAGCGTTTCGTTGTGCAAGCGGATGACGGTTGCAGTATTTCGATAACTTATTATTTTCTAGCGTTGGGATAGGGCAACGCGATGCAATGTGAAAAACTTTTCCTTGCAGTGCCCATTGAACCGCTGAAGGGTAAAATAATGACCTGGGGACAGCGTATCTTAAGCGATCGAGATCAGCTCGCTGACGGTTACAAGAGCGTCGTAGATCGTAAAATTCGCCGCGCGGGATTGCAAATCTCCCACCCGGGCTGCGGACTTCCAGCAGCAGCGTAAGGGACCACAGAGGTCTCTAAGCGCGCAGACATCGATGAACGTCACCGATAATTTTTCTCGCGTCACTCCCGAGATGCGCCAGGTGCGCCGACAGGCGTTTCAACGGTCAGAACATCAGACGCCCGCCGTCGAGCCAAGCGAGCCGTTTTTGGTCAGCGCAATGTCTACTGTCCAAAGGCGAGAATTGCACTGCATTCTTGGCGCCTGGGTAGTGGTTGGAGTGCTTTTCTGGGCATGGTGGTTCGAACCGCGCCACATCGTCGATCCATGGCGCTTCGGTTTCAATTCAGCTGTTTTGGCCTGCGCCATGATGTTGCCAGCCTATTATTTCATCTTCTTTGCCAGGATCAGAAAACCAAACCCACGCCTCCGTTTCCCGATCGGACACCGCGTCGCCATGGTCGTGACCAAGGCTCCAGCCGAGCCGTGGGCGCTGGTCCGCGGTACGCTAGAGGGGATGTTGGCGCAGAATTATCCTCACGACACGTGGCTGGCTGATGAGGATCCAAGCGCGGAGACTCTCGACTGGTGTAGGCGGAATGGAGTCCGGGTGTCATCTCGCAAAAACGTTGCTGAATACCATCGTCCGACCTGGCCGCGGCGAACCAAGTGTAAAGAGGGAAATCTCGCTTATTTTTACGACAACTATGGCTACGATCGGTACGATTTCGTCGTTCAGATGGACGCGGACCATCGGCCGGCGAGAGGGTATCTCGAGGCCATGCTTCGGCCGTTTTTAGATTCGGACGTTGGTTACGTTTCAGCTCCGAGTATTTGCAGTGCAAACGCGTCCGAATCATGGACAGCCCGTGGTCGGCTCACGGTGGAGGCACCTTTACACGGTGCCTTGCAAGCAGGTTACAATGGAGGCTTTGCACCTTTGTGCATCGGGTCCCATTATGCCGTCCGCACTTTCGCATTGCGGGACATTGGTGGTCTGGGGCCCGAGCTAGCTGAGGATCATTCGACCACGTTCCTTTTTAACGTGGCCGGTTGGAAAGGCATTCACTCGTTAGACGCTGAGGCTATCGGTGAAGGACCGAGTAGCTTTGCCGATTTTGCAACCCAAGAGTTTCAATGGGCCAGGAGCCTGATCAGGATCCTGCTCACGCTGACGCCGCGACACATCCACAAGCTGCCATTCAAGTTGAAATTTCAGTTCCTATTCTCCCAAAGCTGGTACCTTTTGCTGAGCTTTACCATGCTGATGAGTGTCTTGATTCCGATAATTGCTATTTGTACTGATCAACCCTTTGTCAGCATCTCGTACGTAGGCTTTGCGTGTTACTCATCTGCTTTGAGCGCCGTATTGATCCCCGCTTTACTCTGGATGCGTCGTAATGGGTGGTGTCGGCCAAAGGAAATCAAACTAATGACCTGGGAAGCTGTGCTCCTCCAATTTGCACGGTGGCCGTGGGTTATGCTGGGAATCATCGCAGCCTGCAGAGACGCTTTGCTTAAGGAGGACAGAGGCTTCCGCGTGACGCGAAAGGGCGGCCAGGTTGCAGAGAAATTCCCGATCGTTCTTCTTGTGCCCTATGCGCTTCTCACTGTCTTGTCGGGGCTGCCGGTGATTCTAATACCAGACGCGAATTACGCCACGGGCTACTACTTCGCTTCTTCAGTGAACAGCTTGATTTATTCACTAACCGCGCTCGCTATCGTGTTTCTCCGTTAATGTTTATGATTTCTCCGAGACAACAAACGCCTGGTCACCGGTCTAACAACTTTGATTTTCTGCGCTTCTTTTTCGCCGCGCTGGTCATATTTTCTCATTCGTTCGACTTGATGGGTGGTAAAGGCGCCAATCCCATTTCTCAATTCACCCGGTGTCAAATCGATGGCGGCTCTGTTGCTGTTAATGGCTTCTTTATAATCTCCGGTTTTCTTATTGCACAAAGCTTCCTCAACTCGCGGTCAGTTTTAGACTATTTCAAACGGCGGGTCCTTCGTATCTATCCAGGCTTTGTCGCCGCCGCCATTATCTCTTTGGTATTTTTCGGATGGCTGGGCATGCACTTCTCACGAGCATACTGGCAAAATATTGAACCACTCATTTTTCTTCAGCGACTCCCCATCCTTAAACAACTCTGGATTCCTCAGACCTTTCATGACAGCCACTGGCCGCTTGTAAACGGCCCCATCTGGACCATTCAGTACGAATTCGTCTGCTATATCCTAATTGCCCTGCTCGGCCTCGCCGGGATCCTCCAGCGGCGTGCCTTTCTCCTCATCCTTTTCGCATCGGTCTTTGTATTTTATGTCTTGCAAATAGCAAATGGCTCATTGTCGGAACCTGCCGGAATTACCCTTTACAACTGGAAGGAATTCCCCATCGGCGGCGCTCCAGATAATTATCCACGCTTTCTTAGTTACTTCCTTGTTGGCACTCTCGCTTTTCTCTACCGCGAACGAATTACCTACCGTCCTAGAATCGCAGTTTTCTTCGTGGTTGCCACGCTCATTATCGCCCGCCTCGGTCACGGCATGGATGTTATCCTGCCGTTCTCTCTTTGTTATCTTGTACTTTTTGTCGCCTTTGACCCACGCATCCCTCTGCAGAACTGGGCTAAGCATGGGGATTTTTCATATGGCCTCTATCTTTACGGCTGGCCCGTCCAACAATCTGTCATCCTTCTGTGCCGTTCCTGGATCACGCCATGGCTGGTCTTTGTTCTTTCTCTTCCGTTGACTTTGCTTTTCGCGGTGGGCAGTTGGTACTTGATCGAACGACGATTCCTCCGCCTGAAACAGCATCATTTACAATTTCCGACGGGATTAACCAGGGTCCAAGCACCGCAGTATTGGTACAAGTTGCGGGAAGGATCCATGAAAACTGGTTGGCTGAAGATAAGGTGGCCGCGCAGCGACAACGCGCAGGAGCAGAAGCAACGCTCAAGCGGCTCGAAACTGCGGCAGCATGACAACGCCGATCCAATTGCTTCCACGTCACCTTGAGCATCGTGTTTCTCCGTTATGTTGAGACGTCACGCGATCAGTCGCTGCTCGAACAACGCTGTGGCTAATAGAAGCTATTTGCGAGCGACTGGGCTGGCTATCACACTGCTGATGGTTCCTCTCCTCGCGTTCGCTTTGCGTTGGGATAAAGCGATAGCTGGAATTATCTGGGGACTGGAGCCGCCTTCATCGGTTATCCGGCTTCTGCCTAAGCCTGCTAGCCACGTTAAATTGGGCATCTACAACGACAGCGGAGGTTGCAACGACTGTGATGCTTTTGATGTAGAAATGTTTTTTGCCGATTGGACGGCCTATGATCGTGAACACTTGAGAGCGGAGATGTCACGTGCGGTCGCGGCAAACCGATGGCCGATGATCACGGTAGAACCTTGGCCGCACCAGAGAACGGTCGCACAAAGCGATTCTCTTTTCAGTGATATCGTTACCGGGAAGTACGACCATGAGATTGCCTCCCTTTGCGAGGACCTGAATGCCATTAACTCGCCGCTGTTCATTCGCTGGGGGCACGAAATGGAAAATGTGAATGGCCGATATCCATGGTCGCAGTCGGACGTGGTTGGTTACGTCAAGGCCTACAGGTACTTTGTGGACCACTGCCGCGCTCTTTTGTCGCATCAGTGCTTCTTTGTATGGTCGCCCGTGGGTCGAAAGGAACTCTTTCGCTACTGGCCCGGTCCTGACTACGTCGATCACATTGGCGTCTCCGTTTACGGTTTCCCAGAGTACGATATTCGAAACTTCGGCAAGGTGCGTTCGTTCGCCGACATCTTCTCGGAAACCTATCAGAGGGTGAGCCTGTTCGATAAGCCGATAATCATTGCTGAATTGGGGGTGACTGGCGGTGATCGCCATCAACGCTACTGGATGTACCGCGCGTTCCGAAGCTTCGATCAGTATCCAAGACTACAAGTGGCGGTCTATTACAACAGTAAAGATAGCCCGCTCGCGTGGGGGAAAGATTATCCCGTCCCTGACTGGACAATTTTACGCTCCGTTTTCAAGTGATCGCTTCGTCGGCATTCCCCGTCGGATTGGCTTTTGATGGGTCCGGCAACCTTTTTGTGTCTGCCGGTCCCTTCGCTCAGGGCCAGGACTTGATTCTTAAGGTCGCACCGAACGGGACAGGAAGCACGTTCGCCACCGGCTTGTATGGGCCACGTGGCGTCGCGGTTGATAGCAGCGGTAATCTGTTTGTGGCCGAGTTAGGTGCGGGTGACATCTTACAATTTACACCCAATGGAACGGGGAGTGTCTTCGCTTCGGGATTTGTTCCGGAATTTCTCGCTATTCCGCCACCCCGGATGCCACCGCCGCCGCCGCGACCGTAGGGAAATTTACAAACTCTCGAACCAATGAGTCGCCGTGCTTCACCGCATGGCGGCTTTTTATTTGGTCTGCGTTCACCATTCTTTGAAATCACCCGCGTACTCGTGCGTCTCGATCACGTCGCCCGCGCCATCGTAAACGCGGATCACGCCATCATGTGAGCGGCTGAAATTCTCCGCATATCCGATGGCGTTCGCGACGGCATTCGGGTCGGCATACCAGAGCCGACCGAATGGCAGTGCATCGGAAATTAGATCAAAGCCACGATGATCTTTGCGCAGGCGTACTTCGTAAGGGTGGGCGCGCTCATTTGGTATGGACCAGAGATCGGACTCGAATCGCGATGTACATCCACCCGAAGCTCAAAGTACGTGTCCGATAATTCGCATCTCATTTGAACTTCGGGGATTGCCCGTTTGCAATTTGTTCTTGAATAGTTGCCTGCTCTTGAGGCGTTAGCGGCCTTGTGAAATCGCGTCCAATAAGTCCAGATTTCGTGCGAAAATTGTAATGATAAACAGTCGGAGTTTGCGAAGTGTCTGTGCCCCCTTGGACCTGCGCTGGCGACGAAGGAGTTTGAATTCTCTTCTCAATCTCAGTCAGCACAGATGATACTGGAGTTGGCGAAGGCGACGATGTTTGTTGAGCCGCGGCAAAATCTGTCCGTAAGGCGTGAAGTTGATTTTCTAACTTGTTAAGCTCCGATCTCAAATCCTCGGTCGAGCCTGCTTTCACGCCTACATCCGCGGCAACACGTATCAGTGATTGTGGAGCATCAGAACTAGCGAGATTATGGTTCGACAAAGTGATCGGGGCGTCAGCATCTCCTGTGACCTTGACCATCCAATAATAAAATTCAGTCGATCCGGGCACCTTCCGATCAGCCGCCGCGCAGAGTACTATTTCGCCGGAATGTGGCAATTTCATCGTGAACTTGCCATCGGAGTCGGTCTTTGAGGCGGCAATTGGTTGCGGGAGGACCTCAAAAAAGGGCATGGCTGAATGCAAATATTTCGAATGCCATTTTACGCGAGATGCCAGTTCGCCAGCATCAGTCAAAAGAGTCTCAGCACGGTCATAGATGGGACGAAATCGCTTGTTAATCCACTTATCTATTGCGTGTAATGCGTCATCTTCTTGCTTGGCGCTAGCCTCAAGCTTGTCCGCTGCGTTCAAGATCGGAACGAGCTGTGTTTCTTGCTCGGCAATTTTCTTCTTTACTGACTCGATGAGGGCATGCAATTGGGCCGCCTCGAAAGCCCGGATTTCAACGAGTCCAAGCTTAACGCTTTCGTGGCCTGCAGTTACGATGAAGATTTCGCCTTTAACCTCACGGTTTCGGGAGCAACTGCACTGCATGAGTGCGCATCCGAAAGCGAGGATTAATGGGGTCAATTTCAGTGGGGGAGCCATACAGCGGCTTGTACACGTCAGATCAAACAGAAGCAAGAGTGGAGAGAACCATTTTTGCGGCTTCGTGCCGACCTGACATGAATGACGTGGACGCTCGTCCACGTTTCATTAAGGGCCCCGTCATTTTTTGACAGCCAGCGGTGCTGCAGACACCGCGACTGCCAACTGTGTTGCCCAGGGAATCCAACTGGGGGGTACACAGAATCCGGACTTCGATTGTCGTGGTCTTCTCGTGAACATCGACAATCACATCATCCCACTCCGTACTACGGAATGCGAAAGGCAAAGTTCGCAGAATTGCGCGGACGGTTTGGTGAATCTGTGATGAACTAACGCAACCTCCCTTAATTTTAGAGAGCCGCACGTACGGGAGTCGAACTGGAGTACCTCCCGCCTTGTAGAAGAGCTGTACCTTTGTACGGCTATTTTATACGGCCATGACCGTTTTTCAGATCATGTGAGATCGAAGTGAGAACACGCGCGCGCGCGATTTACCTCTGAAAATGCGCGTGAGATCAAATCAG
>Ga0193747_1000592_pt1 | contig 11689 bp, 4 predicted proteins | sample L1m2metaG_FD_143048 | JGI IMG/M metagenome (GOLD analysis project Ga0193747, IMG submission 143048) | Soil microbial communities from a riparian zone of the East river system, Colorado, United States - L1m2 | ecosystem: Environmental > Terrestrial > Soil > Riparian zone | place: USA: East River...
AGTAAATCTCGCTGGCGGCGCCAATGCCTTCGAGGTTGCGCCCGTACGGCGCGAGATTCAGATACGCTTCGAGGATCTGATTCTTTGAGTAATGCCGTTCCAACTCGAGTGCCCGCATGATTTGCTCGAGTTTTCCGGAAATCGTTCGGGTGTGAAGGTGAAAGCGAAGGCGGGCCAGTTGCATCGTGATGGTCGACCCGCCTGTAGTCGCTCGATGAAAACGCAGGAGGTCCGCCGCGCCGCGGGCAAGCGCGATCGGATTCACCCCTGGATGACGCGCGTAATATTTATCCTCGTAGCGCAGCGTGGCACCGATCAGGTCCGGCGAAATTCTTTCCAGCGGCGTCCAAATCCGAAATTTTTGGTCGGCACTGAGCGTCACCCGGAGCAATTTGCCGTTGCGGTCACGCACCGACTGCGAAAACGAAACGCCATCAAGCAGCGGCGGCTTTGGCAGCGCTAGCCAGGCTGCAGCGATAACTGCACAAAAACCAATTCCGTTACGAAGCGCGCCGCGCAGATTGCGAATTGCTGGGGAGCGCACGCGGCTCGCGTGCCGTGTTCGGCGGCCTCGCCGAACACCCGAATGTTCACTATCCGTCGGCTGCGAGGAGGCCGCTGGCGAGGCCGCCAGCGGCAGCACGCGAGGCCGCGTGCGCTCCCCGGAAGTTTCCGGCCACGCACTCATTCGGTGACAGTAATTTTCCCGCCGACGCCGCGGGCTTTCACGTTGCGATCGTACATCGACTGCGCGAATACCGACGGGACAATGAACTGGCCGCGGTTGCACGATTTGATTTGGTAATCGATCTCGAGCGCGTTCGTCGGCGCCGTGACGAAGAATACCGCGCGGTCCTCGCGTACATCGACGTAATCGACGCCATTAATTGAAGACGCTCCGGTGCGCGCCGAGGAATCGACAACTTCGAATCCGCCTGGCAAAAGATCGATGATCGCCACGTTGGTGATCGGTTCCCGCTGTAAACTGCGAACGTGCAGTCGCACGTGGATTTGCTCGCCGACGTGTGTGCTGGTGACCGCTTCGTTATTTTTGCCGAGAATTTCTCGATAAATCTCCAGGCCATTCGTGAGCGACTCAGTTGGCGCGTGGCCGTCGAAGCCTGCTTCAACGACTTGGAAAAACGCGCCGGGGCCGCTCAGCTTTCGGCTGCAGGCGAAGCGCAATGCGCTCGCGTTACCTGAAAACTCCGAGCGCAAAAGCGGCTTCGTTCCGCTCGTCAGCCTGGCCTCATGTTTATCCTTGCGCACCTCTGCGATCGTTAGCTCCGGCGGATTTTGCGCTACTGCATGCGAGTACACCTTTAGAGCACGCACTGCATAAGCAGAGGAAAGCGTGTTAAAATCGCCATCCCCGATCGGTTTAAGAATGTGTTGGAATTGCTCGGCTGAGACTTTGCGTAACCGCGCGGGGAACTCGCGAGCGATCACGGCGATGTATTGCGAATTCGTGCCGAGCGGCTGACAGAAATCGTCGCGCTCAATCGTGTCCCGATTATCCATCCTGTAGCTGTCGATCAAACGCTCAGCCTCAGCGTCTTTGTGAAGTAGATGCAGCGCACCGGCGAGATAAACGCCCGTGATATCTTTCTGCCACCGATCGTGCTCATGCTTTTCGAGCCAATCGCGGAGGTTCAAAATGTAGTTTGTCGTAATAACACCTTCGCGTGTGAGAACGTAGATCCCGTAAGCAACCGTGCGCGCATCCGCGAAGTCTGTCGGCTCCCGCGTAACCATTTTTTGCAAGTTGCGCAAGCCACTCGCAAACATTTCCGGCGGCGGCACGAATCCCGCGGCCTTCGATTCACTCAAAAAATCCATCACATAGGCCGAGACGAAGCTGATTGAGTCGCCGGTCTCCGGCACCCAGTAGCCGAAACCGCCCTGGTCATTTTGGCGGCGCGCCAGGACGCCAAACGTGCGTTCGAGTTGTTTGTTGATCTCGGCGCGGCTTAATCCGAAGTCGACTTCGTCAGCCAGCATCAATCGGCAGAACGCGCCGCTAGTGATTTGTTCGCTGCAGCCAAACGGAAAATCCTTCAGGTACGCATCGAGCCCGCGCGCGAGACCGAGCGGCAGCGCTGAGACTGTCGCATCGAGTTTGCGAAACTCCGGGTGCATCTCGCGAGTCAGCGGGATTTCGATCCTCTCTTTGAAGCTGCCACTGCGCACGTCGGTCATGTACGGGACAGGCGGCCGCACGCTCAGCGTAGCGCGGCGCTTTGTTTGCTGGCCGTTTGCACGCGCGATGAACGTGATTTCTCCGGAGCCGAGCTTGTCCGTTGCACGGAACTTGAAGATCGCTGTTTGCTCTCGGCCTTCAGCAATATGCAACGTCTGCGACGCGCCGCCCGCGATCGACAGTTGCTCATTGGTTTGTGCGCGCAGTTCGATATCGGCGTTCGGGCCGGAGCCTTCAACGTTGTTGGCGACGGTCACTCCGGTTTCGAATTCGTCTCCGGGCGCAGCGAGCACCGGCACGCTCGGTGTAATTACAAAAGGCCCGCGAATCAGAGTCTCGCGCTCGCCCGACGCCACCGCATCATCCGCGATCGCCACAGCCATGACCTTCAGCGTGCCATCGAAATAATCAGGCACGTCATAAACGACTTCGCGCTTGGTGGTATCGGCATCGACGATGCCCGACCAAAAGACGACTGGTTTTTCGGTGACGCGCTTGAAAGGATTTAAGCGTTGATTGTCACCGCCGCCGCCGAACGCCGATACCGAGCGCAGCAACGAGAATTCCGGAATGATCAGATCGACAATCTGCGCCGTGTCGACGCGCAGCATGCATTTGCGGAAGTAAAATCCGAGCGGATCCGGCGTTTTGTAATCGGTGACCTGAAGAATCCCTTCATCCACGGCGAAAATAACGATCTTGCTCGGCCGATCTGTCTTGTAATTGATGTGCAATGATTCGCCCGGTTTCGCATTGGCCGATGCGTTGATCTCTACGTTAAGCCGACGCTTTTCTTTGTTAGCGGTGAATGGCACGACGCCGTAACTCAGCGGGCTCACGAAAATTTCCTTCGAATCCAGTGCCCGGACAAACGCGACGTTGACGTAACCACTGCCTTCGAAATCTTCTGGAACACGAATGTGCTGGACGCTGCTGGCCGAGTCCGCGTGGAACCATTGCTGCGTGTAAACGCGGTCGCGCTCGATAGTAATTAGCCCGCTACCAGCATAAGGAGCGGTGATGCTGACCGCGATTTCGTCGCCGCTGTTGTACTGAGCACGGTCGAGCTTCACTTGCAGCTCCGCATTCTTTTCGAGTGACCGCGAAACTGCGCCGCGGCCGATCACACAGAATTGCAGCTTGGTGAGACGCCGATCCTGATCGTCGCGCAGCTCGAACACGTAATTGCCCGGCTCGTCAGTGGGGAGCGTGTAGTGAAGGCCGTTTGCAGAGACGGAAATCTTTTCCGACTTCGCGACGCGCTCTTTCGAAACCGATTCGTAAGCAAAGTTGCCGCTCTCCTGCTTGGTGAGAACTGACACCTGGTCCTGCGCGATGACGTTCGCAGTCACGTTTGCGAGCGCGATGCGGTTGAGCTGCGGATCGACGGCGACAAGATCGACCGTGCGCGGCTTATTCATCTCGATGTAACGCAAGTCGCCGTCGGGTTTGCAGCCGATCACATACGGCAAAGCTGAAACGAGCGCGTCTACTGTGCCCGTGACACTGCGGCCGCCTTCCGCCTCGAATCCTTCCGCAATCAAACGCATGGAGTAAGTCGCGTCGGCGAAACGCTCGAGCTGCAGATCAAATTCCGTTTGGCCGCCAGCGTCGGTTTTGTTCTCACCAAGCTCGACCGTCTGTTCGTGCCGTTCTTTCTTCTCGTCGAACAACGGATCGAAAAAAACGTAGTTTGGAAATTCTGAGAAAGAGAATGCGCTGGGCGCGAGCTCGAGGCGCGCGGTTACCTTGCGATCGGTTGCCGGCGTTCCATAAAGATTTGCGAGCACAACCGCGGCGCGCATATCCTTTGGCTGGATCCAGCCACGCGCTGCATTTTGCGAAAGCCGCGTCTCGATTTTCATTCGATCCGGCAGAAATTCTTTGACGTTCGCCGTGGTCGAACCGAGCAACGTGGAACGTTTGCTGTTCTTAACGAGGTAAACGTTGAAGATGTAGAGGCCGGTCGGCGAGTCGTTTGCCGTTTGATAGGTCAGTTCGGTGAATCCACTGTCGGGCAAATTGATTTTCCTGGTTTGAACCGGGTGATCTCGCGCGTCTACCACTTCGGTTTCAATTGGAAGCCCTCCGAGCTTGCCATTCCAGTTGCGCTGCTTCACGACGATACCGACGTGAACGTCGTCGCCGGGCCGGTAAACACCGCGCTCGGTGAACACGAATGCATCCAGGTTTTCCGGTGAAACACTGTCGGTGCCGTCGATGTCGAACCGCGAAAAGTTCAGTTGCCGATCTTCGCGATTGTACGGAATGAACGATACGTCATCCCCGTTACGTGCTACGAATGCGACCGGCGTTTTCTCCCGTGTTGATTTAGCGACCGATCCGAACGCGCAATGGCCGTTCGAGTCAGTCGTAGCGCTTTGAATAGCGATGCCGTTTTTGCCCAAAAGATCGACAACCACATTCGGCAGCGGCGTCCCTTCTTTGATTGAAATGAGAAAAACGTCGTGGCTGCCGTCAGCATTTCTCTTCGTCAGGATCCCGGTGTCGGTGACGAGGATGAAACGTGAGTCACTGACCGCTTTGATCGCTTTTTTCTTCTCTGAATCCCAACCGCGCGCCGTCACAAAAAACAGACCGCGCTCGCTGCCGCCGTCCGCCGGTTTGCGCAGATGCTCGGAAAAGTCGAATGCCGAGTAGTTTGCTTTCCATTTGTTCTCGAATGCGATGCCCTGTTGCTCGAGCGCGATGCGCGAAATGTTCTCCTCATCGAAGAGGTCGGAGTTGCGGAAATGCGGATGCTCGAATCTTCCCTCGGTTTGGCTAACCAGATGATTGATCTGCGTCGTGGCGACACGCGCAATCTCATATTCGATTGCGTTGAGTCCGCGGGAGCGGATCGACAGCTTTCGTTCGCCATTGAGCGCGAGCAGACCGCCCTGGCCTTCGATTTGGACTTCGCGCGGCAACGCCGGGACGGCGACGACGGCATTGTAATCTTCGCTTAGAGGAAAATCGCCAAAGGCTTGCACGCCTTTGTTGACGCGGACGTAAAGCTCGCCATCGCTTTCAACGCGTACTCGAAACGCCTGCTGCCGACCCAGCGGCTTTTCTGACTCCATCGGCACGAATGCCACTGGACGTGCAACGTCAAGAACGTCATCTGGAACATCGGTCGCACTTTTCCAAAGCTCGGTTTCTTTTACTTGCGATCCGACTGAATCATCATCGGAATCAGTTTCTTCGTTCGAAGCAGCGGACTCATCGGAAGTCTCGTCGACGTCTCCTTGCGTTTCGACTTCGGCGGCTTTTTCGGCGTCGGAAAGTTTGCGTTTGGGGAGCAATCGGATCTGGAGAGCTTTCGACAAGTCGCGTGTGCTGATGTCGGCGGTCGTGGTCAGCACGATCAATTGCTCGGGCTCGCCGCTTTTGTTGCGCGCGACAGTGGTTTGAATGGAATCGATCTGAAACATCGACGCGACCGACGGGATCCGGAGTTTCTGCTCGATTGCGTTCCGCGTCTGCGCGCCGCCTTGCGCGGTGCGAAGACCTTTAGTCACCGTTAAATTGAGAAAATCCTCGTGCTCCGGCAGCACGATTTGCGAGCTGTGGATGTAAGCGATGCGACGATGCAACCCGTAGCTCGTTGTGAAATGCGGCGCCGGGTCGTTAGGCGGAAAAATGTTTGAACCGCCGACCATCGCGAGTTGGACGTGTCGCTCCAATTCTCCGGGATCGACCGCGTGCGTCAGCTCCAGGGTCGCACTGATTTCGCGTCGTGTTGGATTTGTCGGGTCCTGGTAAATTTCCAGTTCTTTAACGGTGATTGAGAATGGGGGCGTGCGTGTTTCATAGGCGAGCCGCTCCATCGAGACGTGGCGCGGAAAGAAATTCTTGTCGAAGATCACTCTAAATTTCTGATCTGCCGGCCAATCTGCGCTCGGTTCGAACACGAGAATATCGGCCTGGGCCCAGTGCCATGCGCCATCCACATGCGGCTCGAGTCGCACGCCTTGCACGGATGGCTTTTTTAAGTCTTCGAGGCGGGCAGCGGATTCGCTGAAATAAATTACTAGCCGTGGGAACTTCAGTTCTTTCTCCAGTTTGGTGACTTCGATTGGAACGATCTTGGCCGAAACTTTTCTCGGTTTCGGCAGATGCGAATACCACTTCCAGGTCCACGCCCCGCCGCACGAAATCAGAAGAATCGCGATCACCCCCGACGCGATTAGCCTCGGATGAGCGCGTCCGAAGCGACGGCACCCCCCGACGGATCGGCTCAGCCAACCCGGTGGTCGCCAGGAAATGTTTCCAAAAATCAGCCCAGCGAATCGCCGCAGTGCGTGGGCGATCCGCGAGGTGGATTTGTTCAGTTTAGAGAGAAGCTGGGGTGTGTTCATGAGGGGAATACGGACGCCTCGCGAAAATCTTTCAGAAAAAAAGTGGAACCCGTTGTCCTCAACGCGTTGGGAATTCGACTGGGCTTCGCGATTCCCGATCGTCTTCGGAGCCGTAACGGATGCGAAGCAAAGGCCGGGCTTTCCAGCCGATCCACCTTGCCCGGGGTCGGTTCCCGGAGTTAGAAGATCGGATGTGAAACAGCCCAGTTTGCTCGCGACGCGGCGCAGCTTGGTCGAGCATTTGGCCGATTGGGGCGACCAACTGCGCTGGCAGGAGTTTTTCGACACGTACTCGAAACTGATCTACTCAGCCGCGCGCCGATCCGGTCTCACGGATGCTGAAGCACAGGAGGTGGTACAGGAAACCGTCATCACGGTTGCGAAGAACATCGACAAGTTGAAATACGATCCGGCAATTGGTTCGTTCAAAGGCTGGCTCTTGCAGATCACGCGCTGGCGAATTGCCGATCAGTTTCGCAAACGCGAACCCGGCAATCCAAAACGCCCTCGTTCATCCGACGACCGCGCGACGGCAACAATCGAGCGTGTCCCCGATTCGAGCGGCATTGATTTGGATGCAGTCTGGGAAACGGAGTGGAAGGAGAATTTATTTGAGGCAGCGATCGCGCGGGTGAAAAAACAAATCGAGCCGAAGCAGTTTCAGATTTTTGATTGTTATGTGCGCAAGGAATGGCCGGCACAGAAAGTTGCTGCGCGATTGGGAGTCAATATCGGCCAGGTGTATCTGGCGCGGCATCGCGTTGGCGCGCTGTTGAAGAAGGAAATTAAAGCGCTTGAAAAGAGAGGCTGCTGATCAGGAGCTCCCCAGAATTGCTTCGCCTCCGCTGCTTGTGTAAAATCGTCCATTCCCGACCAGGTTACGGACCAGATACCAATCATTCCCGATCACGAATTGCTGCGCGTAATCGGGCGCGGCGCTTACGGTGAGATTTGGCTGGCGCGGACTGTGACCGGCGCATTTCGCGCGGTGAAAATTGTCTACCGCAGCACGTTCGAAAGCGAGCGCACGTTTCTCCGGGAATTCGAAGGGATGTCAGCTTTCGAGCCGATCTCTCGAGGGCATGCCGGCTTTATCAACATCCTGCACGTCGGACGGACCGCCGAGTATCTCTATTACAGCATGGAACTGGCAGACGATCATTTGGACGGACGCAAGATCGATATTGGAAGCTACGAACCTCGCACGTTGAAAACCGATCTCGCGCGACACAAACGCCTCTCCGCCGACGAATCGATAAGGCTCGGGCTTTCGTTAACGGAAGCGCTTGAAGCATTGCACAAACGCGGGTTGACCCATCGCGATATCAAACCGTCGAACATCATTTTCAGCGAAAGCATGCCGAAGTTGGCCGACATCGGATTGGTGGCGGCCAGCGGACAGCGATCATTCGTTGGCACGGAAGGTTACATCCCGCCGGAAGGGCCGGGCACGCCGCGCGCCGACATTTACAGTCTGGGCAAACTTCTTTACGAAACCTGCACCGGAAAAGACCGGCTCGATTTTCCGGAGGTCGATTCGCAATTGAGCACGCGCCCGGATCGCGAACGTCTGCTGCAACTCAACGACGTGCTGGTGAAAGCATGCGCCAATGATCCGAACAAACGTTACGGCTCGGCCGCGGAAATGCATCGTGACCTCACCGCACTAAAGCAAGGTGAACGCCCACGAAAATCGCGCGCAAAAATGTTGCTGGTGATGGTATCACTCGTGGTTCTTCTGGTCGCCGCAATCGGATTTTGGCTAAAGCCGTCGCAATCGAGCGCTGATCTTCACCTGCAAACGACGATCCGGACCGAGCCAGCCGGTGCCCTTGTCGTTTTAGGCGATCATGCGCAAAAAAGCCCGGCGACATTCGCAGACTTGGAACCGCGCAAATACAACCTGCGCGTCATGAGCCCCGGATACGAACCGGTGGAAGCGACTGTTGATTTCAGACGTAAACAGTTACCAGATCTGCCGCCGTTTCGACTTGTCCGAAGCAAAGGGGCTCTTGAAATCCAATCCGATCCACCCGGCGCGCAGTTTTCATTGCGAAGCGAGGACGGGCAGGTTTCGCGCGAAGGCGTAACGCCTCAAACCGTAGCCGATCTTCCAACCGGCAAATACTCGATCGTCGCGAGCCACGGCGACTGGGAAATCCGCGGCGACGCCGATGTGCAGCGGGGCGAAACGGCAAATAGGTCGTTCGCGTTTGTTAGGGCGCTCACAAACATTACCAGCGAACCCAGCGGCGCCGAGATTTTCGTGGATGGACAATCGCGGGGGCGCACGCCGCTCCGTCTGGATCTGCCCGCACGTTCGCACGAACTGGTCGCGCATTTGGACGGGTGGCCCGACGAACAGCAAAGGATTGACGTCGTCACTCAACGAGACAACCCAGCGCATTTTGTGTTCGCAAATGGCAGCGTCAAGATCACTACCGCGCCCGGCGGTGCGACTGTGATGGCGAACGGAAAAGATTTGGGTCAAACGCCGCTGGTGATCGAGGAAGTGAAGCCCGGCGACATCACGTACGAGCTCCGGCTATCCGGCTACAAGCAGGGGTCGGTCAATGGCAAAGTTGAGCCGCAGCAGCAGACATTTCTGGCGGCGCGTTTGGAAAAGACCGTCGGTCCTGCGCCGGGGCAACCATTCACCAATTCGTTAGGCTTGAAGTTCGTTCCGCTTGGCGACGTTCAGATTTCGATCTGGGAAACGCGCGTTCAGGATTACGAAGCATTTTGCCGAGCGACCGGCCGACGATACGAGCCGCCCGATTTTCATCAGACACCGACTGATCCAGCTGTAAAAGTGAGCTGGTTCGACGCCGTGGCGTTTTGCAAATGGTTGACCGACAAAGAACACGACGAAAATCTGATTGGCGATCGAGAAGCTTATCGGCTACCAACCGATGCCGAGTGGAGCATGGCCGTCGGTTTGATGAATGAAAGCGGTCCGACGCCCGAAGCGCGCGACGGCAAAATTAAGAACGAATTCCCGTGGGGCAAACAATGGCCTCCGCCAAACGGCGCAGGAAATTATGCGGGAACTTCAGGAAAGCGACGCAGCGCAACGCTGCCCGTCGGAAGCTTCAAGTCCAATTCGTTAAGCCTCTACGATCTTGGAGGGAACGTTTGGGAATGGTGTCTTGACACTTATAAAGGCGACAACAGTGCAACTGGTCGCGAATGGGGAGTACTGCGCGGCGGCTCCTGGGCCACAAGTAATCGTCTCGAAATGCAATCCTCCTATCGAAATGTAGTTGATCGCAATGAGCGAGACGTGATTTACGGATTTCGCTGCGTGCTTGCAACGGAACCTGGTGGTGACGTGAAAGATCACTAGCCGGTCACCGACTTCGAACTTCGAAGATCAAGCTTGCGTATGGCGGGCGTAGTGCCTGCCAGTGCCCTTTGGAAGCAGGCGTTTGCGACCGCGTTGGCGACGGCGCGCAAGAGTGGCGCGGCCGCCCTTTGTTCGCATGCGTGCGCGAAAACCGTGCTGGCGTTTACGCGTTCGCTTCGATGGCTGATAAGTGCGTTTCATAAACCGTGAACTTGCTCGGGCCCGCTCTGAGAGCGCTTACACTAGGGGCAGGGTCAGCATTGTCAACGACACCGGGCGGGAGAAAATTTTAAGGTGCGACCGATTTCGTACGACGACGCGTTATCCCAAGCAAACAAGAGGGTTTAATTTACACAGTTGCCAACACGCCGCATTTTTGAAATAACGACTCGCAGCAAAATGGCGGAGAAAGAAAATGTCGTGATCGAGCCGGCGACTGAAGCCGACCTGGACGAGTTGTCGCAATTGCTCGGCGAATTGTTCGCTCAGGAGGGCGATTTCCGTCCCGATAAAGACAAACAGCTCCGCGGATTGCGGCTCATTTTCGAACAGCCCAGCCGTGGCCGCGTTTTTGTGCTGCGCCGCGACGGCGCCATCGTGGGGATGATCAATTTGCTCTTCACGATCAGCACGGCCGAAGGCGGGTTTGTCATGCTTTTGGAGGACCTGGTGGTGCACACGCAGTATCAAGGTCACGGCTACGGCAACAAGCTTCTCGAACATGCGATCGATTTCGCGAAGAAGAAAAACTTTCTCCGAATCACGCTGCTGACCGATCGCCCCGAAAATGTGGCGCAGGCGTTTTTCCGGAAGCATGGCTTCGTCGATTCTTCGATGATTCCGATGCGCTTGTGGGTCAGCGCCCAAAACGAGGGGACCGAATCAAAAGAATAGGCCGCTCCGCGGAAGTGCGCTGCAGCAATTGTTGACGTTCAGTCTTCGAGACCCTCCATACCATGAAAGGCGCGCTGCTCAGAACCTCGCTATCGAATCAGAGGACACCGCGCGCCGTAATGCGGCAATTTCTCCACCGCCTTCCAGAGCGTCACCTGTAACCCGAGTTATTTCGCGTCGCTGTGAATGAGCGCCGGCAATTGAGATGTGAAACGGTCTCTGAATTCCGCGCGGAACTGAATTTCATCGACAACTTTAGCTACTTCGGGCGCGCTTGCCGGGGGCAGGTTCTTTTTGGCGTAGCTTCTTAATTCGTCAGCGCGCGAGCCATCGGAGAAAAAAGTAAACAAACTCGGCGCGTAGCGATTTGCACCTGCCGCATCGACTTTGGCGAGCAACGCTTTCATATTTGCTTTCGCGAATTCCCAAGCAACATCGGGATGACCGCTGTCGCGGGCGACTCGCGAAACCAGGAAGATGGCACGGCTTGTTGGCAGCTCGTCCGTAAGCGCAATCGCAAGCGTCTTCTTCACCAATTTCGGATCAGTCGCGCAAGCGAGTGCCTCGTAGTAATTCTGTTGGTCCTCAATGCTTGTGGTCTTCAGACCGAGTTCGTGCAGCTTGTTCCAAGTCTTCTCATCGGCGTAGCGGCCGACCACTGCCAGAACCGGAGCACGGAGATCCGGTTGGAGCGATGCCGGATGTGCGAGGTATTTCTCGAAACGCTCGCGGCAGCCGCCGATGATTTCCGGATCATTCAAATGTCCGAGGGCGCCGATCAAGCTTGCGCGCAGCCTTCCAGCGTTCGGCGGTTCGTTCGGTTTCGGCTCCCATCCCAAAGTCGCAAATGCTGGGCGCAAGAGCGATCGGGCATATTGCTGGAATTTT
>Ga0193747_1000593_pt1 | contig 11661 bp, 14 predicted proteins | sample L1m2metaG_FD_143048 | JGI IMG/M metagenome (GOLD analysis project Ga0193747, IMG submission 143048) | Soil microbial communities from a riparian zone of the East river system, Colorado, United States - L1m2 | ecosystem: Environmental > Terrestrial > Soil > Riparian zone | place: USA: East River...
GGCTGCACCTACGGATCTGCCTCAGCTGCGGCCACGTCGGCTGCTGCGACGATTCACCCAACCGCCACGCGACTGCTCACCACCACGCCACGTCACATCCGATCATCCGCTCACTCGAGCCCGGCGAGGACTGGAGCTGGTGCTACCTGGACGAGGTGTTCTTCTCGATCTCGCCGCAGTAGGCAGCGGGCCGCCGTCCTGAAAGACTCGCGGCTCAGGCCACCGAAGAAGGAGAGGAGACCGATGTCAAGCGATGAGCTCCGCCGGCGCCTGCACCGCTTCGGTCAGTCGACAGCGTGGGCGACGTGTGAGAGGGTCCCCCCGCGATGATCATGCGGGCAGACCGACGGATGCTGGCGGACTCGCTGCCGCCCTGGTGGCTGCTGCTGATCACCGGGGTCGGCTGGACGCTCGTCGCCATCATCCTGCTTCGCTTCGACTACACCTCGGTGTCCTCGATCTCGCTGCTGTTCGGCTTCGTGGCGCTCGCCGCCGGCTTCATGGAGATCGGGATGATCTTCCTGGCCGCCGGCTGGTGGAAGCTGCTGAACGCGATCCTGGCGCTGGTGTTCATCGTCGCAGGCGTGGTCGCCTTCATCCATCCCGGCGACACCTTCCTGGCGCTCGCCGCCGTCTTCAGCTTCTTCCTCATCTTCTCGGGGACCTTCGACCTGATCACGGCGATCTCCGCCCGGCACGAGGTCGACATGTGGTGGCTGCAGCTGATCGGCGGGATCATCCAGATCGCGCTCGGGTTCTGGGCGGCCGGCTACTACGGCCGGAGCGCGGTGCTGCTCGTGGCCTGGGTGGCCGCCTGGGCGATCATCCGCGGCGTCAGGGACATCGTTCTCGCCTTCCGCGTGCGTGAGGTCCACCACGCGGCCAGCGCCTAGCCCGGCTGCTCCTTCGGCTGCTTCCGGCCGTACTTCGAGAACAGCTGCTTCATCCCCGTGAAGCCGAACGCCCAGAGCGAGACGCCGATGCCGAGGACGACGTTCCAGATCGTGATCACGGAGTCCTGGGTGATGGAGAAGGCGGCGACGGTGCCGGTCGCGACGTAGCCGCTCAGGCTGGCGACGTCGAGAGCCTGCGTCTGGCCGACACCGCCCGGCGTGATCGCGAACAGCCCGGAGAGCATGTGCGAAGAGGCCACCAGGAAGACGGTGAACGCCGTGACCGGGATGCTGAAGGCGATCATGAAGATGATGTTGCAGCCGATTCGGCAGCAGTACGACGCGGCCGAAGGGAGCGCCACCTCCCTGCCGTACCGGCCCCAGTCGCTGAAGATCGCGGCGCCCTTCTTGGCCTTGCGCCACTCGTTTAGCACCTTCGGCTTCACGCGGGGCCACACGAAGACCAGGAGCACGATCACCAGAACGATCGCGGCCGGGATGATCACCGGGTGGGACGAGAAGAAGTGGCCGATCTCGTCCGAGGGCGAGCCCTTCGAGACGGTGTGCGGGCGAAGCGCCGCAGCCACGATCACCATCACGATGCTGATCGCGGTGAAGAAGAGCGCCTGGACGACGAAGGCCGAGCTGATCCCGGCGACCGACGACCCCGCGATGCTGGTCCGGAAGATGCCGATCATCGCCGCAGTCCCGCCCTGCGCCGGCACGAGCGCGTTGATCGCCGTCCCTCCCTGCGAGGCGCCCCAGGCGATCTTGAAGGGCAGGTTGCTCTTCGGGTACGCGGCCCGCAGGATGTTCCGCCAGACCAGCCCGAGGAGCGCCGACTCCCCGGTCTTGAACGCCAGTCCGATCACGAGCCAGTAGACCGCGATATCGCCGATGCGCGCGAAGACGTCGGAGACCCAGTGCCAGAGATCGCCCAGAACACCCGCGAGAACGACGGACAAGACCGCGTGCATCGCTAGAACGCCCCTGCGTAGGCGTTCAGGGCCGGCTGCCCTCCGAGGTGGGCATACAGCACGCGCGAGCCCGGCTCGATGCGTTTGTCGCGCACGAGGTCGATCAGCGCCGCCATCGACTTCCCCTCGTAGACCGGATCGGTGAGCACGCCTTCGAGCCGCGCGCAGAGGCGGATCGCCTCGATCGTCTTGGCGTCCGGGATGCCGTAGGTGCCTGCGTGCCATTCGTCGAGCAGCACGATCTCCTCGTCCGCCAGCTCGCGCCTGAGCCCGATCGTCTCGGCGGTGCTCCGCGCGATGCGCGCGATCTGGCTCCAGGTCTGCTCGACTGTCGCCGACCCGTCGATCCCGAGCACGCGGCGCGGCCGTTCCTGGGCGGCGAAGCCGGCGACCATCCCCGCCTGCGTCGAGCCGGTCACCGAGCAGACGACGATCGTGTCGAAGAAGACGCCGAGCTCCCGCTCCTGCTCCGCGACCTCTTCGGCCCAGCGCGCGAAGCCCAGCCCGCCGAGCGGGTGATCCGACGCGCCGGCCGGGATCGCGTAAGGCTTGCCACCGCGTGCCTCCACGTCCGCGAGCGCCTGCTCCCAGCTCGGGCGGATGCCGATGTCGAAGCCGGCCTCGTCGAGGCGGACCTCGGCGCCCATGATCCGCGAGAGCAGGATGTTCCCGACCTTGTCGTAGACCGCGTCAGGCCAGTCGACCCAGTGCTCCTGGACGAGCACGCAGCCGAGGCCGAGGCGGGCCGCGACCGCCGCGACCTGCCGCGTGTGATTCGACTGCACGCCGCCGATCGAGACGAGCGTGTCGCAGCCCTGCGCGAGCGCGTCAGCGGCCAGATACTCGAGCTTGCGGGTCTTGTTCCCGCCGTAGGCCAGGCCCGCGTTGCAGTCGTCGCGCTTCGCCCAGATCTCGACCTCGCCGCCCAGGTGCTCGCCCAGCCGCCGCAGCGGGTGCACCGGCGACGGGCCGAACAGTAACTCGACTCGGTCGAACTCTTCGAGGCCCATCTATGAGCAAGATCTCACAGCGCCGACCAGATCAGCAGGTCGAGGATCCGAACCTCGGTGACCTCGTAGCCGCGCCTCGCGAGCTCCTTCCGGACCGCCCTCACCGCCGCCCGGTTGCGGTCGAGGTCCCGTTTGTAGCCGCGTACCAGGGCGAGCGCACGCTCTCCGAACGGCGCCTGCGCTCCGGGGTCGTCGTCCTCCAGGTACTTCTGGACGACGCTGTCGAGCATTGGGATCAGCGCAGGGCGCTTTCGGTGCAGCGCCTTCGTCATCTTCGAGAAGCCGACGCCGCGGATGTCCGCGAACGCGTCGAAGAGCTGCCTCAGCGGCGGCCACGGCACCGAGCTCGCCGCTCCTGCCAGCGAAGCCTGCGGCGCGATGGCCCGTAGGCCTCGTTCGACCGCACGGCGCCGCTCGAGGATCGCCGCGATCTCAGCTGCCGAGATCCGCGCCCCGCCCCGGTTCGCCAGCCTCAGATCCGACTCGTCGAACGACGCCGGTCCCGAATGCTCGCCGACATCGTACGCCCAGCGGGCCTCCACGAAGGGGAGCAGGGCGGACAGTGGATCCCCGATTTCCACGCCATTCCGTAGGACGACCGGCGTCACCTATCCGAACGTGAACGCGTAGGCCTCGGCGCCGGGCTCGAGGAACTCGATCTCCAGCGTCCGCTCGCCGACCCCGCCATGCTGTCGAACGAGCTGGTACAGCCGGCCCTCCCGGGCCCGCCCGTTGCCTTGCTCGTCGACATCGACCCCGTGTGACGGGCCCGGAGCCTCACCGTCCAGGAGCAGGTGGAACGGAACCGGGTTCGGCGCTCCGGGAGACAGCACCAGATGGGCGTCGCGCGCGTGGAAGCGGAAGGCGATGCCAGCGCCGGCCTGGTCGGCTACGACCTTCTCGGGCCTGACCGCCCACTCGCCGGCAAGCGTCCAGTTATTGAGGCGCAGCTGCTCGGGGGGATCGTCGGCTCGGCGTTCGCCGCGCGCGTCGCCGAGGTACGTCTCGGGCGTCCGCAGGTTGTCCCAGTCGGCCTCCGCCTCGACGCCCGTCCCCTCGACGGAGACGGGCTCGCGCTCGATGCCGAGCAGCTGCTGGATGACACGCTCCGACTGCTCGTAGCGTCCTTCGCCGAAGTGCCGGTCGCGGATGACGCCCTGCCTGTCGGCGAAGTAGAGCGCCGGCCAGTAGTTGTTCTCGAAGGCGCTCCAGACCGCGTAGTCGTTGTCGGCCGCGACGGGGTAGTCGATGTCCATCTCGACAGTCGCCTGCCGCACGAGGTCGAGCTCGTGCTCGAACGAGAACTCCGGCGTGTGGACTCCGATCACGACCAGCCCGTCGTCCCGGTAGGCATGCGACCACGCGCGGACGTACGGCTCGGTGCGAAGCCAGTTGATGCACGTCAGCGTCCAGAAGTCCACGACGACGACCTTCCCGAGCAGCTCGGCGGGACCGAGTGGCTCGGAGTTGAGCCACCCGGTCGCCCCCTCGAACGACGGCAAGTGGTTCGTTCTCACTCCTCTCAGCGAAGCGTCTTGAACGCGGCGCGGATCTCAGTCGAGAAGAGCCCCGGCTCCTCCCACGCGGCGAAGTGGCCGCCCTTGTCGACCTCGTTGAAGTAGTTGACGTTGGGGTACGACTTCTCTACCCAGCTGCGCGGGGTCCGCCAGATCTCGCCGGGGAACGTCGTGAAGCCGACCGGGATCGGCGGCGGCGGCAGCGGCTGGCGGCCCGCGGCCGGCGCGTCCGGCCCGTAGGCCTCCCAGTACGACCGGGCCGCGGAGGCGCCGGTGCCGGTCAACCAATAAGCCGTGATGTTGTCCAGGACGTTGTCCCGGGTGAGGTTGCCCGAGGGCTGCCCGTCGACGAAGGCGCGGGCGATCTTGTAGTAGGCGTCGGTGTCGTGGTCGAGCATCCAGGCGGCCAGGGCGACGGGGGAGTCGAGCAGGGCGTAGCCGATCGTCTGCGGGCGGGTGGCCATCTCGATGTAGTAGCCGTTTCCGGACTGCCCGAAGGTGGCGATCTGCGCGGCCGCGGCGCGTTCCTCGTCGGTGTCCGTCGGCATGGTGCCGCTCAGCGCCGGCACGAGCAGGTTCGTGTGGATGCCGATCAGCCCCTCGGGTGCCTGGCGGCCCATCTCGTCGGTGACGCCGGCGCCCACGTCGCCGCCCTGGGCCACGTAGCGGGTGTAGCCGAGGCGGCGCATGAGCTCGGCCCAGGCCCGTGCGGTCCGGGCCAGGTCCCAGCCGACCTCAACCGGCTCGCCCGAGAAGCCGTACCCGGGCAGAGAGGGCAGCACGAGGTGGAAGGCATCCTCGGCGCTGCTGCCGTGTGCGGTCGGGGCCGTCAGCGGGCCGACGGAATCGATCATCTCTATGACCGAGCCGGGCCAGCCGTGGGTCATGATCAGCGGCAACGCGTCGTCGTGCTCTGACTTCACGTGGATGAAGTGGATCTCGACGCCGTCGATCTCGGTCGTGAACTGCGGCAGCGTGTTGAGCCGCGCCTCGATCCTCCCGAAGTCGTAGTCCTCCACCCAGTAACGGGCGAGCTCCAGGAGCGGCGTGAGCTGAACACCCTGGGAGCGATCGTCGACGAGCTCCTTGCTCGGCCAGCGCGTCGCATCGATGCGGCGTCGCAGGTCGGCGATCTTCTCCTCGGGAATCTCGATGTGGAACGGGCGGATCTCGGTGGCGGTCTCCGCGGTGGTGCTCATGACAACCTCCCTTGCGATCGCATGCGGCCTGGCTGTGCCTTCTGCGTCGCAGGCGGAGATGAGTTCATGGGATCTCCCTTCGCGACCCCGGGCTTTGCAAGATCCCTCGGGGCGATCCTACTCCTGTTCCTCCTCAGGTCATGGACAACTGCCTCGGCCGATCAGCCGCGGGCCTCCCGTCTGGCGGATGAAGAGCGGGCGTGCGGTCGGCAGCGGCCCACCTGTCGTCGGATCGCTGAGTCGCGTGTCGCCGGTGGCGATCAGCACGCAGCCGTTCGAGGTGAGGGCGTTCGTGAAGTAGTCGCCGAGCCGGCGGTCCTGGCCCGTCGCGACGCACGTGGTGCCGCCCTGGCACACCCAGCCGATGTGGACGACGCGCCCAGCGGCGTCGACGGCCGTGCCGGCCGCCTTGCTGCTCGCCGCATTCGTGAGCGAGGCCTCCATCACGTGGATGTGGCCGGTCTGGCAGTCGAGGTCCGGCTGTCCGTCCTGCGGCTCGGTCTGGTACCAGACGACCGAGACCTTGCCCGCGTCGCCGGCAGCGATCCACGGCCAGAAGACGCGGGTGCCCGGATGCGAGACGGTGGCCGGGGCCGACCACGTCTTGCCGAGATCCTTGGTCGAGATCATCTTGATCGAGTTCGGCGCGGGCGTGGCGTCGCCGTTGCAGCCGCCGCTCGTGCCGGCTTGCCGGTCGTTCGTGTCCCAGACGACGTAGACGGTGCCGGCCGCGTCGATCGCGATTGCGGGCCAGTGCCCGTAGAGCGAGCTGCCGCGGTAGCCCTCGTGCGGAGTGAAGCTCGAGCCGCCGCTCGGCATCGTGCTGATGCCGACGCCGAAGCTGCCGTCGCCGTGGTCGAAGATCGCCGGCTCGACGAGCGCGCCGTTCAGCCGGTCGTAGTAGAGCTTCCCGAACGCCGACCACGAGCCGCCGTCGGCGAGCGAGCCGTTGTCGTCGATCCCCGTGGCGCTGCACGTCTGGCCGCCGTCGTTCGAGACGAACACCTGGTGGCCGCTGGCGCTGCCCTCCAGCGTGTCCGTGCCCATGAACACCTGGTTCGCCCTGCCGCCCGCGAGCCAGGGCCGGTCGCCGTCGTGGCAGTCCGCGTTGCCCTTGTCCCACGTCTGGCCGCCGTCGACCGACGAGAAGACCGCGTCGTTGACGAGGTCGATCCCGGTGTCATAGACGCGCCCGCCGGCGTCCTGCGTCAGGTCGGGATCGCTGAAGCCCTCGTCGATCGAGGGGCTCGCCGGACACGGAGACCCTAGGTAGCGGTCGCGGTACCAGTTCGTGCCGCCGTCGTTCGACGTCCACACGTTGACCTGGTTGCAGTAGTTGAAGACGAAGCTGAAGTCGCCCCAGGGCGAGTTGACGATGCCGTCGCGGTAGAGGTGCGTCGTGCCCTCGTGCGAGCTGTAGATCAGCCGGCCGTGCAACGCGTCCATGAAGATCTCGGGCTCGCCACCCGCGAGCTGCTGGTCGACGTAGACGGGTGCCGCGAATGTCGGCACCGACGGGCCGGCCGCGCTTCCTCCCGGGAGTGCGGCGAAGACGAGCACGACGAGCAGCGCGGCCAGCGGGAGCCACGCGTGGGAAGGGCGGGGTCGGACGGGCATCGAGCCTCCTCAAAAGTTGTTGCCGAGGCCGCCATACCCGGTGCGCAGAAAACCAGGCCCGATTGACCGGTCAGTCACGACAAGCCTGCTATAGTGAACCTAATGGTTAAGTATCCCTCAACCACTGACCGCGCGTTTGCAGCCCTCGGCGACCCGACCCGCCGTGCCGTGCTCGAACGGCTCGGCGCCGGAAGCGCGACGATCAGCGAGCTCGCCGAGCCCTTCGGCATGTCGCTGACCGGGATGAACAAGCATGTTCGCCTGCTCGAGGAGGCGGAGCTCGTCACGACCGAGAAGGTCGGTCGTGTGCGCAGGTGCATGCTGGTGCCCTACGCGTTCGAGGGCATCAGCACCTGGCTCCAGCGGCTCGACCGCTTCGCGCAGGTCGTCGAACGGACGAAAGGAGAACGATGAGCCCGACAAAGAAGAAGGAAGGATTCTCGGCCGAGGAAAAGGCCGCGATGAGAGCGCGCGCCCGCGAGCTGAAGGCCGCCGCGGAGGGCGAGAGCGCCATTCTCGACGCGCTGGCCGAGATGTCGCCGAAGGATCGCGCGCTCGGCAAGCGGATTCACGCGATCGTCACGAAGAGCGCTCCGGACCTCGTGCCGAAGACGTGGTACGGGATGCCCGCGTACGCGAACAAGGACGGCAAGGTCGTCTGCTTCTTCCGCAACGCGGGGAAGTTCAAGGAGCGGTACTCGATGTTCGGCTTCAACGACAGCGCGAACCTCGACGACGGCTCCATGTGGCCGATTGCTTACGCGCTCACGAAGCTGACCAAGGCCGATGAGGCCAGGATCGCGAAGCTCGTGAAGCAGGCGGTGAGCTGACGGTGAACGAGACCACCGTCACCACCCCGAACGAGCTCGAAATCCGGGTCGAGCGGGTCTTCGACGCACCGCGCGAGCACGTCTTCTCCGTCTGGACGGATCCGCAGCTGATCCCCGAATGGTGGGGCGACGGCACGGTCGTCGAGGAGATGGACGTCCGCCCGGGCGGCGCCTACCGCTTCCGCACCGCGTTCGGCGTCGTCGAGGGCGAGTTCCGCGAGGTCGAGGCGCCAGAGCGGCTCGTGCAGACGTTCATGAACCACCTGCAGACGCTGGAGTTCGAGGATCTCGGCGAGCAGACGAAGCTGACGCAGACGATGCGCTTCGAGACGCCCGAGGAGCGCGACACGACGATGAACTACGGCGTCGAGGAGGGCGCGAAGTCGGGCTTCGAGCGAGTCGACGCGGTGCTGCAGAAGCTCGCCGGCCGATGACTCACCGGCCGTGACAGAGTCTGAGTAGGCATGACAACCACCTCTCACATGTCGGTCTCCCTCGACGGGTATGTCGCGGGGCCCGACCAGAGCCTCGAGAGCCCGCTCGGGGCCCGCGGCATCGAGCTCCACCACTGGCATCTCGACGAGCCGCTGAACGAGGCCGACGCGCGCGCCCGCGACCTGCTCCTGCGGCCGCGCGGCGCCTACGTGATGGGCCGCAACATGTACGGGCCGATACGCGGCCCATGGCAGGAGGAATGGCGCGGCTGGTGGGGGGAAGAGCCGCCCTACCATGCACCGGTCTTCGTCCTGACGCATCACGGGCACGAGCCGATCGAGCTGGCTTCGAGACGGCGTTCGAGCGCGCGACGGAGGCCGCGGGCGAGCGCGGCGTCGACATCGCCGGCGGCGCTTCCGCCGTGCGTCAGGCACTCGCAGCAGGGGTTATCGACGAGCTCGTTCTCGACTTCGTCCCTGTGCTGCTCGGCTCGGGCGAGCGCCTCTTCGACGGCGAGCCGGGGCCGGGATTCGAGCCGTTCGAGGTGATCCACTCACCCCTGGCGACGCACGTTCGCTATCGCGTCGGTCGCTGACCGGCGCCGAGCCGCTCCCCCTCGGACTCGTGTCGCGAAGGGGAGCGGCGATGTTCCGTTCGAGCTCTTCTACCGACCTACGGGAGGTAGTAGTTCGGGTTCGGCATCTTGAACGTCTTGTCGGCGAAGCCGCCAAGGAGATCGCTGAACTGGTCGCCGAAGTCGCCGACGATGTCGTAGCCCTGCGACTCGATGTAGGCCCGCGTCCCCGACTTGTACGGAATCGTCGCGCAGGACGCGCCGGCGGTAATGGCCGGCCCGCAGTACTCCGGCTTGTTGAGGTACGCCGGGTACGAGCCGATCGGCGGCTTGGTGAACAGGCCGTCGGTGAAGCCGCCGTGACCGGTGTCGATCGGGGTCGGCGCCTGGTAATTGGCGTCGATCTCCGGAACTGTCTTCCCGGAAATGGTCACGGTCTGGATGTCCGAGAACCCGGCCGCGGTGTCGTTCTGCAGGTTGGCGATCGTCGCCGCGTGCTGCGAATCGCCTCGGCCGGTGATCCAGAAGATCGCGTAGCCGTAGCCCTTGGCCTGGTTGACGAGGTCGATCATTCCCGGCGTCGCGGGGAACGCGTTCCCGGTGAACGTGCTGCCGGTCAGCCCGACGAACTGGGCATTCGTGGTCGGGTTGAAGTCCCAGTTGCTGTAGAGCTCGTAGTTCCAGGTGGTCAACGTCGTGTCGTCGACGTCGAGCACGATCGCCCGGTTCGCGACCTTCCTGTGCGACTTCAGCCAGTGCTCGCCCTTCGACGCGACGTCACGCGCCTCGTTGGCGTAGTTGCTGGTCTGGTTGAGGGCCGCGTCCCACGTTCCGCTGGCGCCTGAGCCGGAAACGGCGGTCGGAGCACCGTAGTAGTTCTTGGCCCACGCGCGACCGACGTCGATGTTCTGCATCTGCCGCTCGCTCTGCGGCGTGAACGTCAAGTCCGCGGGCCCCTGCGCCGCGATGGCCACCGCGGCGATTGCCCCCAGCGCCGCGACGATTGCAAGTCCAAGCCACAGCGAACGCCGCGGCCGCGTAGGAAGCTTCATGCTGAATCCCCCTTCTTGGTTGACTCCCCGAATCTCTGATCCAGGACTCTACGACAAGATCGGCGCCGGCTATCCGTCCACTCGCCGGGCCGACCCGAGGATCGCGGCCGCGATTCGGAAGGCCCTCGGCGACGCCGCCTCCGTGGTGAACATCGGCGCCGGCTCGGGGTCCTACGAGCCGGCCGAACTGGACGTCGTCCCGGTCGAGCCGTCGGAGACGATGATCCGCCAGCGACCCGCGTCGCTTCCGCAGGCACTCCTCGGCACCGCCGAGAACCTGCCGCTCGAGGCGAAGAGCGTCGACGCGGCGCTCGCGGTTCTGGCTGCCCACCACTGGCGTGACCGGCCGGCGGCATTCGCGGAGATCCGCCGCGTGGCCCGGAAGCGCGCCGTGTTCTTCACGCACGATCCGGAGGTGAGCTTCGGCTGGCTCGACGACTACTTCCCCGGCCTCGCCGGCTCGCGCTACCCGCGGCTTGCCGAGTTCGACGCGCTCGGCAGCGTCACCCTCGAGGCGGTGCCGATCCCGGCCGACTGTACGGACGGCTTCACGGCTGCGTACTGGCGACGGCCCGAGGCCTATCTCGACGAGGCCGTGCGGGCCAACATGTCGACCTTCGCGTTGCTCGACGAGCGCGTCGTCGCCGAGGGTGTCGCCCGGCTGGCGCGCGACCTCGCCGACCGCTCCTGGCATCGCCGCCACGCGCTGCTGCTGAGCCTCCCCGACCTCGACGTCGGCTACCGCCTCGTCGTCGCGGAGCTCACGTAGGCCCACGCAATTGCCGCATCAACCAACGAAGAATGGGCGTGGGGACAAGCGGGCCGCCGATTCGTGTCATGTGAGCGTTGCAGTCCAGTCCGGCCGCTCCGAGGCGCCTGTCAGTAAGACCGCGATCCGCTCGCCCGGCACCGGGTGACGCTGGACGGCGGCGACGCCGGCGGCGCCCGAAGGCTCGACCAGGACACCAATGGTGTCGGCGATCAGCGCCATTGCGGCGCGGATGTCGTCGTCGACGAGCACGATCTCGTCGACGAGCGCCCGCAGCCGCTCGAAGCTGGCGGCAATCGGCTCCCTGATCGCCAATCCGCCTGCGATCGTCGTCGGTGGGTCGCTGCGGACGGGGCGGCCGGCGTCGAAGCTGAGCTTCATCGCGGGTGCGCCGCTCGCGCACACGCCGACGATGTGCGTGTCCGGCGATTGCGCTTTCAGCCAGCGCGCGACGCCGCCGATCAGCGCGCCGTCGCCGACTTGGACGACGACCGTGTCGAGCTTCCCGCTGCGCAGAAGCTCGATAGCGATCGTCCCGTGCCCTTCGGCAACCGCGCCGGCTCTCCGTCGGAGACCAACAGGTACCCAGGCTCGCTGTCCGCCAGATCCCGCGCAGCGGCATGCGCTTCGCCGGGCCGCCATCGATCTTCGTCACGTTTGCTCCGAGCGCGCGCATGCGCTTTAGCTTGCCGGGGCGGGCGGTGGAGTCGACGAAGATGTCGACACCGTGGCCGTGACGGCGCCCGGCATAGGCGAGCCCGCTGCCCCAGTTGCCCGCGGTCGTGGTG
>Ga0193747_1000594_pt1 | contig 11655 bp, 11 predicted proteins | sample L1m2metaG_FD_143048 | JGI IMG/M metagenome (GOLD analysis project Ga0193747, IMG submission 143048) | Soil microbial communities from a riparian zone of the East river system, Colorado, United States - L1m2 | ecosystem: Environmental > Terrestrial > Soil > Riparian zone | place: USA: East River...
ATGTGATTTTGATAAGTAATCTCACGCGATAGAGTGAAGCGTATTGAGCATTGCCTATTCGGCTCGCTATCACGTGCGTCAACAAAGAATCGGTGGGCTATAACCGAATTCGAAATGGCTTTGCCCAAAAACGAAAATGCTTCTCGTCCGCGAAGCGGATCGAGTGAGAATAGCCCAGCGATTTATCGCTGGGTTCGGTAGCGAAATCGAAACAGTCCGCGAAGCGGACGGCTGAAGATCGGGCTGGAATCCGCGAGAAACCTTCAATCTCAGCCGTCCGTTATACGGACTACTTGATAAATCTCGACCTTATCCCAGCACTAAAGAGTCCGTGTCAGAACCGAGAGCGGTAGCGACCGGATCATCAAGTTTCGCGGGAATTGTTAGATCCCATCGCTACCGCTCCGGGTTCTGACACGAGTTTTGACACGGACTCTAAAGTGCTGGGATATTGTCACTCGGTCCGCTCTGCGGACGATACCAATTTACGCCTTTTGGGCAAAGCTATTTTGGGCTTCAAGACTGTTACTATTTCCGGTCGAAAGTAAGAGGTCTTATGCGGATATTGATTTTGTCCATCGCGGTTATTGTCATGGCCGGATGTTTCATCTGCGGCGAGCGCGGCTTATCGCAGACAGTATCGTTGGAACTAAAGGATACAAGCCAGTCAACTGCCGCGCTGCGGCCCAGCACGTTATGCGCCCGGAATGAGCGGATCATCTTTAGTTGTCTGGTCAAACGCCCTGCGAAGATCGTTTCCGTATGCGCCTCGAAGGATCTCACCAGCGAACGAGGATATTTGCAGTATCGCTTTGGTTTACCGGGAAAGATCGAACTCGAATTTCCAAAGGATCGAATCGGCACTCAGACAAAGTTTCAATACACCCATTACTTTCGCGCCCAGTTTGATCTGACGGAGATCAGCTTCAACGTTAATGGCTACGAATATCAGGTCACTGATGATTACAACGGCGAAGAAAAGCCGGCGCAGACTATTCAAGGCGTCAGCGTCACTGCACCCGGCAAACCAAAGGAAGTAAGCTTCGTCTGTCGCACTAAACCAAAAGCGGACTACACTGATTTGCAGGCGGTCCTACCAGGTGCGCAGGAATAGTTCGCTCAGCATCTGGCTCATTTACAGGTCACTATGTCTTCTCAGAATTACCGCATTGTAATTTTCGCAAACATGACAACGTAGTCAATGAGAGGATCTGCTCTGCCGGCAAGATAACTAAATCCTCGACCTCTAATCCAACCGCGCAAGAAGGCTCCCCAGCCACGTTCTAACCAAACAAAGTTTCCGCATGATCTTTCGCGGAGCTTCGACGTTTTCGATTTTCGCGCTGTGTGAAGTGCTCCCCAAGCTAGCTCTAACTGGTCCGAAACCGCCTGCGGTAGCGGGCGGTTGAGCTCAGTCATCAAACAGCGTCGAACAAATGGCGATCAACCGCCCGCTACCGCAGGCGGTTCGGACTAACTGGAAGGAGAAAAGTAATGAAGACGAATTTCATGGGATTTGTGGCAACGTTGGTGTTGTTAGTGGGAGCGCCGCTTGGCATCGTCGCCTGGGGAAGTCATGCCGGACAGGCGTCGCAAGGTAAGGACGATTATCGCCTCGAAGGGCCGTTCACGCAGGGCAACCTTACAGTATTTCTGATTCACGGCCAGGACAAAATCAAAGGCCAGACGTTTCTGACATTGCAGGAAGCGCTGGTGCAAAGGAAAGTGATCGTGCGCGAGACGCGCGAAGTCGATCAACTCTCGATCGAGAATGTTTCAACCGAAGAGGTTTACGTGCAATCGGGTGACATCGTCAAAGGCGGACAACAGGATCGCATGCTGGTAGTCGATCTGATCCTGCCGCCGCGCTCGGGAAAAATTCCCATTGCCGCGTTCTGTGTCGAGAACGGGCGCTGGAGACAGCGCGGCAGTGAAGAAGTCACGGTATTCAATTCATCCTCGAACGCCGTGGCCAGCCGTGAGATCAAGCTGGCGGCGAAGGCGAAAGGCTCGCAAGGCGATGTCTGGCGCGAGGTCGCGGTGGCCCAGGACAAGCTTAGTGCCAACACTGGCGGACGGGTGAACGCGGCGGCCTCGCCGACGAGTTTCGAGTTGACGTTGGAAAACAAACAGGTGCAAGCAAACGCGGACGGTTACCTCAAAGCGCTGTCGAGCATCGTCGACGGCAAGCCTGACGTAATCGGTTATGTGTTCGCGATCAACGGCAAAGTGAACAGCGCCGATGTCTATGCGTCGAGCGCGCTCTTCAAAAAGCTCTGGCCGAAACTGCTGAAAGCCAGTGCCATCGAAGCCGTCGCCGAGTTGCATCGCGGCGAGAAATTCGACGCGCCAAAGCCGACGGACGTGAAAGGCTTCCTTGATGATTCGTCAAAAGGAACTGAAAAGCAGAAGGATGTTTCGGGCCGCGTGCAGATGGTGACGCGCGAGACCGAAGAGAATGTATTCTTCGAAACTCGCGATCGAGCGAAGTCCGATGCGTGGGTGCATCGGAATTACATTAAGAAGAACTAAGGCTCCTTTTGGAGTGCGCTGGCAGAGCGAAGCGGCGACAGCGCTTTCGATTTATCTTTCTTGAAAATCACTCTTGGATCCAAAGCGCCGTCGTCGCTTCGCTCTGCCGGCGCACTCCAAATCAGTGGACGATCTTCGTTGAATAGAGAATCCCGTAGAGCTCGTCCTCTCGCTTGGGAAAGTTCGTATCGTTAGTTGATAAAATAATCGTCACTAGTTGAGTTTGTCCCGCGTAAGTGCGATATCCCTGCCATTCCAGGCGGCGAATGTCGTCAGGTCTCTCCTGCTTTGACTGGCGAAACTCAATGCCGCGGAGATCGTCCAGGGCGAGCCACTTGACTTCATCGTACTTGCCATTCTTCTTCTCCGTCTTGGCGCCTTCGCTCATCGCCTTGATACTCACGTCGGTGGGAAAACTCGAACCCATCGTGGAGATGTTAACGATGAGAAACGCACCGCCGCCGCCGTAGCTCAACGTTTCGTTGCGCACGTCCTGTTTCTTCCAGTTGGCAGGCACGGTCCAAGTGATTCCCTGCTGGTCCCACTTCACATCCTGGCCGTTGGCGATTGCCGCCGTCTGCGCGGCGGTGGGATTTGGTTTCTCAACCGGCTCGCCGCCGGTAACCGATTTGTCGCTCGACGATGACGGCGAAGACGACGAGTTCGAGTTGTTACTGGTCTTGAATCTGTTGCTCAGGTTGCAGGCCGCGACTATCAAGACCAAAGCGATGATCGAAGGAACATGTTTCATAAGGTCACCAATCGTTGAAGAGTCGAAAAGCAAACGCCTTTTACTTCAGTGGAGCGCGCCTGTCAACTTCCTGTGTCAGAAGCCCGACCGTGAGGGAGGGCCAGCCCGCTCATAATGCCCTTGCTTACGCGCGGGCTTCTGACACGTCACCTAACGTGGTATTCTGGTTCGTACCCCTTCCCAATTCAATTACTAAAGCGGCGCACATCGGGCCGTCTTTCAGAGAGGTTTTGTCATGCAAAGGATGCAAGGCTCATTTTGGATTTCGCCGGCCGTAACAGCGCTGAGTCTTTCGCTGCTGTTGTCCGTTAGCAGTTGCCAGCCGGCAAACACAAATGCAAATGCGAACGCCAACTCGAACGCTAACGCTAATACAAATGCGTCAATGGCAAATTCAAATTCAAGTATTACCAACGCCAACACGAGTCCGGGAAGCGCGGAGAGCAGCGCGACCGTGAACGCTCGCGAACCTGAGAAGTACAGCGCGACGCTGCAGTTCAGCATTGAAACCGAGGGCGGAGACAAGGTAATCGGGATTCCTTCACTTACCATACAGGTTGCGCGCAGTGGCGACGATCGCCGGGTCGAATTCAAGCTGCCGGACGGCACGCCGTTAGTCTATCTCGATCATGACAATCATCATTACGTGATCGCACCGGCGCGTAAGCAGTACGCGGAACTATCGCCGGAAGCTACCGGAGTTCAACTTCACAAGCTCTTGACGCCGGGCCAATTGGTCGAGGACCTGAAGGGTTTGAAAGGCGTCGAGCGCGCGGGCGAAGGGCCGATGAATGGGCGCACGGCTGAGAAATATCGCTACAGCGCCTCGACGAATACCAACACGCAGGCCGGCGAGGTGAAAGCCGAAGCATATATTTACGTTGACAAAGAAACCGGCCTGCCGCTGCGTTCCGAATTACTCGCGGAAAGCTCCGGCGATGTGAAAGGCGTGAAAGCCGCGCGCGTCGTAGCTGAAATGCGTGAGATCAACACAAACATCGAAGCGTCACTCTTTGAATTGCCAACGGGTTACGCGGCCGTGCCCCCTGAAAAGGTTCGGCAGCAAATCGACGCGCTGACCAGCGCGGTGGCGGCCATTTTGAAAGCGATGATGAACGCCGGGAACGGGTCACCAACGCCCACCTCTTCGTCGAGCCCAAGCCAATGAAAAGAAATCTACTGGTTTTGATTATCGGGCTGCTGCTGGGTGCGGTTGGGACAGTCTATTTTCTTGGCGCGTGGCGTTCGCGTACCTTGCCGGGAGTGGCTTTGCGTCCACCCGATCAGACAAACGACGCGTCGAGCACTGTCGCCGTTACGCTCGACGAAAAGTTTTTCGATTCGCTGCTGGGTACGATCTTCCAACAGCTCGGCCCACCGCAACTAAAGCTTTCAAAAAACTTCGGACCGAGGCCGATGCAACCGATTGCCTTTCAGACTTCATGCAACAGTGTCCTGACGCTGAATGCTGAGGGCGACAATGTGAAGACCAGCGTTCGCTTTACCGGCGGCAAGATAACCGCACCACTTGCTTTCAGTGGAAGCTATGCGATTCTGACGAATTGTATTCAATTCAAGGGCACGGCCAAAGCTTCAGTCGATCTCTCCTTCGATCAGGAAAAGCAGACGGTCTTTGGTCGATTGAATATTGATGAGGTGGTGCTCGATAACGTGCCCACGCTGGTGAGCGGCCTGGTCACGGCCTTCGTGCGTAAAACTATCGACGAAAAATTGAATCCGTTCCCGGTTCTACGCGTTTCGCAACTTAACCTTTCGTTGCCGATCCAACCGAGTGGGGGCACACTGAAAGCGCACGTGAAAGACGTGCGCGCCGAAGTGCTCGAAGGTTCGTTGAAGCTCTATCTGACTTATGACTTCACAGCCGAGCGTGAAGGCCAGGCTAATTAGTCTTAGCACCGCCGCTCCGGCCCGAGAATCCGACCTTCAAACAGAGAAAAAGAGCCCGACCTCGCGATCGGGCTCCGACGGTTCAATTGGTTTCAAGAGAGTCAATACCCTCGATACCCATCTTCGTATCCGTTCTCGAATCCTTCGCGAAAGTAGCGGCGGTACATCTCGCGATCTCCCAGCCTCGAACTGTAGTCAGTCGTAGCGTCCCGGTAAGCGCTGAAATCTGAATAATTTCGATGCCTTCCTCTTCTGCGATCATCGCGGCCCTGCTTGTTGCCCGCGTTATAACCGGCATTCAGAGCCGTCTGCCGCAATTGATATGAGCCGCCGTACTGGCCATAGAGATCCCAGTTGCGGCCGCGCCGGTCGTTTTGATTTCGGTTTCGATCGCGGTCGCGGTCGTTCCGATCATTCCGATCGTTGCGATCATTTCGATAGTTGTTCGGATTCTCAGTGTCGTAGCCCTTTTCAAATGCCAACTGGAAATAACGCCGGTACAGTTCGCGGTCGCCGAGCCTTGAGCTGTAATCCTTCGTGGCATTTTGATAGGCGCCGAATTCCGATGCGCTCCGGTAACGGTTGCGGCTGCGGTCGTTGCGCCCTTCTTTCGAGCCTTCGTTGTAGCCCGCGTTAAGCGCCGTTTCGCGAAGCTGATACGATCCGCCCCAGTTCGGGTAACCGTCCCAGCGATTTCGCCGCTGCGCCGCAACGCTCGAAGTCGAAGCGACTCCAATTCCAATAAGTAAGAGAGAGAGTATGGCGAATTGAATGATCCTAGTCTTCATGTTTGCCTCCTCATGATGTTTTCTGGTCTATGTCCGGGGGTTCGCGTCTGCGCTTTATTTTAATCGACATTAGCTTCTGGGGCCTAACGCACAGAGACGGCGGTGGTGAAATAGCTGTGCTGGGCCAAAGCGACGACGCTGAGAGTCTGGTCGAAATTACGAGGTCGAATCGCTGTATGAAAGGGGAGTTAAGAAGGTGCTTTTGCCGGGCGTGGCGCTGGTGGGAGTGGAGTGAAGTATCTGACGCCTTCCGCTGGAATCCATTTCTGCCACTGCAACTCAATTTCGGTTGTTTTCAACGATGATTGGAATCTGATAACCCCTGGGCGATAGATAAGAGGACTCGTTACGTTGGCGGATGTCTCCCAGATTTGTTTTTCTATACCGGAATCCAGTAACACGAAGAGTTCGACTCCAGCGAACTCAAGCCCACCACCTGACCAAGTCTCACCGTTATAAACTGGGCCTATTGAGTAGCCTTGATGGGGAGTCATGGACGCCTGCCGCATGTGCAGTCCCGTATCCACTTCCCAAGCTGATTGCGAAAAAAGTATATCTAGCCACTCTCGAGGTGGTTCTCTCGATATTCGTGTACCGTACTCAAGGAGGTTTCCAGAAGCTAGTGCTCCGCAACAGGCTTTAAGCACCCATCGCTCTAGCTTATCACCATCTACTCTGAGTTTTTGGTCCGACGCAGGCGCTTGTGATTTCGAAAGAGCGCGAAGTAGCCCACCGAAGAACTCCTTGGCGCAGGCATCGAGATCAGACAGCGCGTTGTTATGTCGCTCACATAGGATATTGGATCCTAGAGCACCGACCGGGAGAGGATTGCTACTCTGACCGGGCAAAAGCCAGCTTGCGTTGGAGATCGTGTGCATTTCGCCGAGCAACTCTAGTACCGACGCAGAGATGTAGTGCTCTCGTGACAACTTGTCCGAGCAGTCACACAGTGAACGCGCATAACATCGCGGGTTACTCAGGTTCTCCATGGTTCGAATCAGTCATTCCAAATTGCAGTAGTGAGGTGCGGGCAGGTCAGGGACGTACACTTCGACCCTTGCCCGTTCTAACAGTGGCAAGGAATTGCTCCTTTCGTTTCGAGAAATCCTTCATACGCTTCAAGGCTTCCTTTTCCGAAACATTGGCGCGGCGCGGGCGCTCGACCTTGAGTTCTTTAATGACCCTTTCTCTCTTCATAACCATAATTCGCCCGTCATTTCTCCGCGGGCATCGAAGTCTGTCAATAGCTAACCTGAGTCATCTCCGAGAGTCCCGTAGGGACGAAATGTTTATAGATACGAGCGGGACTAATTTAACTCCGAGCCCATTTATGGGCGACAGAGCATTGCGCTCCTAAAGGAGCTTAAGAATCCAAATTTAGTCGCGGGTTCTATAAACATTTCGCCGCTACGCGGCTGCGAGCCCGCATCATCACATCGTCGCCTTCCAAAGCCTTAAGCTCGCCTTTGAGATAAGCATCATAGCGGCGCTGCGCTTCTTCAATCCACAACTGCTCTACATCAGCATCAACCGGCTCGTTCACTTCTTCGATTGGATCCTGATTCTTCAAAGCAAACTCTTCGACTATACCTACCATGCCCACGCATAGGCCTCCGTGCGCGGATCCGTGCCGGCATTCAAGACGCCGCTTTTCAGATCGACAACAATCGCCGCCAGCGATCCGTCGGACCAGGGACCGGTGGCGCGGAGCTTGTGACCTCGCGACAGCAATTGTTTGCGGACGGATTCAGGAATGCGCGATTCGACGGAAAGATCGCCTGGATACATTGTGTGCGGAAACGGTGAAGCGGGAAACGCTCGCGTTAGCCACTTGGGTGCTTCGATTGCCTGCTGCACGTTCATGCCGAACTCGATCATGTTTAGAAGCGCCTGCATCGTTAGCAGCACCTGCTGATCGGCGCCGGGCGTGCCGAGCACCATGTGTGGCTGGCCGTCTTTCATCACCAGTGTTCCTTGTAGCGTGCTGCGCGGGCGCTTACCTGGAGCGAGGGAATTAGCTTCGCCGGGTTCTAGTGAATAGTAATCCCCCCGACAGTTGAAAATGAAACCCAGGTTTCCCATCACTACGCCGGTGCCAAATGCGCTGTGTAAACTGGGCGTGAAGGTGATCATGTTCCGCGAGCCGTCGACGACCGCGATGTAGCTGGTATCGCCGTCATGATCCGCGAAATCGCTGGTCGTGATTTTCACCGGACGATGAAGCGGCGTGGCATCACTGGTAAACTTTTCTGCGGTACCCGGACGAAACGCGAGTGAGGCCGTGCTTTTATCGATCAGGGCGCGGCGTTCGGCGGCATATTCTTTCGAGAGCAAACCCGCGTAAGGGATTTTGATAAAATCCATATCGCCGAGATACTTTTCGCGATCGGCGAACGCGAGCTTGGTGGCTTCGACGCTGGTATGAATGTAGTCGGCGCTGTTGTGGCCCATCGCCTTCAGGTCGTAGCCCTCGAGAATCTTCAGCGCGAACAGCTCGGCCGGGCCCTGACTCGCGGACGCGTTCTTGTAGATTTGATAGCCGCGATAATCGATCGAGACGGGCTCTTCGACCTTCGCTGTATAATTCGCAAAGTCTTCGTAGCGAAACAGTCCGCCGTTCTCTTCCGAAAACTTCGCCATCTCATGTGCGATGTCGCCTTTATAGAAACGATCGCGCGCAGCTTTCAGCGCCGCGTGACGACCCTTGCTCTTGTTTTGTGTTTCCGCTTCGACCAGTCTTTTCAGCGTCCGAGCGAGATCGGGATTACGAAAGATCTCGCCGGCTTGCGGCGCGTGGCCGTTTGGCAGATAGACCTTCATGCTGGTTGGATATTTGTGAAGTTTCTGAGACGTCGCCAGCGCGCGCGCCAGCGAATCGCCAACCGGAAATCCGTTTTCTGCCAGGTCGATCGCTTCCGAAAGCACCTGGGCAAAATTCATCGTGCCCCAACGATCGAGCAGGATGTACCACGCATCGATACAGCCCGGCACAGTTCCGGAGAGCAGCGAATCGTTCACCGGCAGTTTGCCGCCGTTGTGCTCTTTGTACCATTCAATGGTCGCCAAGCGCGGAGCCGTTCCTTCGGCATTGATCGAATACACTTTCTTTGTCTTCGCGTCATAAACCAACAGCACCGCATCGCTGCCGACGCCGTTCATCGCGGCATCGACGATGCCGAGCACTGCTTGTCCCGCGACGATGGCGTCGAAAGCATTGCCGCCTTTTTCCAGAATGCGTTCGGCAGCGCGTGTCGCTTCGGCTTTCATCGCCGCGACGGCAAAATGCTGTCCGCGCACGATTGGACGCATGGTCCTGTTTGCTGCTCCCTCTGACTCGCCTTCTTGTCCCATAGTCGCTCCTGCAAGCAAACCCATTAACGCGCCCACGAGCGCGATTCGATTCAATGGTCGCATAGAAACCTCCTGAGTGTCAGAACCGCCTGCGGTAGCGGGCGGTTGATCTTTCGTCATTGGAAGCCGGCAATATCAGATGAGAAACGAACCAATCGGCGCAGTGCCGGTTTCGCCCGTTTCGACCTGATAAGTCAGCAGCGCGGTGGCGCCGACTTCCTCGCGCACTTTCTCTTCGACCTTGGCGCCAAAGTAAGCGGCATCTTGCGAAGTGTAGGCAAGATTATTCATCCAAAGAAAGCTCCCTTTCGTTTGAGATCGCGATAACTGCTCTGATTGGCTGCGATGCTAATCCGAGATGGCCGATTGGTCAATAGCGAGCTGGCGTTAAAGTTTTGGTTAGTCTTTTTGTCCTGGTGCTTTCTGGCTCGCGAATTCAAGTTGGAAAGTGCAACTGAGCATCGTTTGTCGCTTCGCCCGGCGTGCGCTCGTAGCTATAAACATCACGCTCCTCTCAAGCGAAAAACGAAATGGAACTGTTGCACTTGCAGGTTGAATTCACTGCTTCAGTCAGATCGTATAGTGAGGGTCGCAACTACCGGCTATATGTTCCCATCAACTGTGCTTGCGACACGATGTGACCTTCCATCGCTTTTTCCAGATCAGCTTTGGTCGCGCCGAACTTCAAAGAGAGCTCGGCATCGAGCGCATAGAGTTTGAAGAAGTAACGATGCGTGCCGCTTGGCGGGCAGGGACCGCCGTATCCAATCTTCTTGAAGTCGTTCGTGCCCTGCACGCCTCCGCCTGAAAGTGTTTCAGTCGCCGGCGTGTTTTCGATCAAGCCAATCTTGTCAGCAGGCAGATTGTAGAGCACCCAATGCACCCATGTCCCCACTGGCGCATCCGGATCGTCACAGATGATCGCGATTGTCTTTGCCGTTTTTGGCACGCCGCTCCACTCCAGCGGAGGCGAGATGTTAATGCCATCGCAAGTGTATTGCTTTGGAATCGCTTGCCCTTCCTTGAACGCGGGGCTGGTCACGTTGATTCCCACCTTTTCCTCCTTTGGTGTTGCCGCGGGTTGTTGTTCAACTGGTCGAGGCGGGCCGGCGCAGGCGAAGAGAAAGGCGGCAAGGAATGAAAATGCAAACGAAGCGGATTTTCTTTTCACGGCGGTTTATTTCCCTCGGATATTTGGAGCCTTCTTTTCACCAGCCCAGGCGTTCAGAGTCCGTGTCAGAACCGAGAGCGGTAGCGACCGGATCATTAAGTCTCTCGGGAATTATTAGATCCCATCGCTACCGCTCCGGGTTCTGACACACCCTCTTCACGGCTGAGTTGGCGGAGTTCGCCTTATTTCTTGAACCCCATTTATGGGGATGGCGATTCAGTCCACGGCGGTTGGCTAAAGCCCATTTCAAAGCCCCCTTGAAGGAGGCTGCGAACTCATCGTCATTCGGCCCCAGGCGTGAACGCCTGGGCTAGGGAAAAGAGTTTTTCAGCGACGCGGCTAAGGCGAAGCTGTGGGAGACGGCTCCATCCCACGTTTGATTACGTCGACGACGTCTTGATGCGCCATGTTCAGTTTGAAAATGATCTTCTTGCCGTCAGGTGAAACCGTCGTGCTAGAAGATCATTTTTCTTCGTCTTTGCCCTTGCGCGATTCGGCGCCCACGTCCAGCATCAGACTGAAAGCATTTGAGAGTTGGCGCGCGCTGACCACCGAGGCGACTTCTGACTCGACCGTGGCCGTCACTTCATTCCCATCCTGCTTGATGGTAAATGTGACCTTGGTGCCAGGTTTGTCTTCATTAATCTTTTTCAGATAAAACAAAATCCCACTGTCATTCAACGCCGCCACCAGTCTGCTACCGAGATCCGCGAGATTCGGGTCGCCCGTCTTTTTTGTTACTTTCGGATTTATGAGCTTCCCATCCTTATTCAGCTCGGTATCGATCGAAACCTCGAACGGTTTTTCCAGCTCGAGCTTGCCCTGGTTCCTCAAATCAGTCGCGTAGGCGGCCAGATCCTTGAATGGTTGTTTGTTGATTTCGCCTTCCTGGGGCAACTCAATTCCGGTGGCTTTGGACGCCGAATCCAATCGTTGCTGCGCTTTTTCCACGGCCTTGTCATCCGTGGTCTTCGGGGTCGCAGACGGTTTCGCCGTGGCATCGGGCAGTTTGCTTCCGGCAATCGCCGGCGATGGAGCAGCCGTCGGCGAAGGTAACGGCGTTGGCGAAGGACTGTAGACCGGCACTGGTTTGAAACTTCGCGGTGTGAAAGATGAGCCGAGAAACTGAGGCGTCGGATTCGGCATCCCCTGCT
>Ga0193747_1000595_pt1 | contig 11628 bp, 11 predicted proteins | sample L1m2metaG_FD_143048 | JGI IMG/M metagenome (GOLD analysis project Ga0193747, IMG submission 143048) | Soil microbial communities from a riparian zone of the East river system, Colorado, United States - L1m2 | ecosystem: Environmental > Terrestrial > Soil > Riparian zone | place: USA: East River...
GTCTGTGGAGTATAGCTGTGTCAATATATAGAAATGTAATAGTCGATATAACGGAGAAAATAAATACGTAGTAGAACTTCATTTTTAATGCCAGAATAATTGCTGACCGGATCTATAGATACGCAGTCCGCCCGTATTGGCATAGTTTTTCTGCAGCAGGATTCTTTGGACGAAATCGTTTAACCGTAAATAGGTTTATTTTTATCTCCCTTTATTTTCTGCACGATGCTAAAACCCAGCCATGAAAAAGTAACTTTACAAACATTGGCACAATGCGTCTAGGGCTATGGTAATGTTCGTAGTACTTTGTCCATATTACCAATACTTTGATGGTAGATACAAGAAAAGAACAGTTTTTATTGCTTCAACATTATTTATTAAATTGGATGGACTTCAAGAGCTCAGATGCTAAATATGCATTTTCAATATTTGAAAGTAGCTAATGTTCATGTCCGTTACCTTGCCACTGAATCCAAAGGTGATCCTGTCTTGCTGATTCATGGCTTAGGTGGCTCAATAGAAAGTTGGCTAAATAACATTGAGGCAATTTCATCTCACAAGCTTCAAGTAATTGCACTCGACCTACCTGGATTCGGCCTAAGTGATAAGCCCAAAATAACTTACGATATAGAATATTACTCAAAGTTTATATCAAAATTTATCAGGCGATTGAGGATAGATTCGCGTTCTTTGTGTATCATTGGTAATTCTCTTGGAGGTCATATTGCAGCAGAGTTTGCTATAAATTATCCGCTCAGAGTCTCTAAACTTGTACTTGTAAGCCCTGCAGGCGCATTGCCTGTTTCATTTAAGGGAACACCTGAATTACATAATTATATCAATATTGTGAAGGCAAAAACTGTGCAGCAAGTAAGAAGAAATCTCTCAGGCATAGATAAAAATGTCAAATCTATTGACTATAATTACGCAAAAATGTTTTTTCAGAGGTTGAAATTGCCTAGAGCTAAAGAGGCATTTATGTCCGCTTTCAGTGGGAGTGCACATGCACCTAGGTTAAATGACCGCTTGCACAAAATCAAGGCCAAAACACTATTAATTTGGGGAAAAGAAGATCAAATGATTCCTGTAAACTTTCTTCATCCTTTCATAAAAATGAAAAACTGTAGGGTAATTCTCCTTGAAAATTGCGGTCATTCAGTACATATGAATAGCCCAACGCTTTTCAATAAATTTGTTATTGACTTCCTTAAGAAGTAGATACCTTAGTGGAGTGATTGAAGAGGTGTTGAAATGGATAAATGTCTACATCTTCAAATTTGGACAGAAGACGAATAGGAAGGGGACGACCTGTAATCTTCAATGAGGAAAGATTCCCTAAACCATATCTTGAATTGCGTAAAGATACAGCCGCAGTTGACCTATCTTTTAGTCTACCAGAAAATGATGAGCATCTAAAGAAAGACTTTGAGAAGCATTGTCAGGAATCTACAAGACGAGGACTTGTGAGGTAAGGGAATAGCAGCCGAGTCTACTAGTAAATTCTACAAGGGATGATATATGGATGACCAATAGCAGAGTCTTTTAGTATAGTTTAACTCCTTAGAAGGAATACAGTAATATTTTAAAAAATCCATATTATATAGCAATGAAAATATCCCTTTAGTGAAGCAGGCACATCTCTATGGTATAATAGCCTCTTTTTTATTCATTCTGTCAGCCGCTTCTATTCTGCCCCGGCAACCAAATGATTATATTTTCTTGCCTATCAGATACGCAGAAGCCACATCGCATCATCATAATAATTATACTCCTCCCACCAGCGGTCATGCAAACAACAATAGTAATATCAAACACTTTCACCCACCCGCTCATTCAATACTAGTTTGTTGTGCCTGGAATTCCCAACTTACAAATGGAGAATTAACATATAAGATAATCGGTGGTAATACAGCTGAACGTCAAGCTCTTAATGCTGCTGCCGATACATGGATGAAGAGTGTAAAAGGGTTGAAACTGACACAGGTTTCTGGAAAAAAGAGTATTGCAGACATAATGGTCGGATTCCAAAATAGCGCCCCTTCTGGCAGCAGTACTATTGGTAGCAAATCCAGTTATGGAGATACAGTAGGACAGACAACAACTTACTTTGATGGCAGTGGCTACATAAATCGTGTCTTGGTGAATATAGCAACAAGTGCCTTTGGTAATACTTTCACCACAGCCCAATTAAAGCAAATAGCTATGCATGAAATAGGACACATTCTAGGACTAGGTCATGCTAATTTCAATGGCGATCTTATGTCTCCGGTAATCAATCATGAATCAGGAGGTATTTCTAAATGTGATATTAGCGGTGTATATCAAGCAAATCAATGGAATCTTGCAGGCTCAGGCTCAGGGATTCCTGTTACCCAATCTCATCCACAGCAGGATCGTGTGATTTGTTGACGAGAAAATCACCTATTTAACTCTGTTAAGGTCAAGTGGAGATACTTTATCTAGTACTAACGGTCAGACCAAGACTTGTACAGTAACCAAATCGTTTACTGGATAACAAGAATAGTACAACCGACGTCCACAATATGCAAACATAATCCGAATGATAACTAAAACTTGAGTGTATGGAAATCATAAATAATATGAGCACAGTTAACAAATATGCCAGTAATACAAATTACGATTAGTCAAGGAAGGTCTGTTGAGCAGAAAAGAGAACTAGTTAAAGTATTGACGAAAGAGACAGCGAGGATTATGAAAACTCAAGAGGAAAAGGTAAGAATTTTAATCTATGAAGTTTCAAAAGAAAATTGGGGAAATGCCGGGATGTTAGGATTGGATATGAAATAATAATAGAAAATAATCGTGCAAGTTAATATAATATCCCCTACGGAATTAAAGATCTTCTCCAATATGATTCAGACATTCAATTTTTTTTTGATACTTTACTTTTTTCATGGACATATTCAGCATAAAAACAATATCCAATAGAATGTATTTTATGCATGAGGTAGTATTATTGTGCTGGAGAAGAGAAAATAAATGGTAACTGCGTCTGCAGAAGCATCGATGCCAAAGCCTCAGGCAACGTCAAGAACAAGAGTAGAAATGAGTCAACGCTTTAAGATAGCCAAACAACCTAACCCTAACCCCAAGAACATGAAAACGAAATAATCACTTGAAAGATAGACCTAACAGCCACAGGTCTCCTAGAATACGTACCCAAGCAGCTAACAGCTCTATCATTTTATTTAGTTTGTGGCGTGTCACTGGCGTAGTGCCACCTTTTCTCCGTCCCCGACAACGTCAGGCTTTGGTATGATCTTTTATTATCCGTTCGAAAGTTTGAATTGAAAGTCGGAGGCGTCCTCGTTTTTATCTTACCCGTTTTTGTTCTTCTCTTCTTCCGAATCTCGAGTAGTAGATCAGCATTATTATAAGAACTCCAATGATAATATAGTTCGTTGGCGGACTAATCACCTTAGTAACTACTCCCAGTTTAGGGATATCATACACCACTTTACCGATGTAATTTTGGTCTCTAATAGGGGTGTCGATATATGGTATTGAACCATCGTTTGCATCTCCTTTTGTTCTAATAATTCTGTTTCCTTCTATGTCAGTCGAAATATGAGCAACTCTATGAACTATAGTCTCGTGTTGCTCGTTGGAAATTAATGAGCCTGGCGACTTGAAAACTATGATATCTCCAACCTTCAAATTCATAAAAGGTATGTTATGATTTATAATTACAAAATCACTGATGTTCAGAGTGGGTATCATACTTCCACTAGCAACGACATACAAGGGATTATACGTGCCCAATGTGAACCTAATCCCTAGATAAATAATTGCAATTCCGATGACTACAACAGACACATAGGTTATTACTTTTGAAATCAACTAAGAGATGAGCCTCGATTCTTCTTTTTATTTGCTTTTATTACACTTGTGAGGCGGATTGAGCAATGTATAGCTAGTTAATGATATGGAATGTAATTTGCAGTCTTCCTCACGTAGTTAGATGTCTTCATATGGGCTGGAGTTGAACTATGGATTTAGACCACAATAAGTTACAATTGCAATAAGTTTAAAAGGTGCTTGGTGATATGGAATTCTGGCTATGGCATTAGCCTTAGGCATAACTGTATTAAGGTGAATTTGTTAGAGATATCATCAAAATAATATGCAATAGGAACTATATTTGGTTCTCCTTTCTCATCTATTAACCCTAAGGGAATCAGTAAGCTGTTATCACTACTCGGCATATAATTTTTCGTTTCTTCTTCGGTCATTGGGTCACCCATGCCCTGGAAAGCATTAATTATTTTCATCATTCTAGCCTTCGAAACTCATGGATATATATCTAAATCAACTATTCATATGGTTTTTTTGAGGGATAGATCCTTCTTTTTCTTCTCCTCGCCTTCTACGTATTCTTTCAATGACTTCAAATTATAGTCATAGATATCCTCAAAAAATTCTACCAGCTCCAACGATTTGTCTCTATTCAATGTATAAAACATGTTCTTTTGCTGTTTCTTTTCAGTTATCAATCTACGTCTTTCAATATGCGTAGATGAGATGAGACGGCTGACAAAGTAAAGTTAAAGTATTCAGCTATTTCCGTAGGAACCGTATCTTTCTTTTTGAGTAGCAGGATTTCTCTTCTACTATGATCTGAGATTGCTTTCCATGCACAATATCTTTATAATTAAGGAAATATTTAAATGTTTAAATACCCCTTTTTATCATAATACCCCTTAATGTCAACAACAGAAGGGAAAGGACAACAAGAAGAAACAATAGAAATAAAGAAAAACATAGTCATTGACGCTTCGCCAGAGGTTGTTTTCAAGGCTATAACTGATCCAAATGAATTAACAAATTGGTTCCCAGATCAAGCCGTTTTGGAGCCAAAGGTAGGAGGAAAAATGAAGTTCGGTTTCTACAAAAATTCGAAAAGAGGGAATCAGGATCATGGTCGAGACAAGGACTATTTCCACGAAGGGACTATCAGCGAATTTATTCCAAATAAGAAAATTTCCTATACGTGGGAAGATTCGTACGAACCCGATTTTCCGAGAACAGTTGTGACATGGGAACTGGAAAAAATCGAGAGTAACAAAACGCGTCTGAAATTGTTGCATACGGGATTTAAAGCAGATGAAAAGGCCAAACAATACGAGGAAGGTTGGTCTCATTTCTTGAATGAATTAGTAAAGTATTGTGAGAAAATAAAATAAAATAAAACAACCACATTTTTTTTTGAGTCCTGATGTTTACGTATTGTAATCATACGTGGACACCTTCCCACTCTCTGTAAGTAGCTCACATATTTTTGGCCGTCCAATCTTGGAATTTCTTATGGCTTGTAGGAATCTATGTGAAAGGCTGTATTCCAAAATTATCATTGAGACATTTTGGAGCTGGTAAGAAGTATTGTAGAAGGTGTGAAGTCACAAGTTATTATTGGAGGGGAATCTACTTTGTTTCTTTAGAGGAGTGGGTACCGCAAAGTACGACATATATTATCAGAGAGAAAGACTCTGACTCACTTGTTGGTATTTCAAAAGTTTCTGATGGCTTTAATATATGGTAACCCGACGATGCCAAGTTGTGCTTTTACACGACTTCGGGTATCACAACCTAAGCGGGCAATGGTGTTCGTGGTCTGCTTAATTCGCTGATTCTCTTGACAACTATCGCTAAAGACGATACTTGAAACTCAAATTCATGAATTAAAAGTGGCAGACTATATAATGCAGACTATATAATGCAGACTATATAATGCAGACTATAATGCTAATCTCAGGAAACGCAGATGGCGGAGATATTGCACTAGCAACTGACTTCTACGAATTGACAATGGCTGCTGCCTATTATTATCGCTACTTCATTAGACCAGCTGATAAAGCAACGAGCGATGGCAAAAGTGAAAAGGGCGTCTTTGAAATGCTTGTCCGAAAGCTACCAAGAAATAGGTCTTACCTAGTAGCTGCTGGTCTCGAACAGGTACTTTACTTTCTTATGAACATTAGGTTTAACGAAGAACAATTATCCTATCTAGAATCCCACGAACACTTTAAAGATGTGGGAGAAGATTTTTTTGAATATTTAAGAAACTTCAAATTCACGGGTACCATTTGGGCAGTTCCTGAGGGTACTATTTTGTTTCCTAACGAGCCACTCATAAGAGTTGAAGCTCCGATGATCGAGGCACAAATAGTTGAAACATATCTTCTATCTATGATGAATTTTCAAAGCCTGATAGCTACCAAGGCATCGCGAATGGTTACGGCAGCAAAAGGAAAGTCCATTATAGAGTTTGGTTCAAGGCGTGCCCATGGACCACAAGCAGCTCTCTTAGCAGCCAGAGCAAGTTACATAGCGGGTTGTATAGGAACTTCAAATGCTCTTGCAGGATACAAGTTTGGAATACCCATCTTTGGAACAATGGCGCACTCTTTTGTAATGAGTTTTGAAAAAGAAGAAGAAGCATTTAAACAATTTAACAAAGTATTGCCATCAGGATATTTGCTGGTTGATACCTATGATAGTATCGCTGCTATAAAAAAGATAATTAAATCTGGAATCAATACGACTGGAATAAGACTTGATAGTGGAGATCTATATTCCTTAAGTCTAGAAGCAAGAAGAGTGCTGGATGGTGCCTCTGGCGGCGCTTACGCCAGTACAAAGATCATGGCAAGCGGAGACCTCAATGAATATCTAATTCATGATCTCCTTAATAGGAGCGCCCCAATAGACTCCTTCGGAGTTGGGACAGAGCTTAGCACGTCGAGAGATGATCCAGCTATGAATGGAGTTTACAAACTAGTTGCGATAAAAGTACCATCCTCACCATTAGCTGTGAATACTGAAGGAAAAGTTGATGAAAAAATATTCTATAAACTTAAGACTAGTCCTGCAAAGAAAACATATCCTGGCCCCAAGCAAATATACAGAATCTTGGAAAACGGATTAATAAAAAGTGATTTTATATCACTAGAAAATGAAGAGAAGCTACCGATGGATGCAGCTCCCTTGTTACAAAAAATTCTTGATAAAGGAAACATTCTATCTAAGATGCCGTCGATAAAAGAGATTCAAAGATTTCACTTACAACAAATTAAGACCCTTCCTCCAAAGTTTCTCGATTTAGATTTTGTACCAGAAAGCTTTCCATTGTTTTATAGCAAGCAACTGGAAGCCAGGCGCAGAGAATTTAAACCTCAATAATAACGATAATAATAATGATAATGTAATAACAGGGGTGCCGTTCCGATTATTCAATCAATTTCCTTCTCTTGCTGTTTGAACTATCCTAGTGCAATGATATTCGAATTTTGGAACACTTATCAAATATGATTCAGAGTATCGAACTGCATTCTAAGTTCTATGAAGAATAGCCTTATTGCAATCATGAAAAAATGTGATGATAATGGAAGACTAATTTGGTTCGTAAATAAGATTGACATTATTGTCCCGAAGACGAAAGCCGAGAGACAAGAATACGTACAGCACGCAAGAAAATTTGGCAGTAACTTATAGTGATCTTGAAAAACATGCACTAACACTATTATAACTTTATGTTTATGTATGTATTAGGTATCTAGATTGTATTCATGTTCACGTTGGCATGCAGTTTAGAACGATTGCATTAAAATGTATTATCAACTTAAGGAGAACTGACACCGTAATTGGTCAAAGGACATAATAATAAAAATAGTGTACTTCATGGTAATTATAAACGAAAACCGAGGTATGCTATTCTAGTAAATGATATGTTAAATGATTTCATACACGGAAAGTTGAAATGTGATAGAGCTGCACAAATAATACCCAAAATAAAACTATTATTAGAAAAAGCAAGACAAAAGAATATTCCCATATTCTATTGTAATGATGAACACCTTCCTAACGATACGTATGAGCTTAGACTATGGGGGCTGCATGCAATGAAAGATGCAGATGGAGCTAAAGTAATAGATGAACTCAGACCATCTGCTAATGACTACATAGTACCAAAGAGAAGATACAGCTCCTTTGATGGAACTTCCTTAGATAGCTCACTTGAAGAAACCTATAATGGAAAAGGTGTTGATACCATTGTTATGACAGGAGTTCATACGCACATTTGCGTTAAACATACTGTATATCATGCATTTGTAAGAGGATATAACGTTATAGTAGCAGAGGATGGAGTGGAAGCTTTCACAGGAGATGATCATGTAGCTGGTCTGAAGTATATGAAACAAAATTATGGTGCAAGAATAGAGAAAGTATCAGATATTTTAAAAAGTATATCTTACTAAACTATAATAGCCAAGAGAGGAGGGATTGATACAAGAAAGAAAGTTGTCGAGGAATCTGAAACCATATGAAAAGCAATAATTGTATATGTTAAGAAAAATGATATTAGATGTTATAGTTAATCCGGAAGAGTGTAGGCGCTTGGACTTTTCTCAATATATCCTTTTCAGCCAATTCCACTTGTTCCGTCATGCAAACCACTTACGGTGAGTAGTATCTGCCCAGAAGTAACTATCTAAAGAGAATGTATTGACTCGAAGCGGATGAATTAGCAACGTTTTTTCTCATGCAACATAGCACGGTATAGCACTTTGCTATCCTCTGATACGACCTAGCTCGCGGGTGAAAGATTACTAGGACATGGAAGGAAGTACAATTTGAATGGATGGCGCATCTTAATACTAATGCACTTCAACAGCTTCACCGTAACCCTAAATGGATTTCCTCCCGTTGTACCCTCAAATCCTGATAAAGTTTACAAGAATAAAGGATGGGTAAATAGGGGGAGGTTTCCTAGGAACTCATACGGAATACTCTAAGAACCTTTTACCCTTTCATAAGGCAATAGAGATTGTTCGCGAAGTGAATTGAAGAGCGTCTCAGAATATAGAAATTATTGGGCAAAAAACAAACCTCCCGGTATACCGGCACATCCCTATTAATGGACGAGAAAAAGTATTGCACCTAACTTATTTGCTATGCAAAATATGGACGATATCATGATCCATCATTTTTGCTAGCTAGAAAAGATAATAGTTGTTTGATATGATAAATGGGGGCTCTCATTTTGTAATTTTTGCTCTTAACAATTCATAAGCCCTGGCCGCATCTTCATTATCTAAAATAAGCACAATCTCATTGGGAGTAAAGAATGCATCTTGAACGTGAATACGGCTATTGTAAATCATGTCTGATACCGATGATATAAAATTATAATATGTATTGTTATTAATTTCATTCAAGATAGACGGGATCGTAATAGTAATCTTTGATAAACCACCTTTTATCCTACCATCAAATTTTTTAGAAGCGGTAGCAACAATATTTCGGACTTCTTTAACGTCATCCACCAATAATCGAATTTGTTTATCTGTTTGGAATAGATTGTAATTATGATTGACTTCTCTCTCAAGAAGTTGATCAAATATATATGAAAGTTGGTCGAATTTGGATTCGTTAAAATCAATATCAATAATATTACCGGTTAATGACATTCTAGCTCCCTCAATGATAGGATGGGCATTCGTGACTGTCGGATTGTTTTGTATTCCTTCGTCATTCCGTAAATTATCAACAAGCCTCTTGATAGCCACAACTATCGTGCCTTTGTTGACATTCGAACCGGTAAGCTTTTCAATATCGGGCTTTATTTTTTGTGCCAAAGCAGTATAATTAGCAATTCCTGATAGAAGGGCTTGAAGATACAGATTATTAGATGACAGTATTTCCTTTATTGCCTGCGGAACGGACACCGTTGTAGCAAACATGTATGTTACAATAGCTGTTGTGCTGTATTAAAATGTTTTAGATGTAGAAAATATATATATATAGTAATATCTATTACATAATGTTAGGTGATAACATAACATAATGTCAAGAGATTGGAGAAACCACTGGCTCAGTCAGAGTATATTTGAGGATATAGATAGAGAATTTGCAGAAGTTGAGGACCTGCTGAGTAGAATGTTTAAGACCGTTCGGGATACAGGACCTAGTACTACCGCTAGCGCAGCGAACTCTCCGTATTACTATGGATACCAAATAACAATAGGATCGGATGGTAGACCAAAAATAAGAGAATTTGGGAACGTCAAGTCCACAGCTAAAGGGCTTGTAGAGCAGAGTGGTGTAAGACAACCATTTGCGGATACTGTCCTGGATGAGAAAGAAAATACCTTAAGAATTACAGCAGAGATGCCCGGTGTCAATAAGGAAGATATCAAAATCAGCATAAATGATGGATATGTTTCCATACTAGCAGAGAGAGGAGACAAGAAATACGATGCAAACATACCAGTAAGCGTTAATTTAGAAGAATCCTCCGCAAAAGCGGCATACTCAAACGGCATATTGGATCTCAAAATCAAGCTGAAGGAAACTTCAAAGACAAAGGTTAAGGAAATAAAGGTAGAGTAATACAATAATTCAAAAATTCAACCCTCATTTTATTTTGAGTTCGTTGCAATAAAAAAAGAAGTGAAAAATGAAAGTTGGGTGATGACAAAAATAATTACAACAACGATAAGAGAGTTTCACTAAGGATAGCATAGACAAAACCAAAGTTCGTTAGTAGGGGCTCCAAGCCTAATTTGAACAGGTAAATTACCAGATAGTTGAACCACGTGCATTTTTCTGTATCTAGAATACTGATGATTAACCGCATCATACTAATCTGAGCAAGCTCGCGGCTATACTTCAAAATTCTGATTATGCACCAGGTAAGCTAAATGTAAAGGTAGCTCCTTTACCTTCAGGATAATTATTTTTACCCCATATCTTACCACCATGAGCTTCGATTATGCTTTTTGATATGAAGAGACCGAGTCCGGTACCCGTAGTAGATTTCGTTGCAAATTTTGTGAATAGTCTAGGTAATATGTCAGAATCTATGCCAAGGCCAGTATCGCTTATACTCACAACAATCTCATTGTTATTTGGTACTAGAGCTACACTTACACTTACAGTACCTTCATTTGTAAATTTAATAGCATTACTTAGAAGATTTGAAATCACCTGATTAATCCTGCCCTTGTCTGCTTCTATAAAGATATCTTCTTTAGAGTCTATAAACTCTAATTTTAGATTAGTATCTTTGTTTTCTTTAGCAACCTGGTTGTTGGAGTCCGCGATGGCACTTAATATCATCTCACTTAGATTGAATAATTCTTTTTTTAGACCTAGTGATTTGCTTTCGATCCTCGTAATATCTAGAATATCCTCCGAAAGTCTTTGTAGTCTTTTTGCATTTCTGATTATAACATCAAGATACTCCTCTTCTTGTTTTCCATGTCGTAGTTTTGAGCGTAGAACATCAGCTAATCCAAGTATTGGTTGAATAGGAGTACGTAATTCATGAGCTGCTACATTGATAAATTCATCCTTAATTTTGTCTGCTTCCTTTAGTTTTTGATACAATTCAGTTTGTGTCCAAAGACTTTCAAATATTGAAGCATAGGATAACACGGTAGACTGGCTGTTAGAGTAAGTTGCTAATCCAATTGCTTCATTTGATGTTTGTTTTGTATCATCCTTTAATTCTACAGCCAGTGAGTATTTTTTGTCCACTATTAAGATAGTAACCTTCGTTTGTAAATGCGGTTGAATGTATCTCATGCCTATTTTTTCATTCGGTTG
>Ga0193747_1000596_pt1 | contig 11621 bp, 8 predicted proteins | sample L1m2metaG_FD_143048 | JGI IMG/M metagenome (GOLD analysis project Ga0193747, IMG submission 143048) | Soil microbial communities from a riparian zone of the East river system, Colorado, United States - L1m2 | ecosystem: Environmental > Terrestrial > Soil > Riparian zone | place: USA: East River...
CTCCGTAACGCCGCGGCCCTTCACTATGTCAGTTCACGTGAAAAGCAATTGTCAGAATCGGCCTTGAAGCTTAATCACGGGGTCGTGATCCCGTTGGGAATCAATTTGGAAGTGTTGGAATCCACAGAGCCACGCAATGGAGATGGAGCGGACATCAGACGTCCCTACATCTTGGTTCTCTCTCGGCTACGAGCTGCGAAGGGTATCGATGTATTGCTTGAAGCTTTCCTCACTATTCGCAAAGACGAGAGGTTTGCAGAGTGGCAACTGGTAATTGCAGGCGACGGATCGCCGCAATATGAAGACGCGTTGAAGCAGACTATTAGGCAAGAAAGAGCGGAAGATTCGGTGCGTTTGACGGGTTGGCTCGATGGTGAGGTGAAGTCCCGCGCTCTTGCCGGTGCGTCCCTGATGGCCCTGCCCTCGCATCATGACGCCTTTGGACTTTGCGTGATCGAAGCGATGGCGCACGGAATTCCGGTGCTGGTGGGGACGCAAGTTGGTTTGGCTGAGGAGATTACGATTGGCGGCGCAGGTTGGACCAGTGAGGTCAAAGTCAGCGCTCTAAGTGAAACGTTGAGATCAATCCTCAGCGACCATGACGAGCGCCGGCGACGCGGCATGGCAGGTAGAGCAATCGCTCGCAAGTTTGATTGGCAGCAAGTGGCTGAGATGCTCGTCAGGCTCTACGAATCGGTGAAGACACACGACCAACGGAATGCTTGATTTAATTACGCCACTGATTCTCACCTACAACGAAGCGCCAAACATCGGGCGCACGCTGGAGCAACTGTGCTGGGCGCGAGAAATCGTGGTCGTTGATAGCTTCAGCAACGACGAGACCGTTGAGATCGCCTCAGGCTTTCCCCAGGTGCGTGTCGTGCAGCGCAAGTTTGATAACCACTGCTCGCAATGGAATTTTGGGTTGAATGACACGGGGATTGCGGCGGAATGGGTTTTGGCGCTGGATGCGGACTATGTGCTGACGCCGAAATTTGTTGATGAGTTAAGGTCGCTGCGGACTGCCGGCGAGACGAATGGCTATCAGGCGGATTTTACTTACTGCGTCAACGGACGCTCATTGCGCAGCGGACTCTTGCCATCATTGACAGTGCTTTATCGGCGGGAAGTTGCAAGGTATGAACTGGATGGCCACGCGCAGCGATTGATTGTTGATGGCAAGGTTGAGACGTTGCATTCGCGGATACAGCACGACGATCGCAAACCGCTTACTCGCTGGTTCCAATCACAACAGCGATACATGGAGCTGGAAGCGAAGAAGATCGTTTCGGCGGAGCCGGAAACCTTAGGCATTGCCGATCGGGTTCGAAGGTTGAGAGTCATTGCTCCACTTGCAGTGCTCTTCTATTGTTTGATTGTACGCGGCGGCGTTCTGGATGGATGGGCCGGATTTTATTACGCGTTTCAGCGGATGCTCGCGGAGGTACTGTTGTCGCTGTATTTGATCGAACACGATCTTGACAGGATTAAGAAACGAAATTCGATTGCTGCTGAGGCATCCAGCCGCGCGGATTCGCCGCTGGAAACTGAGCCAGTCGAGGAGTCAGTACCACCTGCGTTAGCGGGTGGGTCCGTTCCTTAACGTTCGCTGGCCCACCCGCTAACGCAGGTGGTACTGACACGCTGCACTGACACGCGGTACTGACAAGATGTACATCCTCGGCATAAATGCTTATCACGGTGATGCGGCCTCTGCGATCGTGCGTGATGGTGAGTTGATTGCCGCGGTTGAAGAGGAGCGCTTCAACCGCATAAAGCACTGTGCGGGGTTTCCTACGCAATCGATCAAATATTGCTTGCGCGCGGCGGGAATTGGAATCGAAAAAGTCGATCATGTCGGCATCTCGCGCGATCCTTCGGCGCACTTGCACAAGAAGATGCTGTTTGCGGCGAGAAAGCTTAGCCACAGAGGCACAGAGGCACGGAGAAGGCGCGAGGCGGAGAACAGTCAGTACCACCTGCGTCAGCGGGTGGGTGAGTTGCCTGAGCGGTCGCAATTGGAGGACGCGCAGAGAGAAGCGGACGGGACGTCCGCGCTCCCAGCGGTAGTCAACGCATCAGTAGATGACTCCGCAACAGGCGATGTAGATTGGGCGTCTGTGCTCCCGGGTAATGGCAATGGTCATGGATTGACGCGTCAGGTTTTGGGTCGTTTGCGCAATGCCGCAAAGATTCGCGACTTAAAGGCTGAGCTCGCAAAGGCGCTAAACATTCCGACCTCGAGACTGCGCGCACGGTTTCACAACATTGAGCATCATCGGGCGCATCTAGCTAGTTCTTTTTTCGTTGCCCCGTTCGAACAGGCGGCGCTGCTCTCGCTCGACGGCTTGGCGATTTCATTTCGACGATGAGGGGAGAAGGCGTTGGGAACTCGATCAGAGTCCTGGGCCACGTCGAATATCCGCACTCGCTCGGGATTGTTTATACGGCGACAACTCAGTTTCTCGGTTTTCCGAATTATGGAGACGAAGGAAAGGTGATGGGGCTGGCGCCTTATGGGCAGCCGCGGTTCATCGGACAGTTTCGCGACATGATTCGGACTGAAGAGAAAGGGCAGTTTCGGCTCAATCTGGATTATTTTCGCCACGCGGCGGAAGGCGTCGAGATGACGTGGAATGATGGCTCGCCAGAGATTGGAAGAATCTTTTCGGATGAATACGTGCGGAAGTTCGGGACGGCGCGCGAGCCGAACACGCAGTTGACTGATCGGGAGAGCGATCTGGCTGCGAGTTTGCAATTGCGGCTGGAAGAAGTTGCTTTCCATGTTCTAAGCCGCTTGCATGATGAAACGGGTCTAACGGATCTGGGTTTGTCTGGCGGCGTTGCTTACAACTCGGTGATGAATGGCAAGATCCTTTTGCATACGCCATTCCGAAGAGTCTTCATTCAACCGGCGGCGGGCGATAGCGGCACAGCGTTGGGTGTTTGCTATCAAATTCTGAGCGAGGTGAGGAAGAGCGAAGGGCAAAGGGCAAAGGGCAAAGGGCCCAGCACTAAGGCCGAAGAGGAAACGGCAGGAAGCGTTAGGGCCAGTGACGGTTTGCGCTTTGGGCTTTGCTCTTTGCCCTTTACGGGACCGGAATTCACGGATGAGGAGATATCGAAGGAATTGCAGATTTCAGATTTGAAATCTCAAGTCTCAGATCTCGGACCTCAAACCTCAGATCTCAGATCTCAGATCTTAGATCTCAAATCTCAAATCTCAGATCGCTCAGCTCAGGATCCGGACGCGACATTTGTGAAGTATCCGGATTCAGAAATCAAGAAGCGCGCGGCCCGCGACATTGCCGACGGTCTGGTCGTCGGTTGGTTTCAAGGAAGGATGGAATTCGGACCACGCGCGCTCGGCAATCGATCGATTCTGGTGGATCCGCGCCGCGCGGAGATGAAAGATGTCCTCAATCAGCGCATCAAGAAGCGCGAGCCCTTTCGACCGTTTGCGCCGTCGATTTTGGCGGAACACGTCGGTGAATATTTTGAGCAGACGCATCCCGCGCCGACAATGCTAATGGTCTATCAGATCAAGCCTGAGCGGCGAGCGGAGATACCCGCCGTGACTCATGTCGACGGCTCGGGCCGCTTGCAGACGGTCTCGCGAGACGAAAACGCCCGCTTCTATCAATTGATCGAGGAGTTTTATAAACTTACCGGCGTGCCGGTAGTGTTGAATACCTCATTCAACGAGAACGAGCCGATTGTCTGCACGCCGCGCGATGCGATTGACTGTTTCCTGAAAACGCGAATGGATGTGCTGTATATTGGGAATTATGCGGTGCGAAGAAGATTGTAGAGGCATCATCGAGAGTCATGGTTAACCACTGAAGAGTTCCGTGGATGTGTGCTGAAATTGCAAATGGTGAATTCAACTTCCCAGTGCAACAATTGCATTTCGTTTCCGCTCCAGAGGAGCGAAATGTTTATAGCTACGAGCGCACGCCCAAAGATGTCGCTCCGTTAGGAGCGAAACCCGGCGGCAGAACCTTCGCCGAGGCACGCAAAAGCGATTGCGCTCCTACGGAGCTTCGGATTAAAGAAACGACCGCCAGGCTATAAACATCTCGCCCCTCTGGGGCGAAGCGAGAAAAAATGTTCTGTTGCACTTCCAACTTGGAATTGAAAATTGAGAATTGAAAAATGCAAATTGCAAATTTCGGCGAATCGGCAATTGAAGTGACCCGAATCGTTCGACGCATTGGTGACGCGCACGAAGCACCGCTAGCAATTTACAATTTGCATTTTTCAATTTTCAAGGTAGTTCGAACAGTATCGAACTTCTCGCCAAGCTTGTAACTGTCGAATGAAGATTCTTCTCCTAAATCAGTGTTTCTGGCCAGACATCGTAGCGACGGCTCAGCAGTTGACTGAAGCAGCGCGCGGCCTGGCCGAACGGGGCCATCAAGTTAAGGTAATTTCCAGCCGGCATGGCTATGACGATCCGCGATTGCGTTTTCCCCGGCGTGAGCGATGGAAGGAGATCGAAATCGTTCGGCTGCGCTCGGTTAGCCTGGGAAAGACAAAGGCATGGAAGAGGGCGCTGAACTTTGCGAGCTTCACCCTGACGTGTGGGTTGCGCCTCGCAGTTACGGGTCGCCACGATGCAGTGGTCGCACTGACTTCGCCACCGCTCATTTCGTGGCTGGCATCGATGTTCACGCTTATAAAAGGCGGACATCTGATTTTCTGGGTGATGGATTTGAATCCGGATGAAGCCATAGCAGCCGGTTGGCTCAAAGCAGATTCAGTTACGGCGAAGCTGCTCGGTACCCTTCTGAAGATCAGCATGTCGCGCGCGGATCGAATCGTCGTGCTCGATCGATTCATGAAAGATCGCATCGTGGCAAAGGGAATTCCCGAAGAAAAGATCGCCGTGATACCTCCGGCCAGCGATGAGTCGGTACACTACGACAAACAGGGAAGGGAAGAATTCAGGACGGCGCATAATCTCTCCCGAAAATTCGTGGTAATGCACGCCGGAAATCACAGTCCCTGTCATTCACTCGACACTTTGCTGGAGAGCGCGACGCAACTGAAGACGCGCGAAGACATCGTCTTCTGTTTTGTCGGGGGCGGCAGCGAGTTGTGTAAAGTAAGAAGCTATGCGCGGTGTCAGCAACTGGAAAATATTTACTGCCTGCCATATCAGCCACAGGAAAAATTGGCCGGGCTGCTGTCGGCAGCGGATCTTCATGTGATAGTGATGGGAGAAGCATTTCGCGGTATCGTTCATCCGTCCAAGATCTACAACATTCTGGCGACTGGCTTGGCGTTTCTTTATATTGGGCCGGATGAAAGCCATATGGGTGATATTATCGCCAGGATTGGCAATAATGGCTTGGCGATGCACGCGAGAAAAGGCGACGTTTCGTCGGTGGTGCGACAGATCCTCAATTCCGCCGACAAAGTGAGGTCTGCAGCAGCGCCGGAGCGGACGATCGTGGCTCAGGACTTTTCCCGCAGCGCGTTGCTGCCGAGGTTGATCGCCGAGATCGAGACCGCGGTGTCCGACGAACTTGAGTTTGTCGCCGAGTGTGATGAACTAAAGCTTATTGGGGAATGACGGTTCGTAGTGTCCTGGTGGTTCAATTTGTCGTAGAGTACGAGATAAGAACTGGATGAAGACTTACTTCGCACTGTTCATAATTGCGGCCAGCGCGTCTTTGGTCCTGACGCCTCTATTGCGGCGTTTCTGCGAACGCTATCGGCTGGTTGATGAACCGAAGGATAGCCGTCGCGTTCATCAGAAAGCCGTGCCGCGACTCGGAGGCGTGGCAATCTTCTTATCGATTCTGATCGCGCTATCAGTGCTGGCCCTGGTTAACAATTCACTGACCCGAGCGCTGCATCCTGAGTTTCGGGGAATCGCCGTCTTGCTTACATGCGGTCTGTTGGTCCTGTTACTCGGGGTTTACGACGACCTGTACGGCGCCAATGCCGCGGTGAAGTTTGCTGCGCTCGCCGCCGTGACCGCTCTGTTCTATGCATTTGGCGGCCGCATCGAAGGGCTTTCTATTCCTTTTATCGGCGGCGTTACTTTTCATCCGATTGTTGGATTCGTGTTGACGATGATCTGGGTGGTTGGAATCGCTAACGCCTTCAATTTGATCGATGGCATCGACGGTTTGGCAGCCGGTTCAGCTCTCTTCTCTTCGTTAGTGCTGCTGACGGTTTCACTTGTTCAGGGTAAGACGATGGTCACCATAGTCGCGCTGGCGCTGACGGGCGCGCTAGCCGGCTTTCTTCGTTACAACTTCAATCCGGCCTCGATCTTTCTCGGCGACTCGGGTTCGTTGTTCATTGGCTTTGCGCTCGCCGCGCTCTCAATTCAAGGATCGCAGAAGGCCTCGACAGCAGTGGCGGTCGCAATCCCGATTCTCGCCTGTGGACTCCCAGTCGTAGATGCCGGGGTCACCATCGCGCGCCGGTTCGTCAGCGGGAAACCGATCTTTCAGGGTGATCGCGAGCACATTCACCACATGCTGCTGGCGCGGGGATGGTCGCAGCGCCGCGTCGCGTTGGTGCTGTATGGCGTGAGTGCGTTATTTGGTTTGTCGGCGATGTTGTTCGTCAATAGCGGCAGCGGTCTGACGGCGGTTGTTCTTTTCGTCATCGGCGTTGCCGTGGTCCTGGCCATCGGCCACTTGCGTTATCACGAAGTAGATGAGTTGCGCGCCAGCTTCAAACGAAATATTGGCGAGCGACGCGCACGCGCAACCAACAACTTGCGTCTGCGCCGGGCGTGTCAGTCAGTGGCATCGGCGACGACGATCGATGAATTATTTAGAGGCATGCTCGAAATTCTGGAGCTGGGTGAATTCGGCTACGCGACGGTTCAATTCAGTGGCAACGGTCAGCGGGAATTGAGTGAGCGAGTTCTGGCCGCAGGCAATGGCTCGATGCACAACGTTACCCTCGATCAAGGGCGGATAAACTGGGCGTGGAAATGCGACGACTATAAGCACCTGGATGTCGCCGGCTCGGCCCGCTTCTGGACCATGCGGTTGCCGCTGGGAAACCGGGAGAAACAGCTTGGCTATATGGATTTGTTTCGCTCTTTCGATGCCGGTCCGCTGCAATTCGACGTGAACTATCTGACTACTGTCTTCCAACCAGCCGCAGCTCGATCCGCGGAACGCATCTTCGCATCCGTTGCGGAATCGACGCCGAATCATCTTGCCGCCACGGCCAAATAGGCTGCGGCAAAACCTCTCGTCTCCCCGTCACACTTTGGAAGCTTCACTCATTCAATCCGCGTCTGCCAACACTCAGATTCAGGCGAAGCAACGCACCCGCGCGGTGGCGCTGCTTGAAGGTGCGATCTTTTATGGTTTGATTGCTGTGATCGTCTTCACCGCGATTCTCTACGGCGCCGTCGATCCTTGGTCGCAGGCTGTTTTCGAGGGCGTGGTTTTCTTGCTCGGCTTGCTCTGGGTCGTTCATGGATTGCTCGATGGTTCGTGGCGGGTTGGGAATCGGCGGCTGGCCTTCCCGATGATTGCGCTGGTCGGTCTCGCCATCGTGCAAAGCTTCGCCTGGTCGCAAACAGATCAAGGCGGCACTAAGGTTCTTTGGTCTCTTAGCGCGGATCCTTTCGAAAGCCGAGCATTTGCTTTGAGAGTTTCCGCGTTGATTCTGGCCTGCGTGCTTTTCATCCGCTTCACGAAAAGCTATCGGAGATTGAACTTCATGGTGCACGCGATTATCACGCTGGGGATCGCCTGCGCACTGTTCGGAATTGCGCGTCAGGCGCTTCAACATGGTGACGGTTTTCTCTTAGCGCGACTCAAACAGGGGAACGGGTATGCGCAGTTCATTAATAAGGACCATTTTTCTTACTTGATGGAGATGGCTTTTGGATTGACGGTGGGTGTGGCGTTTATGCGGTCTGGGTGGCACGAAAGAATTCCGCTATATCTTTCGGGATTGGTGGTGATAAGCGCGGCTTTGGTGCTCTCGCAGTCTCGGGGAGGATTGCTGGCAATGAGCATTCAGATGATTCTTGCGGGACTCTTGTTTCTGAATTCAAGAAATCCAAGGCGAGGCCCGGTCGCATCCACCACCCCAAGCGGGCTGCCCGCCTGGGGACCCCGGTCCGCTCGCGGTTCTGATACGCGCGTGCGCGTGACTGCGAACGAAGATCAACGGCTGACGTGGTTACGTTCGACGATCGCAAAAGCAATCATGATCGGAGTATTACTAATAACCATCGTGGCCGGCGTGGCCTGGCTGGGTGGCGATCAATTAGCCACGGGAATAGAGACGGCGTCAATCGAAATGGCCCGCACGGACACGAGCGAATTGCACGAAGCCGCGCGACGCCGTGACATCTGGCGCGCGAGTTGGCGGATGTTTCGGCAGCATCCGTTTGCTGGAGCTGGTCTTGGAGGTTATTGGGCTGAAATGCCGAGTTTTCATGAAGGTTCGGGAGTGTTGACCCCGCAGCAAGCGCACAACGATTACCTTGAAGTCCTGGCCAGCGCCGGTTTAATCGGGGCCGCGCTTCTCGTCTGGTTTGGGATTGCGCTCGTTAAGCAGACCCGGCGAAGCATTCGCGCGAGTGAAGGATTTCAGCGGGCCGTATCGTTGGGAGCAATAGTCGGAGTGGCCGGCATCGCGGTGCATAGCGTAGTTGATTTTGGTCTGCATGTTACCGTAAATGCGCTGGTGTTGATGGCGCTTTTGGCAATTCTAAGTTTGGAGCCGTTGCAATTAAAACAGGGAGTTCACCAGTCGTTACAGAACCGCGAGCGGTAGCGACCGGCCCTTCGCTTGTTGAAAAAGTCAGCATGAGACAACAGGCCGGTCGCTACCGCTCGCGGTTCTGTAACGATAGAGTCGCTTCTCCTCCAGCCGACTCTCACTTTTAATTACATCCGTCTGGAGCCGTTCGAAGAATTAGGAATTGCAAATTGAAAAATGAAAAATGAAAATTGCAAAATTGGAGGACGGTCGAGGATACCAGCGCGCCGCGACTCTGCCGGACAATTTGCATTTTTCAATTTTCAATTTGCAATGTGAATCCTCGTGCAAGCGCATCCAATATCGGCGTTCAATTGAGGACTCAACAAAGCTAAGAAGCTATTGACCTTGCGAAAGCCCAGACTCAATAAAAGTGCTTTGGTTTCATTCCTATTGCTCGCGCTCACGTGCGCGACGCTCTTCGGTTTGCCGCAAGACATCGCCGGTGGCGCCAGCGCGCTGCTGGGCCAGGACATCATCGGTGGTGCTAACGTCGCTTTCAAACGGCCGCCGCGCGTGCGCGATATTGCCGGCGGCGCCAGCACCTTGCTCGTGAAGCGTCGCGTCGCGCGCAAGCCGCCCGAGCCAACCGAGATCTCGCGCAACAAGCCACCGAGACCGCCGCAACCGGGTACTGCCCCAACGCCGGAGCCGAGGCCGAAAGAACCTTCGAATGAAGAGAAGGCGGAAGCCTTCAACGACCAGGGCAATACGCTTTACGACACGGGCCAATATGCCAAAGCCGTCGAAGCCTACAAGCAAGCGCTGAACTTCAAACCAAATGACGCGCTGACCTACAACAATCTCGGCAGCGCCTACTTCGCACAGGGCCAGACTAAGGATGCCATCGATGCTTTCCAGAAGGCGGTCAAGGCGAAGCCCGACGATGCTGAAAGCTTTTTCAATCTCGGCATCGCTTATAACACGACGGAGCAATATGAGCAGGCCGCCACTGCCCTGAATCAGGCGATTAAGTTCAAGGCCGATTGGCCTGAGGCGTTAACTGCGTTGGGAGATACGTATCTCAGTCTCGGCCGATATGATGATGCCGCGCGGACCTATCAAGCGCTGGTGAAACTTCAGCCCGACAACACGAGTGCCTATAACAATCTGGCCTTTGCCTACGATCAGTTGTCGCGCCATGACGATTCAATCGCTGCCCTGAAAAGAGTTATTCAACTAAATCCGAAGGACGCCTTCGCCTACAACAACCTGGGCGCGGCTTCTTACAAGGCCGGTAAGTACAAAGATGCGGTCGATGCCTTTACTCAATCGCTGCGGCTTAGGCCTAACGATGCCGAGACTCTGAACAACCTGGGCGCGGCGCAATATGCCCTGGCAAGGTATGGCGACGCCACGCTTTCACTTCAGCAAGCGATTAAACTGAGGCCGAACTTTGCCGATGCGCAATACAATCTGGGCAATGCTTATTTGATGTCGGCAAAATTCAATGAAGCGTCCGATGCATACAATCAGGCGATCAGGAACCGGCCCGATTATGGCGAAGCGCAGAACAATCTCGGCATCGCGTTGACCAACCTCGGTCGCTTCCCCGAAGCCGTCGCTGCTTTCAAAGAGGCCGCACGGCTCAAGCCTGATTTAGCAGTGATCTTCAACAACCTGGCGTTCGCCGAGGACAAGTTAGGACACGAGCCGGAAGCGATTGCTGCCTATCAGACGGCGATCAGACTTAATCCGAAATACGCGAAGGCGCTGAACGGACTCGGATATGTTTATGACAAGACTGGCAAACCGAACGACGCCATCGATCTGCTGAAAAGGGCAGTCGAAGCCAAGCCCGACTACGTCGCCGCGCACTTCAATTTGGGCAAGGCTTATTTTGATTCAGGTCATCACGCGGAAGCGATCGAATCATTCAGACGGGCCACGCAACTGAATCCGGACTATGAACCGGCGTATGTCAGTTTGGGAACGGCAAGTTTTCGCGCCGGACAATTCAGCGAAGCGGCGGATGCTTTCCAAAAAGCGACGACGCTGAACCCCTCCGACACGGAAGCCTTCTACGGGTTGGGAAACGCAAGTTACAAGGCCGGGAAATATAAGGAAGCGCTGTCAGCATTGAAAGAAGTTCTTCGAGTCAAGCCAAACTATGCCCAGGCACACTATAGTCTCGGCCTGGTTTACGCCGGCCTCAACGACAAAGATGGTGTGACGCGAGAGTTTGCGATTCTTAAGAGACTCGATCCTAAACTCGCGGATCAGTTTTACAACGCCGTGAAGAAGTAAGTGTCAGAACCGCGAGCGGTAGCGACCGGATCATCAAGGCATCGTCGAAGAGAACGAGCACAGGACGCCGGTTGTTTGATTCAATGATCCGGTCGCTACCGCTCGCGGTTCTGACACTATGTTCCCATCAAATCATTGACACCCTTATTCTGCGGAAGTAGACTTGCACACGTCTGCGCCCGTCAGCGAAATAAAAGGAGTTGACTACGATGAATGTTCGAACCAGGAAGGCTTTGACAACCATCGCAGCAGTTCTCGTTCTTGCCTTTACGCAGGTCTACTTTGTCCGCGCGGGCTCACCACAGCGGGTAATTACGGCGCGGCTGGCCACGAAGAACAATCAACCAATTACGGTAAACGGAAACAGCGCCGGCACGGGCAGCACGATTTTGACTGGGGCGACTATCGAAACCCCAGACCAGGTGAGCGCGACGATCGATCTCGGCGACGCCGGCACCGTGGAACTCCAGCCGAACTCGAAAATTCAATTGGATTACGACATAAATGGAAATGTCCGCGTTAAGGCTATTCGCGGATGCGCTGTGGTCAGAAAGAAGACCAACCTGCTTCCTGGCGAGATGGAGATTTATACTGACTCTGCTTCTGAAAAAACGGAC
>Ga0193747_1000597_pt1 | contig 11615 bp, 5 predicted proteins | sample L1m2metaG_FD_143048 | JGI IMG/M metagenome (GOLD analysis project Ga0193747, IMG submission 143048) | Soil microbial communities from a riparian zone of the East river system, Colorado, United States - L1m2 | ecosystem: Environmental > Terrestrial > Soil > Riparian zone | place: USA: East River...
GACTACCGACGCGTCCTGTAACGCAAGCTTCACCTTCTCGGTGCCGAATGGGGCAGTGACCGGACCGCTAATTACCGCGACCGCCACAGATTCAGGCAACAACACCTCAGAGTTTTCGGCGTGCGTAACTTTGGTGGGTCTTTTCCCAACGATTCAATTCAATTCCGCGTCATATACGATCGGCGAAGGCGATAAGCGAGTCGATACGATCATCACCCGGTTGGGCGACAACACCGCCTCAGCCAGCGTCAGCTTCACGACCAACGATTCGGCGTTCGCGCAAAGATGCAATGTCACAAACGGCGTGGCTTCGTCCCGCTGCGATTACGAAGAAAGGGTCGCAACCGTGAAGTTCGCACCGGGCGAGACTTCCAAGACCATCTCGGTATTCATCATTGATGACTCGTATCTGGAAGGCCCGGAGACTTTCACCGTCAATCTCTTTAGTGCTGTTGGCGCCTTTCTGGGCGACAATGCTCTGGCCACCGTGACCATCACTGACAATGATTTGGCCAATGGACCGAATCTGATAGATATGCCCGGCTCGTTTGTCCGTACACAATACCTGGATTTTCTTAATCGCGAGCCGGATCAAAGCGGCTTTGACTTCTGGACTAATCAGATTATTTCATGCGGCCTCGATCAGGCATGCATTCAACAACGGCGGATCAATGACTCAGCCGCTTTCTTTCTTTCCGTGGAATTCCAACAGACCGGTTACCTTGTCGAGCGCATTTACAAAGCAGCGTTCGGCGACGTTATTGTCGAGTCCGCGCTTGGTGGCTCGCATCAACTAGCTGTGCCGTTCGTGAAAATAAATGACTTTCTGCAAGGCACTCAGCAAATCGGGGCTGGAGTGATAGTCGGCCAGAGCGGTTGGGAAACGGTGCTCGAGAATAATAAGCGGGCTTTTGCTTTGGACTTTGTCCAAGGCTCGCGTTTTTTAGATCGGTATCCGGCCGGGATGACACCCGCGCAGTTTGTGGATCGATTGTTCGCGAACTCCGGCTTCACACCTTCAGCCACAGATCGCAACGCCGCGATCGCTGAGTTTGGCTCAGCGACAAATATCAGCGAGGCCGCGGCCCGTGCACGCGCGTTACTCGAGGTAGCGGAGAACGCAACTCTAGTTAATCAGGAGTTCAATCGCGCATTCGTGCTGATGGAGTATTTTGGCTATTTACGCCGCGAGCCAAATGATTTACTTGATCCCGGCTATTCAGGCTATGACTTCTGGCTGACTAAGCTGAATCAATTCAATGGCGACTTTCAAAAAGCAGAGATGGTCAAGGCCTTCATTACTTCTGGCGAGTACCGCAGCCGTTTTGGCCAGCCGTGATGTAGAATGTAATGAGGCGGTCCTCCGGACAGGAAGTGTTTTATGTTTGATATTCGCTCTAATTCAATCCACGCCAAAGCAGCTTGCTTTCTTTTGTCTATTTGTTTCGCGATAGCCGCAGTGATAACGATCAGTACGCGGAAGGTCGAAGCAACTAGACCCAATTCGGCTAACTCCGCGGCGCAGGAATCATCGACCCTGACGCAGAGCAAAGGCAAAGTGAATGGGAAGATAGTTTTTACCAGCGAAAGAAACCACGACAAGGGCTTGAAGCTTTGGTCGATGAATCCCGATGGGAGCAATCCGAAACAACTGACCGACGAAAGTGAGCGCAATCCGACTGCTCCATCCTACATAAATTGTTACGACGGGCCAGCGAAGTGGTCTCCTGATGGCAGCAAAATCGCTCTGCTGAGTATTCGCGGGGACAGTGCCGAGGAGTACAGCTTCTACCTAATAAATCCGGATGGAAGCCGCATAGGTACGGTCCCGATCAGCGGCTTGCTTACTTCTGGTGACTTGCCCGAAATTCTTTCGTTCGATTGGTCACCGGACGGTAGCAAGTTTGTCATGGATGCCGGCACGCATATTGTGGTCGATTTCGGGAGGTTCTCGACCAATATCTATGCGGCGGCGATCGACGGGACGAATCTCGTTAACCTAACCCACGATAAGAATATTCTGAACGATCAACCTGCATGGTCGCCTGATGGAAAACAAATAGCATTTGTTAGTTGGGATCAGACAAAACCCGCAACGATCGATGTCATTAACGCAGACGGCAGTAATCGAAGATCGATTGCTTCCGGCTCCTATCCCTCCTGGTCACCGGATGGATCGAGGGTACTCTTTATTGGAGGTTCTCAAGTCTACACCGTAAACCCTGATGGCACTGACTTAACTCAGTTAACGCATTACGCCGCCAGTTACGGCACCTACAGTGGCCCAAAGTATTCGCCAGATGGGACCAAGATTGTCTTCGAGCGAGGCGGCGCCATCTATGTAATGAATTCCGATGGCACTAATCAACTCAATATTTCCAACAATTCTTCTTTTGATGCTCAGCCGGACTGGCAGCCGCTTTTCGCGCCCACGAATGATCCGCCACCAAGCGTTTTGGGATTTGATACCAGAGTATATCTGGCAGCCTATCCGAATCCCTCCACTGTTCAAATCAACCTAACGCGTAGCGGCAATCTGGATCAAACCGTTTCATGCGATTATCAGATTCGATCGGGACCCATAACTGCCGGCCTCCCCGGCGGTACTCTCAGTTTCGCCCCGGGAGAAACTTCAAAGACGATTCAGTTTTCTTATTCCTATGGATACAGTTTCAACATCAGTCTTTTCAACAACGGGGGAAACGCAACCTTTGTCGCCGGTATAAAGGACGCAACGATAATCTTCGTGTACCAGACTAATAACCCAATCGATAATTCTGGTTTCTTTGTCAGACAGCAGTACTACGATTTTCTCAACCGAGAGCCGGACACGTGGGGTTGGAACTTCTGGACCAGTAATATCGACTCGTGCGGTTCAAGCGACCCGACGCGCCTTGCCTGTATTACTAAACGCACTGACACCTCTGCGGCGTTTTTCCTTTCGACTGAATTTCAGCAGACAGGTTACCTTGTTTACCGAATTTACAAAGCCGCCTACGGCGATCTGCCCGCCGCGCCGGTTCCAATCAAATTGAGCGATTTCTTGGTCGATACACGGCAAGTTTCTCAGGGCGTCGTCGTAGGACAAGCGGATTGGGAACAAGCTCTCGAAACGAACAAGCAGAAGTTCTTCGCGGATTTTGTGCAGGGCTCGCGGTTACGCTTGTGCATCCCACCTGGATGACGCCGGTGCAATTTGTCGATGGGCTATTTTCTAACGCTGGTGTGATTCCATCGGTGTCAGAGCGAGAGTCGGCGATTGCGGAATTCAGCGGCGCGGCCGGATCAGCCGACAACGCAGCGCGTGCTCGTGCGTTGCGGCGAGTGGCTGAGAACGCGACGCTTCAGCAGCAGGAGTTCAATCGCGCGTTAGTGCTGATGCAGTACTTTGGATATCTGCGTCGCGATCCGAACTCAGGGCCGGATGCGAGCTTTGATGGTTACAATTTTTGGCTGAACAAGCTGAACCAATTCAACGGCGACTACAACAAGGCGGAGATGGTGAAGGCTTTTATTAGTTCCGGTGAATACCGGCTGCGCTTTGGTCCATGACCACAAGTCAGAAACCACCCGCGGTAGCGGGTGGTTAACTCCCAATTTCAGACTAACTTGATCGATCAAGATCAACCGCCCGCTACCGCAGGCGGTTCTGACCCTAGCTCCCAAACCTCTGGCGATATTCAGTTGACGTGATGAATGCCTTCACCATTTCAGCGGTGGTAAAATTCCCGCCAAAGCTATTCAACTTATTCAACCAGAAGTTGAATCCGGCGACGTCCGCATCACGCCGCAGATAACCGAAGTACTGCATTAGCACGAAGGCCCGGTTGAACTCGAAGTTCGTCGCATCTACTGACTCCGAGATCCTGCGCAGCACGGTCGCGCGAGTCTCCGTCGCAGCATTAAGTCCATTGACGAGCGAGTCGCGGAACACCTGGGTCGCCGGGAAGTTGCCGCGAATTTCGCCGCCGCCGTATTGTGTGGTGTGAAAATTAATGTACGCGCGTCCGGCACGGATATTTGGTAACTGCGCAGCCAGCGTCGTGCCATTTCCTTCAGGCGGGTCCCACTTGTCAGTGAAAGTCCCGCCAATGCCACCAGCGGTTGGTGTTAACACATGATCGTCCGGGTTGTTGTCATTGAATGGACTGCCAAAGAAGCCCCAGACCACTCCGCCATTAACTCCAGGAGCAACGCTTGCGCCCGCGTGGATGTGCGCGGCAATAAGATTGTCGTTAGTGTCGGCGGTCTGCGTCCCATTGACATCGATGTTACTGATCGTCGCGGTCATGTTGATGGCCGTTTCCGCGGCGTTGATTTGAAATCGCGCAGTACCGAACGAACGTGGCCGCGCTGCGCCTCCGGAAGTTGTGGGATTCGTGGGCGGCACTTCCTGCGAGTTCGAAAGGTTGACCGTGAAATCGCTGGGCGCCAGTCCTTCGTTCGCCAGCAACGTATCGACATATTGCGCGTTCGTCAAATTGTCGTACCTGTCTTTGAAGTCAGGACGATTAACGAAATCGGCGAAAAAGGCCTGCTTGTTGGCATCCAAGGTCGCGTCATAGTTTGGCTGTCCGAAGACGAGATCTTTCTGCAGGGCCTGATCGCCGCGTTCGAAATCACCGTATTGCACCGATGAAGGCAGGCCAAAAACGGAAGGTCCAAACGCTGCTTTATGCGCCAGTAAAACTACCATTCCGGTATTTTGAAACTCGTTGGAAAGAAAGAACGCCCCGCTGGTATTTATGCGCTTCTGCGCAATACACGTCGCGTCCGATCCGCACGAAGTGATTTGATTCGTCCAGAACGTCGCGCCCGATGGATCCGGCTCGCGATTGAGAAAGTCCAGATACTGCTCGCGAACGAAGAACGCCGGGTCGTCAATCGGGTTCGTGGCCGACGGTACAGAATCATTATCGGTAATATTTATATGGGCGACATTGGGACTGCCCAATCCCACGCCGCTGCCGGTCGGGTTCGAGAGCGCCAGATCTATCTCTTCCGCGCCTTCGACAAACTTGTCATCGAGAATCAGGACCCGAAAAGTCTTGCTGGTCTCGCCCGGATTGAAGGTCAACTTCCCGAGCGCAATTTCATAATCGCTCTTTTGCGACGCGTGCCCCGGTTGTGACTCGTCAAAGGTGTCGAAGTTAACTGTCGCCGCACCTGAGACATTTCCTGCGCGCGTGACTGTGATATCGACATGGCCACCGCCTTCGCCAATCACGACCTCGTCAGTAGCGAATTGCACCAGCGAAGTGGCCGTGGCCGTTGTCGGTTTCAAAGAACCAAAAAGTCCATGCTCTTCTTCCGCAGTGCCGGCCGAAAAATAGAGCGTGTTCGGATCGCCGCCGCTACCACCGTTACCAAAAGTAAGGGCCCACAACTCGTCGTTAACGATGTTGTTGCCGGCCTCATTCTTGAGCGTGCCAAGAAACGCCCCGGTAAAAGGCGCGTAGGCATTAATGATTCCGTTGTCGGAAAAGTTGCCGACGAGCAGCGCTCCACCAAAGAGTCCGAAACCGGCCGGCGCAATTGTCAAACCCCAGGGCGCGTCCAGTCCACCGCCGCTATTGATAGCGAAAGCCGGATCGCGAACGCCGTCGGTACTAAACTTGCGGACAAAGCCAAGGCCCGTGCCGTTTTGACTGCGACCGTCGGGCCCGACTTTCGCATAGGTCACGTAGAGCGAGCCGCCAAGGTTCTGAATGTTGAAGGGACGATAGTCTGAAGTGATCGTCGGATCCAAAAAGCCGCCCGTTACGGTTGTCGCCGCGAAGGTGCCGTCAAATACTTCAATACCTCCCGCCAGTGTGGGCGCTGCGAAATTGGCGGCATAAAGACGATTGCCACCGGCATTACTGCCGATTGCCAACCCGGTATAAACATGGGGGCCAGGATTGCTCTTCACAATCTGCGTGGTTGTTCCCAAGGCGGGCTGCCACGCGACGATGTTGCCCGAGATCGAAACGAAAATGAAGCGGGCCGGCCCTGCGACGCCACCTGGCGGAGTGAAGGCGAAATCACTGGTGGTGTTCGCGACTACTCCGGTAGGCAATCCGCCGGCAATGGTGCTGGCGATGGTAATGGTCTGCGGGTTGGGATTCAAAGCGAACGCACTACCAGAGACGTCGCCGCGAAATAACTGCGTCGTGCTCGTGACGTTGTTTGCCACCCAGAACGGGCTAGAGGCCGTGAGTGTGACACCCCACGGGTTGATCAGGAACGGATCCTGAAAGGCGCCGAAGCCGGGAATATCTGAAACCAGATTAGTCTGGCGATAAGCTTGGCCGGGCGGAATCACCGGAATGTCCGGCGTTATGACTGTGCTCTGTTGAGCGGCAGCGGGCGCCTTCAATCGGGTCGGCAAGAAAACAACTACCAGCATAGCGCTAAGAGCGAGGACTACAATAGTGCACACGCGAAAATTGACTCGGCGAGCTTTGATCATTTTATTCCTCCTGATGTTTGCGAACAGTCTCAGAGTAAACAGACCATAAGACAGACTCCTGTCTGAGTCGGATTAAGAATCTTCTACCTGGGGGACTGAACTCTATGTTCGACGCGTTAAGCTGTCAAGCAACTTGGTGGCGTCCTAATCTGTTGCTGGACTCGAGACTCGCATTTCGGACTCTATTCATCAAAGTCTCAAAACAGTTTGCTTGACGAGAGAATTCATTGAACAAAACTGCTCGTCTCTTGCTGCGGCAATCCAGGAATTTGGATCGAATTCAATTTTCTTATATAGCCCGACGACCCGACACCGGCGTCGAAAACAGCCAAACCGCCAGTAACTAGCGAAATGACAACTGAAATGTTCAGGATGCTTCGATTGCAATTATGAACGAGGCAAACTGTATTCCAACGTTCCAGCCGGCGTCGATTGCGATCAAATTGTAATAAATCGAGATCGACTTTTGAGAGTGTCCGGTGAAAAAAATACCTTGAAAGACGACCTTCGAAAGTTTGAGTTTCGCTTCCCTCCTCCGATGAATCGCTCGTTAATTTTCCAATTTGTGTGTGGGTTTCGCTATTCGATGAGCATCTTCCAAATAGAAGCTGACACAGACATAAGTGTCCGCTCGCACTTTTAACTTCGCATGGGAGGCTTGGCGGTGAAGAAAATGCGTTCAGGCGATCGTCTCCATGATTTGATCAATTCGAGGAGTCTGCTCAATGTTGTTCGCCGCGTGATCGCTCTGTCAGTTGCGACGGCGCTACTCAACCTTACGATGATGGCTGCTGCAGTCTTACCCCGTTCCGAGTCGTCAATGGGAATCATCAACATCGTCGGTGTGGTGAAGATCAATGGGCAAAACGCCATGTCCGGGCAGACAGTCTTCTCAAATAGCCGTGTATTGACGGCGGCGAATTCTGAGTCGTTAATCGAATATGGAAATTTGGCCCGGCTGAAACTCGAAGCGGAATCTGATTTGATTGTCGACGCTTCCAGGCAACGCATTGCTGGTTCGCTGCGAAAAGGACGAATGCTGGGCTCTGTGCCGGCTGGTGTGTCGCTCGATTTCCAAACCGCGGATTTTTCGATCGCGACCGATGGCGCTAAACCTGTCATTTTCAGCGTGCGCGCTCAAGAGTGTGAGGGCACAAGTCTGTCGGTGACCGAAGGAGCCGTAGATATCCGAACCGGTGACAAAAAGCTAACTCTGAAAGCTGGAGACAACTTTTCAACGTTTGTCGATGCGACCACAGCCCAGGGCTCGCAGCAGAATTTCAGTCATCGGAAACGGGTCGGACTCATTATCGGTATTAGCGCGGCGGTTACCATTCTGCTGATCGCTCTCGTGGGCAGAGATCATGAAGCAGCGGCGCCCGGAGGGTGTATAGACATACTTAGCGGCGAGTCAACCTGTCGTTGATCGGATCAAGTGTCAGAACCGCGAGCGGTAGCGACCGGATCAGAGAAGCAACTTGGGAAAGCGTAAAGCACACTTCGTGTCGAGTTTTCAAAGACACGTCATGATTCTGGTCGCTACCGCTCTCGGTTCTGACACTTTAGAACATAAGCTTCAGAGATATTTGAATCGATCGCGCACCGCCGATTTGATAGATCGGGCTCAAGCCACCGTTAATTCCGCCGGTGCCCAAACTTCGTCCGAGCATCTGCGTTGACTGTCCGAAGAAGTTGCCGGTGAGAATGTTGTTTGGGTTTCCAAAATTTGGATGATTGAAAATATTGAAGGCTTCTGCTCGCAACTGTAATTTGATGTGCTCACCCCAGTCGAACTGCCGGCGCAGAGCCAGGTCCAATTGCGACAGTCCAAAACCTCTGAGCGCGTTGTAACCCAGCGTGCCTTGTCTCACCTGCGCCGGCACTACGAAGGCCGCACGATTAATTCGTCTGCCGCCTGCCACCGTCGGATCGCTTAAGTAAAGCGGTACGCCGGGAACGAGGTCGGGACGTTGCAGTTCGAGAACGAGATCTTGCCCCACTACCTCCGATCTGACGACGACGTTCACAGGCGTAGCGGTGCGAGCGCGAAAGACGGCGTCAGCAGACCAATCACGCAGAACTTCATCAAGTAAGGAATTGCCCCGCGGCGCAGGCAGATTGTATGAAGCCGCGGCGCTCAACGAGTGACGCACATCGAAATCAGACGGACCACGACCCAAGCTAGGCAAGAACACGTTGGGCACCCCACCACCAACACCGACTGTCCCTCCTTCAGTTATGCGCAGGCGCGCAAGTGAATCGCTGGAGGCGTTATCAATCGCGGACGACCAGGTGTAATTAGCAACAGCTTGCAGACCGTGCGAAAGACGTCGCGCGTATTGAATCTGCATCGCGCGGTAACTTGATTCGGCAGCGTTACTGGTCAGGCGAATGATCGTGAAGTTCGGATTGGGATTAAGCAGCACGTCCTCGCGTAATAACTGGCGACCGGCCGCCGCCACGTAAGTAACCGACAAAACCTGGTTCGAGCCGAGCGACTTTTCGAGCCCGATATTCCATTGGATCACCCGCGGCAATTTGAGTTTCGGATCGAATCCGATGATCGTTCCATAAGGCGGCGTTAGAGTCAGCGGTGGGGCTATGTTCTGGTCAGGTGTGAGCGGATAGGCAACCCGGTCGAATCGCTTAGCGGCAACGAAAGGAAACACGTTGCCGAAGCCCTGCGCTGCTTGGCCGTTTCCGAGATCGTAGAAGATCCCCAAGCCCGCGCGCACCATAAGTTGTCGTGCCGGATCTTTGGAGAGTTGGTAGGCAAAACCTCCGCGCGGAGCGAAGTTATTGTAGGTTGTTGCGTAGAGCTGTGTTCCGCGCGGCGCCAGACTGATCGAATCGAGACTGTCAAGATGCTGTACAGTAAGAGCTTCGTTACCATGCGACTCCGTAGGCGCCGGATTCAATTCCCAGCGTAACCCATAAGTCACGGTCAGACGAGTTGTGATCCTCGCCGTATCCTGGCCGTACGCCGAAAAATTGGTGAACACAGGAAAGCGCGGACCGCCACCGGCAAAGACCTGGACCGATTCAGCCAGCCCGGACAAGGCCGTGCCCGGCGGCGGTGCACCGCCATTGCTAACATCCAAGCTATTGCTGACCCCCGCATAGATAATCGACTGGTTGTAATTCAACGAATTGTAAACGGGAAAAAGTTTTCGGTAGTCGGCGCCGAACTTAAATTGATGGGCGCCGCGACCGATCGAAAAGTTGTCAACCAGGTTGATTTGTCTTTGCAGATTATCAGCATTTCTTCCGACTACCAGACTGGTATTTGTTCCACCGCGAAGAGTCAATTGAAAACCGCCATCCGCAAACGCGGCGGGAAAAAGAAGCGAAGGCGAAAGCGGTGACGCGCCGCCAAAATCATCGAGCGAAAAAGACGTCGCGCCTTTCACGCGGCTCCAATTGAAACGCAGATCGTTAACCGCCCTGGGACTGAATGAAATGGTTGCTCCCAAGGTTGCCGTTTCGGTGTCTAACTCTGCCCGACTCAAATTGTTTAGACTTTGCGCCAGACTGGGATTAACCACCGGTTGAGAGCTAAAGCCCGGAACGATCGTGCTTCCTCGCTGAAGCGTAGCTGAAGTGGCGCGGTTATAGCGGCTGAACAAAACCATCTTGCTTCGCACCACTTGATCGATGCGAAGGCTCGCGGCGTTCATGCTCGAAGGATCCGAATAGCTGGCGCTGAATTCCGCCAGGCCATCGTGCGTTTCCGGTCCATTGGGAATTGGGAACGCCAGCAGGAACGGTTTGGTGCCGGACGGAGCGTTGGCGCGCGAAGCGAGCGACGGAACTTCAGTCGTGGCGATCTGTGGTTGACGAAGGCGCAGCCCTTCGTAAGAAAAGAAATAAAAAGTGTGGTTCTTTATCAACGGACCGCCGGCCACGCCGCCGAAGTCATTCTGACGAATCGCCGGCCGTCTTAGTCCTTTGCTATTCGCAAACCAATCACTGGCATCCAGCGCGTCGTTGCGAAAATAGTCGAACACACTCCCATGCAAGTCGTTTCCGCCGGACCGCGAAATGATTGAGATTTGCGCGCCCGGCGTGCGGCCAAACTCGGGAGCGTAGTTTGAAGTGAGAATGCGAAATTCCTCCAGTGCATCGATCGACACCAGGTTACTGGTGCTTCCCAGAGAGGTGAGCGCCGGCAATGAACCCGCCGCAGATTGTCCCGGAGCAGCGCCGGCGCTGACGCCGACATTCGCGCTCACACCATCCACCATAAAGTAGTTGGCATTGGCGCGCTGGCCATTCACGCTGAATTGTCCCTGCTCGTTGAAGGTCGCCCTGGTTAGAACGATGCCCGGCGTCAATTCAAAAAGGGACTGAAAACTCCTGCCATTGAGCGGCAGGTTCTCGACGAAATGACGATCGATGACGGTGCCGTTGGCGGCGGATTGCTGCACGCTGGAAGGGTCTTCGATGATGGTGACCGACGCCCCAATCTCGCCGACTTTCAGTTTGATTCTGAGCGCCAGTTGATCGCCGGTATCAAGCACGACGTTTCTGATCTCGACCGGCGTGAATCCAGAGCGTTGGGCCGTCAGGTTGTAGCGGCCGGGAGGAAGCAAAGGAATCACATAAGACCCGCGATCATCCGTCGCGGCATGTCTTTGCAACGCGGTACTGAGATTGAAAACTGTGATGTTGACCGATGGGATAACTGCGCCGGCTTCGTCCGATACCCTGCCGCTTAGGGTTGCTGAAGCCGACTGCGCGTAAGAAATTCGCGTGTACAAACCTACAGCCGCTGCCAGAATCAGGCCCACGGCAACAATCGATAATCTGGCACGGCCGATTTTCACAAGTTGAGTTCGGGCATTTTGTTTGCCGCGTAGAGCCGCCATGAGTTTAGCCCGGTCTTTCAAGGCCGGGTAAGGTTGGAAGGCAATCACATACGTCGCTTTAGCGACGACTGAATCAACCCCGAAAGTATCTTTCATCTTCACTCTCGACTCAGAACCTAAAGCCAACGCCGACGCTGACTTGAAGATTGTGAGTGGTTTCCGAAGGCTTGGGGACAACCACTACTCTCGAAGGAAATGTCGCACCAGTCGGGGGATTGATCAAGACCGGCACGTGTCGATCGCCGAAGTAAATAATAGTATCACTCGCATCGAAACGTACGATAGTTCGTCTGGAC
>Ga0193747_1000598_pt1 | contig 11590 bp, 15 predicted proteins | sample L1m2metaG_FD_143048 | JGI IMG/M metagenome (GOLD analysis project Ga0193747, IMG submission 143048) | Soil microbial communities from a riparian zone of the East river system, Colorado, United States - L1m2 | ecosystem: Environmental > Terrestrial > Soil > Riparian zone | place: USA: East River...
TATTCGTTAATATCACTTATCTCTTTGTTCTAATACTTGATTCTACAATGTAAGCATTCCTGTTTATACACAGATATGAATTAATTCACAATGTCGGATCACCGACTTGGTTATCACTGTCACAACCGCATACTTCACATACTACTTTATCATGCTGCAGCTCTTCATCACGTCCAATAACATGATGTAAATCATCGGCATGACCACACTTACATACCATTAAATCACTCGCGAGGGTGCTATTAATACTGAAAGGCACTTTACCGCCCCTAATCCTGACTGCGACGACGATTAGCCTTTCTTTCTGGTGCTTCTCCAAGTGGTGGCATCCTTCAAACTTTTTTGGTTTTTCTTCTTTAGTCTTTCTATGTATCTCTTAGCTTCGTTTTTTACAGGAGAGTCAGGATATTTTTCGATATTATCATTCATCCGTTTTGCAGTGTCGTTTATAGCATCTTTCACTGTCTTTTTTCCACGCTTAAGCACCTTTTTCCCCAATTTGATTGGAGTCTAATAGTAATCCTAACTTAAATATCAAATTGTCTTTAGCCTGGCTTTTAATAGCTTATTTGATAAGATAATGTTGGTAACAAAAAGTAGGAATTCCTAGATAGGTTTTCTAATTAGGTCGTTAGGAATTCCTACCGATCATGAGATGTTAACAAGGCTATGTGGCAAGCAATGACTATTACAACATGACCAAGCTGCAATCTAAGCGTAGGAAATATAAACAGAAAATGATAAGAAGGCTGTTAGGCTTGGTATGAGGTGTGGTTAGAATAGTATCTCGTGATGGCAAGGAGTTCTGTCTAGATTGCGATGAATATATAGAAGACCTTCGAGAGCATATCGAAATCTATCATTAAGACCTAAATCAGACATAATTATCCGCAGCATCCTTATTGACGACGACAGGGGCTGGGTTATCCAGCTCCAAGTTTTATCGAAGTGGTTGAGTCTCGAAGCTAGCTAGCAAACCCTCTTTAGTCATATTCATCAGCTTAAAATCCGCACCTGATACCTTGATACCTTTCGTGATATATCCTAATCCTTCTAGTTGATCAAAATAATTACGTACTTCCTCTGCCGGAAGGCCACTCCTGTCAATCACAGCAGTATCAATAACAGTTTTAGTTACGGCACGGTCTGATAACTCAGCGATGATGTTAAGAATATTCCTCTGTCTTTTACTCTTTGCCATATCTAGTAACTCTCGCCTATCTGTAATAAATTGACTTGTGCGTTAACTTTATAACGGCATCTCATGAGGCTAGGGGAGATAAAATTATAAGCATCCTTTTCTGAGACGCTAAATGGTGATTTTTATCACATATATTGAATGCTACACGGCCATAAAAGGAGATATGTAACAAGAATGGGAGCACCAACAAGGCAGAGTAAACTGGATATTACGTGACTTTAGGAGGTATTTAATTCAGAAGAAAATCAGACCTGAGAAGGAGACCCACAGTTGTCTATTCTACGAAATGGGTCAAGAGGATGTCTACTGCTGCTGGGTGAGTGCAAGACCAAAATCGTTTCAATCAGTGGTTTAGTTTTTCCTGATATAGTCTTTTACACTAAATTACATTACCTGACATTCCGAAGCTTAGCTATGATCTCGAAAGGATGTCATATAATGTCCTATAATCATTAGGAGAAGGCATCAGAGACATGCTTTGCGCATTCTTGAGAGGCATACATTCACTAGTATAATATAGGAGTCAAATGCCCAAATAACTGCATCAGAATTTCTAAGCTATGAACGATACATTAGTCATGTTTTTGAAAAACATGAAGACCAACCTTCACTCAGAATGCAAGCAAAAATCATAAAGAAGTATATCAACGAAACATAGCGGCATGAGGAATAGTTAATTTTTCTACATAGAGAGGAGATAAGACCTGAACAGCTTTTGTACTAGTCTTAACTCATTTACATTGCCGCTGAGTATGCTTGCTCGCATAGACTATTTGGTCATCAGTTGTAGGTAATACTGCAATAAACTGCAAGCTAGCTCTTCAGCTAGGTGACACTCGTAATGCCATACCGCAACAAGGACAGAAAGCCCCTCTTGCTTGTCTGACTTTACTTTTATTCTACTGTTACTTTTTCAATAACACGCTTGCTTTTTATGTTGACTTTTTCCAAACTATTAGTTATCAATTTTACCAGCCAAAGTATTGCGGCAATCACATATTTCGTCCACTCTGAATGTCTACTCTTCCTTTCTTCTTTCAGAAAAAGACGATATCGCTTTGCTGCAATCGTTTCTACATAATCGGACATGCAATTCTATATGGCATGATCGAATATAAAAACAGGACCATGTTTCATCAATTACTTTGCTTGATGTGGCTAACAAAATAACACACATTAATGTTACGGAATAAGATTTATTTGCTACTTTTACGATATATTGCATTGTCCTTCACATCACGCAAGCTTCTGTCATGCAAGGTGTGTTGGATAGACACGACTTGCAAATTGGTTCGCTCATGGCCAATTTGTAATTTTATTATTACTCATTTTTTTTGTACTCTATGTTCGCAATTATAAAAACCACAGCCTTACTGGTCATATGAGGTACTAGGGCGGATGGAATCCCTGACGGATTCGCGAAAATGCTTACCTTTGTGAAATACATCCATCTGGTACCTGAGCCTGAGCCTACTTTAGGATTTGTATAGTAACAGATGCCACATCCTAGAAGAGTCTGAAAAAAACAATAGGGATTTGTGTATTCTGTATATATTATATAGTCAAAAATACGTTGATACTGGAAATATGAATAGTGCGCATAGAACAGTTGAACCCCATGAGGATTCGACACAGTGGGCCGACCCAGTACATGTTACAGAAGATTTTGTTACACACCAGTAAAAGCATCTGCGTCTGCTGATGACATATAGTTTTCTAAGACATCTTCAATAGCTTCTTTATCCTCATCAACCGTATATTCTTGATATCTTGTAAAGTCAAGTGGAGTAATTATACCAATAGGTTTGTTTGCATCACCTTCATCAACAACAAGTAAAATGCCTTATGTTGTTTTTTAACATCGTCTCAGCTGCTGCTGATGGAGATGAACTGGAGTTAATAGTAATAAGCGAAGACATTATCTCTCTACTTGTCATTGTGTTCGTAGGTATATTATTAATGCACACCTTTGTAATTAAATCACGTTCAGTAACCAAACCTTGTGGTTTGCCATCTGGACCTACCACTATTAATGAACTCACATTCTTATCTTTCATTTTCTTTGCTGCTTCTTGGGACAGAAGCCATTTCTTCGATCGTTTCTAGTTTTTTCCTTACTATATCGGTGATCGTGAAAGTCATCAGAATATACACATTATACTTTGCTCTTAAATATAATGATTGTAACAACTCAAATAGGCCTGGTTCATCTCATCAAAAGTCATCCACAAAACAATAAACCGGGCCCGAGTTTCGTATTAGTTTATTACAAGAGGTGACTTTGAAGGAATATTCAATCGTTCAACGTGCAAATTCCAAAAACAACTGCTGTGCAATTCCATAAGTTTATGCCTATTTTGCTTCTTTCCTCGATAATCCTTCGGGTATAGCCGCCTGTGCCTTCATCCTCTCTCATTGTAAACCTCCCTGTTTGCGACAATTAGGACAATTAGAGACATAAAACACGCTCAGATTTCACCCTAAAACACATACTTGGGATATACCCTTTGCCGTTTGGACAATTACTGACAATTCCTCCTCATAATACCGACAAACGAGACACCACCTATCAGTTACTTCCATGCTCAAAGTAATCTCAAATAGTCTCATTTGCTTAGTCTCTTGTAATAATCATCATTCATTCCTGCTTGCCAAACCTACGGCTTCCACCTCAATCACAATCAAATTTACTAGAATACTTTAGATCTATAGTAAGGGAAGAAAATGAGATTATTCAGCTCATTGTTGTAACGAATTCCTCTATTTTGTTAAATACAGCTACTGCAGAGGAGATGTACATGGTTATGAAAAAGATGCCCAACAATAGGCATTTTCGATGATCATCCGGACATTTAAATAATTTATTGTTGTTTATAGGATCTGCGACAGCGCAAAGATTAAATTAATATTTGTTTTTTGTAAAATATCGATAAAAATGTCGTCTTCCTCATCTAATGATAATTCAGTGAGGATACGAGATTATGCAACTGCAAAAATATCTAAGACTACTTCTGAGCGAGCTGCTGAATCCATAAAAAATGTGGCTATGGGTATTGTTGAAGCTTCTTCGAGTATAAGAGAATTAGTTCTAACACTACATCAAAGTGGTGCGATTGAAGAAATAGCAAGAGCAGCAAGGGGCATACGTGATACTGTAAACGAAATTAATGATAGTGTAAAAAATCTAAACGACCGTGGGATTATTAAGGATACTGTCAGTGCTGTAGAAGAAACAACCAATGCGGCACGAGAAACAATACACACAGTTAAAGATGCAACAAGAGAGGCAGCTGAGACAGCACCAACAACAATAAAAACACTAAAAGAGGTAAGCGATAAAGTAAGATTAAAGGTTACTGAAAACAGTTCATGAGATTAAACCCTGCTCAGATAAAGACATAACTTTCGTGATTCAGGAATATGTGGTTCATAGTTGTGAATTTGCTGCTTTTGTTCATAACGAGGGTATGACACAAATAAAGATAGAATGAACTATTAACTATTGAGGAGTAGATGCAATTGCTTGTAAATCTATAAACCTATTATCTTTTGTCCTAGTACTCACCGTTGCAACAAATAAGAAAACAGACGATACACGTGTACTTAAATTAGACAGCGCTGCCCTCCTAAACTTGAATAAAAACAAATGACACAGCTAATGGTAAAATGTAAGAATTGTGGAGTCGAACTTCGTGCAGCAACACAAATGAATGAAGAAGCGTTTGAAGCAATTAGTATTGGAAATACCAACGAAAGTTGTCCTAATTGTAAAAGAACCTTAGAATACAACAAATCAGATTATTATTTCAAATAGAATCTCATACACATTCAATTGAAGGGTTCTGTTGTGGAAAGATACCTTGCTATGTTACTATTCTTGTCTTACCTTCGTTTGAATATCATGTTGCTTTCCTCGTCTACTTGTATTACGTGGACACAAGAAGAAACTCTGATGTCTCCAGGTGGTGAATTTTATTCGAATTTCTTGACTGTCTTCATTTCTTCTATTTCTTCCTCATCCTTTACTACATTAACATCGTGGTCCTTGTCGGTACAACACCTATCCTAGTATGATAGTTATAGGAAAGCCAAAGAACGGTTCGTAATAAAACTTTAAAAGGAAAATAGGTCAAGCAGGTTAAAAACGAAAATTCTATAAACATCTTCTAATGATAAATTACTATTATATGATAATTACACTGTTTATTATGCGTCAATACACACATTTAAATTATGTAGTGCTAAGAAATTAGCAATGAATACTACTGTAGCTGAAAATAAAGTAGATGTTCATTATTCTCAATCGGCTTTGCAAAGCATAAAGGAAAAACTAATAGCAGCAGATATAATCAATCAACTGGATATAGCAGATGGATTAAAAGAATTGCTGATCAATAATGGTTTTACCCTGAGATTATTGCTAAAAACATCGACATCAGAACTGGCCAAAATTCTTGGCATTGATGAATATATCGCTAAGCTTTTAAGGGATGCCGCAAAGAAAATCATAAAGGTTCAGCATCAAAATACGATATTGATCCTGTGAAATAATAATTTTTTGGGAAGTCCTACGCCAGAGAAGTTTATCTGCTAAAGACCTGCTCCTGGAATGACTAATGCTACAATGACTTTCAAATATGGGGCTGTGACCGCCACAAGTAAAATCATCTCTTAGTAACGTAACTAATAATACTACTTAGAGTTACTTTGGACGATGAAGATGACGTCAAGAAAGATAGACTCTATAGATTACGATACCGTATTAAAAGAAAGTGCAATATTAACTACGTTTGACGGTGTTTTGTTTGATTTTCTATTGAATATATCTATTAGAGGCACAAATCAGCGATATATTCTGAAAAAATCACCTTGTCTTGAGGACGGAACCACGAACGCGATACCATACTAAAATGGTAATCAAGCGTGCTTATTTATCACAAATGCTACTTACCAAAGTAGAATAGTAGCAGTAGTTGTATAGTAAAACATGCTAGTGTCATTGGATGCTTCCGATTAAAGAAAAAAGTGGTGGTGAATTTCGATTGAGCAAACTTGACCAAGAAGGATTACCAATTGAATCCGGTCATATTTCTGATGCGGTAAGTATCTTAAAAGCAATTGCTAATGACACATCTTATCTTCTGTTTAATACTATTGCGCGCGGACCTAGTAAGAAGCAATATTATACAGGTTTGTCTGCCTTAAAGAAAGCAGGCTTAATTAAGAAAAAAAGCGGTGAATATGCTATTACGGCACTTGGTAAAATAATATATTGCATCCAGCTCATGATTGAAGAGGCGTTTGAGAATCGCTGGAAACTAATGGCAGTTGATTCAGTCGAAACTGAAGACTCGGTTCCTGAAGAAGAATTTGTGAAGTTTATTGATGCACTAACAAAATAAACAAATCAAAGAATTTCTTGCGAAACGATGCTAGTGATAAGAAACAAACTTCCCGTGAAAGAGATATACTTACCAAGTGGAAGGCATACCATCAAAGAAAAATCCTCCAATTGCGTCATTATCTGGCAATGTTGAGGCCATGCTCTTCCTCGATCTCCCTCTACTACAAGACGACCTTCGTGGCCACCCACCCATATCTGTAGCTACCCATCCCGGATCAATAGTATTAATCAAATATTACTACCTCGAGGCTTTGCTGCCATAATCCTAGTAAGTGGATTCAGCGGATTCAGCGATGCCTTGAGACACATATGCTCATCGTAGCTATCACTCCACTGGCCTATTCTACCAACCTTGGGTTGTTCGCAGGTGAGATAGAAGACCAATTGAATGAACCGTTACATAAACCAATAGTTAGATGGGAACAAGCCGTACGAGTACTTGGTGATCTGAGTACAGATTTTCTTACAACAAGGGTAGAAAGGTTTTGGTTACAAATTAGCATTTTTGGGATTGCCATAGGAATATCAATCATAGTCGAAAGCTTATCGTCAACTTTATCAATTATATTACTGATCTCAACGGCCTTTACAATTTTTAAGGTTGCAATAGAGAATTATATGCTATCGAAGTGTTCAATATATGACAAAATGCTTAAGAGATATTTGTTAGAATAATTATAAAGCAAGAATAAGGTATTGTTATTTGATGAAAATCAATAAGACGGCGGTCTGTTCGAAGGAACTGACTATTTCGTGTATGGTATTCATAATACTAATAATATTATCCGCACTATTACTTTTTACCAATAAGGAATTATTGGCTTTTTCCGCTAATACCAAGATAGCGGGGGGATACGGTGTTGGCACAATTACTTGCCCTAACAAACTTGTTTTCAACAATGAGCAAATCCAGTTTCAAGTCAATAAAAGTAAAGCGGCGGAGGTAGGACCAAACGAACAAGGAACTATTAAGTCATCATTAATATCGGGTTTTTGGGAACTGGGCACATTAAACGTGCCACACACTACACACATCAATTTAGGTTCAATAAGTGATTTACATTTGTCGTCATCGCTGCATAATATATCTGTTAAAGGGATAGAAAAACAAAATAATATTTGCAAAAATGGAAGTGATAGTATGAATACAGGTGTTAAACTTAACTACATCAATATCACGGGGCAATGCAATGCCAAAGAGTCACAGATGTCTTTCAGTTCTGTGGATGGCAAAAAAGGAACATTCAATGGTACAATAGTATGTAATGCGTTGAGATAGGATTGGTATAAATTAAAGGAGTTTAATATCTGGCCTAGTTCAGTGTGATATACCCACCATTGTTTTTGTCATATACCAACTGCAACAAACAACATGGAATCAAAGACGTATATCTGAAAGCTTGTTTAAGAATAAATTAACCGCCTGACTAAGACTTACCCATGAAGCAAGTATCATGCGGACAACTTGGGCTTAGTTGTGATCACGTTATCCAAGCTGAAACAGAAGAAGAAATCATAAAAAAAACTGTAGAGCATATTTGGGAACACCATGCGATAAAACCAGAAGAAATGACTTCAGAAATGAAAGTTAAAATTAAGGAAAATCTAGTGACGCTCTAGATCAATATGTAATGTAGCGATTTGATAGAATAAGGTGTTTTATATTCCTAGTATCGAATATACATACTACCATCATGACTATTGCATAACATAGATTAATGCAACAATATCGTAGTGATGAGTAGAACCACCACGAATTGTTCACCTAAATATTTTAATGAAGAGAAATGATGTGTAATAATAATGAAAGAAGATGAAATTATGGTGCAAGTACAAAAGATTAACTCTGAATTCTATAATGCTTTTGAGAATCTATCAATTGAGAGGATGGAAGGGTTGTGGAAACATGAAGATAACGTTGTTTGCATACATCCAGGTTGGGACTTATTTACTGGTTGGTTAGCAATACGTGAAAGTTGGATAACTATATTTCGCAATACAGAGATGATAAAATTCACAATCACAAATACAAAGGTGAGAATCTTTGATAATATAGCAGTGGTTGTATGCTTAGAAAATATAGAAACTTCACTTAATGGAGAAATTATCAGGCTTGGTGTCATTGCTACTAACATATTTGAACAAATGGAAAACCAATGGTTACTTAACCATCATCATGGTTCATCTGTATCAAATTACATACCACCAAATATTTCTTGTTAATATTTGATTGTGACCTTTACGGAACCAATGATTGTTACTTTCGATCTGTCTGTGGGTAATCCTCCCTTAAGCATTCCTTCTGACAGAACGATTTTGTTTATGGTGTTCCTGCCGTTATAGTAATTCCAGCAAAGCGAAGGATGATATTAAAGGAATGACTCATCAGCCGTTAATTCTTGAGAACCGCATACGGTGACAAACAACCCCATAATAACAATATCTGAATAAGAGTATGTACTAAACTCCTAGTTCAACAACATCCGTTGTTCTGAAATTTTAGACGTATCGAGAATAAATGTCTTTAGCACACCATCAGCATCTGAGATACAAATAGTAAATTTACTTTTAGGTAATACAAAGGTATAATTGGACTGAATAAATTCATGAGAATGTTGAGAAATGATAGTAAAAATATTTTATGAATACGTAAACCAATCCACGACCAAAAACGTAGAACAAGACTTACAAAAACTGGAAGACAAAATAAACTTGTTTTCTGGGCAAAAAGGAGTAGTAATCTACGATATCAAATATGAAAAAATTCAAAAAGATCAAATGCAACAAATGATTATAGCATTTGTTCACCACACGGCTATAAATGAGGAAACTGGCCAGGTTGAAAAGGACGATATTCCAAAGATAGTGGTCGAGAAGAAATGAGTCTAGCTTGGTTTACCCTCTTCTAAGAACCATAAGGCTCGCTTCTTTTCGTCATCCTTATCCGGAAGAGAATTACTAGAAACTCTACCTTCTGACGAATCTGGCAAGAAGCAACTTGAAGTATATGATACATTAATAGGTCATTAGTAAAGCCTGACACTCTATGAGATAAATACAAATAATGACATTAATAGGAATAGGAATCGAATTTTTATTACATGAATAGCAATCAAAAGTAACACTACCCATCCTATATCATTCCTAGACCGGTATTCTGTGTCATCGACAAAACAGCTCCTATCGCTAAGGTATTATCTGGTATATTCTTCCGATAGAAAAAATCCTTGCAGATTTCGCAATATTATAAAGCATTGACTAAAATTAACAATCATATTCGCCCGGGCTTAAGACTCATTCTTAACCCACTCAGTTCCTTCCTTTTAGTACTTCTTTTTCACAGCCGACCAGGCAACCTTATGAGCTACTTCTTCAGCACTTTCTCTCTTGCCGCCACGTCTTTTTTCAGGGTTTTGGTATTGTTGCAAAGCACTGGCATGAGCTTCCTTATATATCTCCTGTGCATGTACTGGCAACGAGTCTATCTGTTTTTTTGTTCTAGGTGATAACCTAGTTGATCTACCTCTGCCCGTAGTAGGAGGGCCGCTGGGTTTACTCTTCTTTACTCTTCCTGCCATACTGTAACATAGTGCAAAAAAGTATTTAATTACACCGAATTTGATATCATTTAGAGGTAGATCATATGACAATTAGACCGACTGTTTTGACCAACATGTAACCTATACCTGAAAATTATGAAAAAGCATCAGTTCCGTAGTATCAGCCCTGTGACTAGGAGAGCAACAACAACTCGACTAGGTATGAAATAAAGAGCACGAAAAAATATCATAACTCTGGATGGACATACCGTGGCGTTGACTACTCCCCAGAAAACCTATTCGTCAACCTGTTGTGGTCGAAAGAAATGTTTGTAATACTTTATTGATTTTGTCTGGATATTGATCTATTACTGCATGACTAGCATCTTTGATCTGTACAAGTCAGGCCCCTGGAATTTTTCCTGCAATAATTAATGAATTTGGCGTTGGTACATTATTATCATCAGTACCAGTTATAACCAATGTTGGTATTGCAACCCAGTTTCGAGATACATTAAGCTGATGCAAATTATTATTAGGAGTGATACTAGGAAACGTATTTGGTATATACCCTTCCCCAAAGTGACAATCAAACTACAGGAGGTCTCATAAAGTCTCAATTAAACCTCCATACGACTTAAACGACATAAAACTCCCACTTCTTATCATGTTTTGTCTATAAAACGTCATAAAAACACCTTCCCAAAAGACAAATATGGACAATTAGGACAATTATTACTGACGGATTTAGACCCCAGGGACAATTAACCTATCTGGACGCATGACAATTTGCATGTACATACCTGAATTGAATAATGTCAACATAATTTTCGGCGCAAAGCAATGCCAGTGGTGTAAGTCTTCTACTATTCCCGTCGCGGTAATGCCCTAACATGTAGCCTAGTCATACATCTGGTCACACGCATAGTCGAAGCTGGTTGTTTAGGGATGGGACTGGATAGATACCACATTATTTGGAGCCCTTCAGGATCTTACTGTGCTTGGACTCATTTACTATTGACGGGTTTACACTAGGAAGAGACGGTGGAAATGCACCGCCTGGAGTCTTGGCATTATTAGCTGGTGTTGGCGGTATAGGTTGTCCTTTGGCCGCCACTCCTGTTACGTTTACGCTATAAAATTTTGTCAAATTGACATTCTGTGGACAAGAGTATTTTGCAGTTATCTTGTTTATTCCTTGTTTAATTGTACTATACGTTGGAGTTGCACTAAATGTCCAGTTTGAATAGTCATTTGGCCCGTTATTTCCTGTTGATGTCGCCTGCTGGTACGGCTTTATACCGTTAATAATGACTGAAAGAGTACAATGGTTAGTTGCGTTAGATGAGGATGCTCCTGAGATCGTGATATTTCCTACAGAAACGTGTTGACCTTTGGCAGGTGAGGTAATTTTCACCAAGCCATACGCTGAGGTCGTAGCAAGAC
>Ga0193747_1000599_pt1 | contig 11561 bp, 10 predicted proteins | sample L1m2metaG_FD_143048 | JGI IMG/M metagenome (GOLD analysis project Ga0193747, IMG submission 143048) | Soil microbial communities from a riparian zone of the East river system, Colorado, United States - L1m2 | ecosystem: Environmental > Terrestrial > Soil > Riparian zone | place: USA: East River...
CTTTCCGGGACGCTCATGCTCCGCCACCTCGACGAGCCCGAGGCGGCCGACCGTCTCGAGAGCGCGATCGCCGAGGTGATCCGCGAAGGGAAGGACGTGACCTACGACATGAAGCCGACCCGCGACGACCCGACCGCGGTCGGCACGAGCGAGGTCGCCGAGGCGATCATCGACGCGATGGGAGCGCGGGTATGAGCGTAGGCTCGACGGAGCTCATCACCGGCGTAGGCTCGACGGAGCCGGCAAAGAGCGGAGGTGCCGGCTTTGCCGGCGCCGGAGCGGGAAAGGAGCGGAGGTGCCGGCTTTGCCGGCGCCGGGAGCGGGTATGAGCGTAGGCTCGACGGAGCTCATCAGGGAGCGAAGGTGCCGGCTTTGCCGGCGCCGGGAGCGGGTATGAGCCGGCAGAAGGTCACGGTCGTCGGCGGCGGAAACGTCGGCGCGACCTGCGCGCAGGTGCTCGCGACCCGCGACTTCGCTGACGTCGTCCTGGTCGACATCGTCGAGAACCTGCCGCAGGGGAAGGCGCTCGACATCAACCAGATGGGCGCGGTGCTCGACTACGAGCCCAACGTCGTCGGCTCGAACGGGTACGAGGAGTCGGCCGGCTCGGACGTCGTCGTGGTCACCGCCGGCGTGCCGCGCAAGCCGGGCATGAGCCGCGACGATCTCGTGACGACCAACGAGAAGATCGTCGGCTCCGTCACCGAGCAGGTCGTGTCGCAGTCGCCGGACGCGGTGCTGATCGTCGTCTCGAACCCGCTCGACGCGATGTGCCATGTCGCCAAGAACGTCTCGGACTGGCCGAAGGAGCGCGTCTTCGGGATGGCCGGGATCCTCGACACCTCGCGCTTCTCGACCTTCATCGCCTGGGAGACGGGCTCGTCGGTGAAGGACGTGACCGCGATGGTGCTCGGCGGCCACGGCGACCAGATGGTGCCCGTGGTTTCGGCGACGACGGTCGGCGGCGTCCCGCTGCGCGACCTCGTCTCTGCCGAGCGGATCGACGCGATGGTCCAGCGGACCGCCAAGGGCGGCGGCGAGATCGTCGAGCTGCTGGGCACCTCGGCGTGGTACGCGCCGGGCGCGGCCGCCGCGCAGATGGTCAGCGCCGTCCTGCTGGACGAGCACCGCGTGCTTCCGTGCACCGCGTACCTCGAGGGCGAGTACGGGGTCGACGGCCTGTACATGGGCGTACCCGTCAAGCTCGGGGCAGCCGGAGTCGAGGAGGTCGTCGAGCTGAAGCTGAGCGAGGACGAGCAGGGCGCGTTCGAGGCGTCGGCCGCGGCGGTGCGAGAGGTCGTCGGCGTGCTCGGCACGGCCGCGTAGCGGATGTGGACGAACCGGCACGAAGTAGGCACGAAGCCGGCACAGACACGGCGCAGAATCCTGGGTACGCTCAGCCCGGGCGGCGGGTGGACGGTCTTCCCCACCCGGGTGGGGACGCGCGCGTGTACCTGGTAACGGCGGCGGGAAGGCAGACCTAGGCATGGACCTAGGGCTGGCCGGCCGGACGGCGATCGTTTGCGGCGCCTCGTCGGGGATGGGCCTGGCGATCGCCGAGGCGCTTGCGGCCGAGGGCGCGAACGTCGCCATGTTCGCCCGTCGGCGCGAGCTGCTTCAACGCGAGGCCGAGCGCATCGGCGCGCTCTCGGTGCGCGGCGATGTCACGAACCCGGCCGACCTGAAGCGCCTCGTCGACCGCACCCTCGAGGCCTTCGGCGCCATCGACATCCTCGTCAACAATGGCGGCGGCCCTCCGAGAACCACGGCGGTCGGGCTCACCGACGAGCAGATCGAGCAGGCCGTCGAGCTCCTGCTTCTCTCCGCCGTCCGCCTGACGGAGCTCTGCCTCCCGCAACTCGAGCGCAGCGGCCACGGACGGGTGATCAACATCACCTCGAGCTCGGTCCGCGAGCCGATCGACAACCTGGCCCTCTCGAGCATGGTCCGGCCCGGCGTGATCGGCTGGGCAAAGACGCTCGCGCGGGAGGTCGGCCCGAAGAAGATCACGGTCAACTCGATCGCGCCCGGCCGCATCGAGACCGAGCGTCTCGCCGAGGTGTACGCCGGCAAACCTCGGGCCGAGGACCTCGAGCAGATCCCGCTGCGCCGCTTCGGGTCGCCGCAGGAGGTCGCCCAGGTGGCCTGCTTCCTCGCATCGGACGCCGCGAGCTACATGACCGGAACGGTCATCCCGGTCGACGGCGGCCTGACGCGAGGCCTGCTTTGACCGAAGAGAGCCCGCCGACACCGAGCGCGCGCTCGAAGTGGCTCTCGCCGGCCCGGCTCGCGTCGACCGGCGCGCTGATGATCATCATCGCGCTGCTGGTCCTCTGGATCGCGCCGGCGGACGGCTACGAGCTCCAGCTGGTCGACCCCGCCCACCCGGTAGGGCCCCTCGTCCACCTCAAGGCCGACAAGGCGCACCGCGACCCGGGCACGATCTATTTCGTCGACGTCAGAGAGCGCCCGGCGCGTTTGCTCGAGCGGCTGCTGCCCTGGGTCCGGTCGAACGGCTCGACACTCGTCAGGACGCCCCCCGGAATCAGCTCGTCGCTCGAGCAGCGCCTCGGGCAGCAGCAGATGTCCGACTCGCAGAAGGTCGCGCCCTACGTCGCGCTCAAGCTGCTCGGCTACAAGGTCAGCGCGCGCAGCGACGGCATCACGCTGCTCTCGGTCCAGGGCGGCGCGCCCGCGGCGAGGACGCTGGAGCCCGGCGACGTGATCCTCGCGGTCGAAGGCCACCCCGTGACGACGGTGCTCGGGCTGCGAGCGCTGCTCGGCCGCAAGCACCCGGGAGACGTCGTCACCGTCCGCTTCCGCCGCGGGGCCAAGGTCGACCAGGCGAGGATCAAGACCACTTCCGACCCGAGCAGCCCGGGACGGGCGTTGATCGGCGTGGTCGGAACCGACGACCTGAGGGTCCATCTCCCGATCCCGGTCACGATCGACTCGCAGGGGATCGGCGGGCCCTCGGCGGGCCTGGCCTTCGCGCTCGACATCCTCCAGCGGCTCGGGCGGAACGTCACCCACGGGCGGAAGATCGCGGCGACCGGTGAGCTCGCCCTCGACGGCGAGGTGCTCCCGATCGGCGGCGTGAAGCAAAAGACGCTCGGCGTTCGACGTGCGGGTGTGGACGTCTTCCTTGTGCCGGCCGGGGACAACGCGCGCGAGGCAAGGCGCTACGCGGACGGGGTCCGAATCATTCCTGTGGAAAACATTCAACAAGCGTTGCGGGCACTGGCAACGGCAGCGCCGAAAGCGTGAAGTACGCACAATTTTCGGCAGTCCAGAACCGCCGGAAATTGCATTGTTTTCTCCACAGGCAAGTCTTGAAAGTCCGCTCCTGGCCCCTATAGTCCTGCCTTGTCCAGGAGGCGTCGCGAGAGGGAGCGGGCAGGAAGATGAGCAAGGTGACCCAACCAACCTGCGAGGATTGCTATTTCCGTCGAGCCGGGTTGTGCGCGCTCTCGCTCGAGGCGCCGTGCCCGACCTTCCGGCTCCACAGCCGCGGCTCGCTCGTCCCACCGCGCCAGCCTCGCCTGGTGCCGCGCCCGCTGACGGGCGACTCTCGAGCCGCTTAGACTAACGCGCCAATGCGCCTGTTTCGTCGCAACGACGACGGGGCGGCCGAGACTCCGGAAGGCGCCGTCGCAGAACAGGAGACCGGCTTCCGCGAGTGGCAGCCCCGGCTCTACTTGAAGCTCTTCGTCCTGCTGGCGACGCTCGCTTACGTCGTCGCGTTCGTGCTCGAGAACCGGAGGCAGGTCAAGGTGCACTTCGTCCTCGGCGGTTCGCGCGTCTCGCTGATCTGGCTGATCCTGCTCAGCCTCGCGCTCGGCGTCCTCGGCGGCGTGCTCCTATCCCAGCTCTACCGCCGCCGGCACCGGCGCCACTAGGCGAGCAAGCCGGGTCACGCCGTCGTCGATCTCGGTCGGAGAGACGAAGCTGAACGCCAGGCGAAGGCTGTTCGCCTGGCCTCCGAAGTCAGGCCCGGGGACGAAGGTCACGCCGGCCTCCGACGCCACGCCGAGCAACTCGGTCGAGTCGGCGCCATCCGCGAGCTCCAGCCAGAGGAAGTAGCCACCGTCGGGCCGGTTCCAGCTGGCTCGGCCGGCCAGCTCGCGGTCGAGCGCTTCCAGCATCGCGTCGCGCCGCTCGCGCAGGAGCCCGCACACGCGCTCGAGATTCGGCTCGAACAGCCCCCGCCGGAAGAACTCGTGGACCGTGGCCTGCGCCAGCAGGGCCGGCGTGATGTAGGTCGACGCGACCAGCGGCTCGAGCTCCACCGCGAGCGCCGGCGGCACGATCAGGTAGCCGACGCGCAGTCCCGGCGCCACCGTCTTCGAGAAGGACGAGCTGTAGAGCACGTGCTGGCCGCCCTCGAGCTCGAGCAGCGTCGGGAGCGGCGCGCCCTCGAAGCGCACGAGCCCGTACGGGTCATCCTCGAGCACGCGCAGCCCTCGCTCGCCGGCAAACGCGGCGAGACGCTGCCGGCGTTCCTTGGAGAGCGCGACGCCGGTCGGGTTCTGGAAGGTCGGAATCGTGTACAGGAGCCGGTCGCCGTCGGCATAGACACCCTCGAGCTCGTCGACGTTCAGCCCGTCCTCGTCCAGCGGAACCTCGCCGAGCTCGCGGCCCTCCGCCGCGAGGATCCGACGCGGCCGGTCGTAGGTCGGCCGCTCCACGAGCACGCGGCCGGGCTCGAGCGTCGAGAGCACGAGGTGGAAGGCCTGCAGCGAGCCGTTGGTCACGATCACCCGGCCCGGCTCCACGCCGTGCCGCTCGCCGATCCACTCGCGCAGCGGCTGATAGCCGAGCGTGCTCCCGTAGGAGAGGATCGTCCGCCCATCCGCCCGCAGCGCCGCCTGCGCGCAGTCGGCCAGCTCGTCGACCGGCAGCAGGTCGGGCCCCGGAATGCCGCGAGCGAAGGAGATCGTCATCGGCCCGAGTCTAGAGAACGAATCGGCCCGGCTAGCGGGCGACGAGGAAGCGCCAGCTCCGGCCGCCGTCAGTGGTCCGATAGACGCCGCGCGGATCGCCGCTCACATAGCCGACCTTCAGGCTGGCGAAGCTGAGCGAGGCGCCGAAAGGAAACCTCGCGAACCGGATCGCCGTCCAGCTCTGACCGCCGTCGGCCGTCTCGAGCAGGAAGTCGTTGCCGCCGCAAGCCACCTTGTCGAACCCGCTGCTCCTCGGGCACGCGCGGCCGGCGAGCCACCAGTGCCGCGCATCGAGCACGGCGAGCTGATCGAATCTCAGCCGCGGCTTGACGGCCACCTGCTGCCACGAGCTGCCGCCGTCGTCCGTGCGCAGCAGGCCGAAGTCGCCACCGACCAGGCCGCCGCTGGCCGAGAAGAAAACCGCATCCTGCAGGTCCCTCCCGCGCTTACGGACGGAATGCCAGGACTTCCCGGCGTCGTCCGTGCGGACCAAGCCACCCGAGACGTCGGCGACGTAGCCGACCTGTGCCGTGGGGAAGCTGATCCTGGCGGCGTCGATTCCGGGCTGAGCCGGAAGCCGGTGCCAGTCGCGGCCATCGTCGTCCGAGCGCAAGAGAAAGGAACGCAGCCCGCCGCCCCGGAGCCGTTTCGTGCCGATCGACCAGACGACGAGCCGGCTCACCCGGTCGAGGCTGTCCGACGCGGGCGCGCCCCCGACCCGGCTCCAGGTAAGGCCGCCGTCAGTGGTGGCCACGATCCCTCGCGGCCTGAGGAGTCGCCCAGCCGAGTAGCCGATCCCGCCGGTCGGCGACGAGAACGACACCGGCCCGGTCGGGGCACCTGGCCCGCGCGGATAGACGCTGTGCCAGTGCCGGCCGGCGTCGTCGGAGCGGATCAGGCTCCCGTCCTGCAGGACGAGCCCGTACACGGTCCTCGGCGAGGCCCATGAGGTCGACACGATGGAGTACTGGTCGTCCGTGAACAGGACATCGTCCCAGTGCCGGCCGCCGTCGTGCGTCCGGGCGATGCCGCTTCGGTCCGCCAGCAGGAGGCCCGTGCTCGCGTCCAGGAAGGCGAGCCCACTCGCGTAGCCGCCGAGCTGGAGGTTGCCCTTGCAGCGCGGGCCGACGGCGTGGACGCACGCACGGCGGTGCCAGGTGAGGCCGCCGTCGTCCGTGGCGTAGAGGTCTTTCTGCTGGTCGATCGTCGCCGGCTGGCCGCCGCAGATCATGAAGCCGGTGCGCGAGTCGACGAAGCTGAACCCGCCGAGGGCGAAGCCGCACTGAAACCCTTGCCGCGTCCAGGTCGAGCCGCCGTCGCTGGTTCGGTACAGGAAGCCGGACGGAGCCGCCCAGCCGTGCTCGGCGTCGACGAACTCGATCGCCCCCGGAAACGGCCCGTTGCGGACGATCCTCCCGAAGGAGTGGATGGCCCGCCAGCTGTGTCCGCCGTCACCTGTCGCGGCCACGCGGCTCCGCGCGGTCAGCCCGAATCCCTTCGTCACCGACGGGAAGGAGAGCGCCACGAAGCGCCGCCCTCTCGCAACGACCCTCCAGGTCTGCCCGCCGTCGCCGGTTCGCCGCAGCTCGCCGCCCCGCGTCGCCAGGAAGCCGACGGCAGGCGTCGGGAAGGCGATTGCGACACCCAGCTCCCGCGAGAGACGCCGATCGTCCGGTCCGGCGACGTGACCCTGAATCGTGCGCGCGGGCTCGATCCGCGTGAGCTCGAAGTGCGAGCTGCAGCCCGCCAGCAGTGGCGCACAGGCCAGGAAGTAGACGAAGCGTCTCGTGGCCGGAAGGTAGTTCCCGGCGGTATAGGCCCGGTTCAGCGGCCCCGGCCGACCCTAGCCGGCCGGGGCCACCGATTCGTCAGCAGTCGCCGATGTAGCCGCTGTCGACGATGTTCGGGTACGGGTACGCAGCGTCGCGCCAGTGGTAGCCGCAGCTGTAGTAGTCGAACTCGTACGAGAGATCCTTCACCGTCGGGCTCTCGCCGTGAGCGGCGAAGAACGCCGCGATGAAGTCGTCCCAGGTTCCCGAGCTCGGCATCGTCGCATCCGGGTTGTAGTCGAAGTCGCCGGAGATCTGCCTCGTCCAGACGCCGTTGAAGGTCCCGTTGTCGGGATCCTGGTCGAACGTGCCCTGGCAGTTGCCCGGGTAATGCGCGCCCGGAATCGTCGTGAACGTGCCGTGGATGTCGTAGCGCGTGACCGTGTAGCCGCTGCCGTCCTGGCTCGCGTCGACGACGTAGAAGCGGTCCTCGGTGTCGTGCGCCCAGACCTCGACGCCGCCGCAGCCGGTGTCGTCGCGGTTCGCGAGGTGCACCGGGCCGAACGTGGTCACGCCCGAGCCCGGCGGGCCGGTGTCGCCCTTGTCGCCCTTTCCGCCCTTGTCCCCCTTGTCGCCCTTCGCACCGGCAGCGCCGGCGGCCCCGGTCGGGCCGACCGGGCCCCTCGGTCCGGGCGTGCCCGCGCCCTTGACGCCTCGGGCGCCGCGCGGGCCGCGGACGTTCCAGTGGATCTTCCTGTAGCCCGCGTGGCAATTGTTGAGCTTGATGTCGCCGAAGGTCGCGCTGTCGCCCGAGGTCTCGACACAGGCGTAGATCACGCCATGACTGATGCCGAGCTTCCCCGCCGAGCTGTTCGCGCGGTTGCTTCCTCCGAGCGAGGCGGTGACGCCGAAGACCAAGGCCAAAGCCAAGGCTGCGAGAATCTTCTTCATCGTCCCCCTCTTTCTCTCCCGGCCGCCTCCCCAGCGGCCTATATGCAGGACTTTAATGGAGAATTCGCGATTTAGGCGCGGGCGCCGGCGGTCGAGGCGGCGAGGTCGGCGACCTCTGTCGGCGTGGTGCCGACCTGGACGCCACGGGCCTCGAGCGCTTCCTTCTTTCCCTGCGCCGTGCCCGAGGAGCCGGAGATGATCGCGCCGGCGTGCCCCATCGTCTTGCCCGGCGGCGCGGTGAAGCCGGCGATGTAGGCGATCACCGGCTTGGTCACGCTCGCCTCGATGTAGGCGGCGGCCTTCTCCTCCTCGTCGCCGCCGATCTCGCCGACGACCACGATCAGCTCGGTCTCGTTGTCGGCCTCGAAGCGCTCGAGGATGTCGATGAACGACGATCCGACGACCGGGTCGCCGCCGATCCCAACGATCGTCGAGTTGCCGAGCCCGCGCTGGGTCAGCTCGTGGCCGATCTGGTAGGTGAGCGTGCCGGAGCGAGAGACGACGCCGACCGCGCCCTCGCGGAAGATCTCGGCCGGGATGATCCCGACATTCGCCTTCCCGGGCGAGAGGGCGCCCGGGCAGTTCGGCCCGAGCATCGTGACCCCGCGCGGGCGGATATACGTGTAGATCCGGAGCATCTCGTGCGCGGGCAGTCCTTCGGCGATGCAGATCACAGTGCCGATGCCGGCGTCGACCGCCTCGTAGATCGCGTCGGCTGCGAAGCGCGCCGGGACGAAGACCATCGTCGTGTTCGCCTCGGTCTCGGCCACCGCCTCGGCGACCGTGTCGAAGATCGGCACGCCGTCCGCGTCCTGGCCGCCCTTGCCGGGGGTGACGCCGGCGACGACGTTCGTGCCGTAGTCGCGGTTGCGCAGGCCGTGGAAGCGGCCCTCGCGGCCGGTCAGGCCCTGGACGACGAGGCGCGTGTCTCGGTCGACGATGATCGCCACTAGGACCCCGCCTTCCGGGCGCGGATGACGATCTTGGTGTCGATCCAGGCCGAGCCGTCGTCGGTCATCCGGTCGGCGAGGAGCTCGCGCACGCGCTCCGCGTCGGCGCCCTCGCAACCCGTGCGGGCGAGCCAGTCCTCCAGCGGGTGCGTCTTCTCGAAGCACTCGACCCGCTCGACCTCGAGGCCGGCCGCGGCCAGGAACGAGCGCCACTCGTCCTCGGTGTAGTTGCGGACGTGCGTGGGGTCGCGGAGCTGCTCGGCCTGCTCGTGGCGGTCGCTCAAGAAGAGCGTGTCCTCGATCACGACGAGCCGGTTGCTGACGCGCGCCATCTCAGCCAGCGCCGCGCCGACGTCCTCGAAGTGGTGCGGCGCGATCCGCGAGACGGCGACGTCGAAGGAGCCGTCCTCGAACGGAATCGACTCGGCCCCGGCGAGCACGTCGGCCTGCATTCCCGGCGACGGATCGAGCGTCACGACCTCGCAGCCCTCTTCCCGCAGCCGCCGAGCGACGTGCCCTCCGCCGGTCGCGACGTCCAGGGCCTTGACGCCCTCGCCCGCATCGCACCAGTCCACGACCAGCTCGAGGTCGGGCCCCTCGCGGTGCGTCGGGCTCTGGCGGTACGCCTCGGCGCGGTCCGACCAGGTCGTCATCACGCGGCCAGCTCCACGGCGCGGCGGGCGGCGTCGAGCATCGTCGGCTCGACGTGCAGGTTCGGCGGCGCGGCCTCGGCCAGGATCTCGCGCCCCTCTTCGGCGTTCGTGCCGTCGAAGCGGACGACGATCGGCTGCTCGATCTCGATCTGGTCAGACCGCGCCGAGATCCCCTGCGCCACGACGTCGCAGCGCGTGATCCCGGCGAAGATGTTGAACAGGATCGAGCGCACCTGCTGGTCGGCGGTGATCACCTCGAGCGCGTCGACCACGCCCTGCGCGTCGCCGCCGCCGCCAAGGTCGCAGAAGTTCGCCGGGCGGCCGCCGACGAGGGCAATCACATCCAGGGTGGACATCACGAGCCCCGCGCCGTTGCCGAGGATCCCGACGTCGCCGTCGAGCTTGACGTAGGTGACGCCCTTCTCGCGGGCGGCGCGCTCCTCGGGCGGGTAGGCCTCGGGATCGCGCATCTCCTCGATGTCGGGGTGCTTGTAGAGCGCGTTGTCGTCGACCGTGAACTTCGAGTCGAGCGCGCGGATCTCGCCCTCGGGCGTGACGATCAGCGGGTTGACCTCGCAGAGCATCGCGTCGGACTCGACGAAGCAGCGGTAGAGCTGCTCGACGATCTTCGCGATCTGCTTTTGCTCCTCGGGGTCGGCGATCCCTGCGCCGTAGATCAGGCGCCGCGCCTGATAGGGCTGGAAGCCCTCGAGCGGGTCGACGTGCAGCCGCGCCAGCGCCTCCGGCTTGGTCGCCGCGACCTCCTCGATCTCGACCCCGCCCTCGGTCGTGAGCATGCAGAGCACCTGCTTGGCGCCGCGGTCGAAGGTGACCGAGAGGTAGTACTCCTTGGCGATCTCCGAGGCGCTCTCGATCCAGAGCTTGCGAACGATGTGGCCGTTGATGTCGAGCCCGAGGATCCCCTCGGCCTTCTGCTCGGCGTCTGCGGGATCGTCGGCGAGCTTGACGCCGCCGGCCTTTCCGCGGCCGCCGGTCAGGACCTGCGCCTTGACGACCACCGGGCCGCCGATCGCCTCGGCTGCCGCGCGCGCCTCGGCCGGGGTCGTCGCCAGCCGGCCCTCGGAGACGGGGATGCCGAAGCGCCGGAACAGCTCCTTGCCCTGGTACTCATAGAGGTCCATCGGCGGCGGACTCTAGCGAGGCCCGGACGCGTGGAGCGCCCGGCTCAGTCCCCGTCCTGGGCGATGACACAGACGACCTGGCCGGTCGTGACCGGCTGGCCGGGCGCGATGGAGAGCTCGGTGACCGTCCCGTCGCGCGGCGCGGTGATCTCGTTCTCCATCTTCATCGCGGCGACGATGCAGATCACCTGGCCCGCGTGGACCTCGTCGCCCTCGCTCACCTCGACCGCGAGGACGGTGCCCTGCATCGGCGTCGTGACCGCGTCCTTCGCGGCGCCGTGAGCGGCGGCGGCGCTGCGTTCGCGGCGGCGGCGGGCAAGATCGGCGTAGGGCGGCTCGGGGACGAGCGTCGTGACCTCGAAGCGGCGGCCGTCGAGCTCCACAGTCGAGACTCGCTCGCGGAGCCTGCCGTCCGCCGCCGCCGGTACGCTTGTTTTCATATGAGACAACGAATCTTCAAGGTCCTTGGCCTGCTGCGCGAGCTCGTCGGACTCGACGACACCGTGACAGGTGTCGCCGGCGACGAAGCACGGGTGCTCGAGCAGCGCCCGGTGGAACCCGAGCAACGTCGTGATCCCGCCGATCTCGTACTCGCCGAGAGCGCGAAGCATCCGGCGGCGCGCGTGCTCCCGGTCGACGCCGTGGACGATCAGCTTCGCGACAAGCGGGTCGTAGAGCGGCTGGACATCCGAGCCCGCGGCGACCCCGGAGTCGACCCTCACCCCCGGCCCCCCCGGCTCGCGGTAGCTCGTGATCCGCCCGGGGCTGGGCAGGAAGCCGTTGGACGGGTCCTCGGCGTTGATCCGGCACTCGAGCGCGTGCCCGGTCAGCCGGACGTCGTCTTGGCGCAGCCATAGCGGCTCTCCGGCCGCGATCAAAACCTGCTCGCGAACGAGATCGAGGCCCGTGGCCACCTCGGTGACGGTGTGCTCGACCTGGATCCGGGTGTTCATCTCCAGGAAGAAGTACTCGCCCTCGCGGGAGAGCAGCCCTTCGATCGTCCCGGCGCTCCGGTAGCGGACCGCTCGGGCGGCCTCGACGGCGATCTCGCCGATGCGCTCGCGCAGCTCGTCGCCGACCGCCGGCGACGGGGTTTCCTCGACGAGCTTCTGGTGCCGGCGCTGGATCGTGCAATCCCGTTCGCCGAGGTGGA
>Ga0193747_1000600_pt1 | contig 11505 bp, 12 predicted proteins | sample L1m2metaG_FD_143048 | JGI IMG/M metagenome (GOLD analysis project Ga0193747, IMG submission 143048) | Soil microbial communities from a riparian zone of the East river system, Colorado, United States - L1m2 | ecosystem: Environmental > Terrestrial > Soil > Riparian zone | place: USA: East River...
TGGCGCTACGTCCCGGCACATCCCGATCGACCCTACCCGTTCTACGCCAACTTCTATCGGCCGTTCGAAGACATGGTGGAAGCCAACAAGGCAGGCGCGAGCGACGAAGCGAAGTTGTAGTGGCGTTGCCGCGGCGAATGCCTGCTATCTCGGGTAACGTTGCTCTCACTTTCGCGCGCAATCGCCACTTCTTGCGATTGAAGCTTATGATATAACAGCCACGCGAATACTTGAAACACGCTGTGGAGGCGATCCGGCTTTTTAAACTTCTCAACCGTGATCAACGCAACACGTTTGTCGCCTGTTTTCTCGGGTGGGCGCTGGACGCGTTCGATTTTTTTCTGCTGACTTTTGTGCTCGTGCCGATGGCGCACGATTTCGGCACGAGCATCGCCCATCTCAGTTACGCGATTACCATCACGCTGGCGATGCGCCCCGTGGGCGCGTTCATCTTCGGCCTCCTCGGCGACCGCTTTGGGCGGCGGCTTCCGTTGATGATCGATATCATTTTTTATTCGCTCATGGAATTGCTCACGGCGTTTTCGCCGAATTTCACTGTGCTGCTGATTTTTCGGGCGCTTTACGGGATTGGGATGGGCGGCGAATGGGGGTTGGGCGCGTCGTTGACAATGGAAACATTGCCAACTCAAGCGCGCGGACTGTTCTCGGGAATTTTGCAGCAAGGGTACGCTTTCGGTTATCTCCTGGCGGCGGTTGTTTATTGGATCGTGTTTCCGCTCTTCGGCTGGCGCGGTCTCTTTGTCGCAGGCGCGCTGCCGGCGTTCCTTGTGCTTTACATTCGTGCGCGTGTGCCTGAATCGCCTGTCTGGTTACGCCAGCAGCACGCGAGAGGTGATTTTTGGAGGCAGGCCCTTTTTGTGCTCAAACGCCACTGGGCGCTTTTTCTTTACGTGATCTTGCTGATGACGGCGTTTAACGCAGTTTCACACGGCACCCAGGACATGTATCAAACATTTCTGGGCGAACAGCGCCACTACGGTGTGACACAAAAGGCGACGACCGGAATCATTTACGCTTTTGGGGCGATCTGCGGTGGAGGAGTGGTCGGTCATCTCTCGCAAAAATGGGGACGTCGTCGGTCCATTGTCTTATGTTGTGCGCTTGGAATTGTGCTGATTCCCCTATGGGTGTTTTCGCCAGGATACACGCTTCTGGTAATCGGCGGATTTGCCATGCAATTTATGGTGCAAGGTGCCTGGGGAATTGTGCCGGTGCATTTGAATGAATTGTCGCCCGACGCCGTCCGCGGAACGTTTCCGGGATTTGCCTATCAACTGGGAAATCTGTTCGCGGCGAACACAGCCGTTGTGGAAGCCCAGTTGGCCCATCATTTCCGCGATGCCAGCGGGAATCCCGATTACGCAAAGGCGCTCGGTCTTTTCACGCTGGTGATGTTTGTAGTGCTAATTTTGCTCGCCGCTATCGGTCCCGAAAAACGCGGAAAGGAATTTTAGTATTCGTCGCCGAACTCTACCGCGAGCCAGCTGGCGCGAGGTTAGTGGCGCTGCTGGCAGGTTCCGCCGCCGGCCGTAATTGGGCGGCGATTTGAGACGGCCGATAAACCCCTGAGCCGTAGCGCTGTTCGACGATTGCTTCGGCAATTCTGTCCGCGAGTAATTCCCGATATTCCGAGTCTCGCGCCTGGTTGCCTTCAGAGCGGTTGCTCAGGTACCCACATTCCACGAGAACAGCAGGACAGCTCGCAAGCCGGAGCACGCGAAAATTCGCCGTGTGAATTCCGCCATTCGCGGAATTTGGGATCGTCATGAGTTTTTGCTGGATCCGGCTCGCCAAATCGAATGACGCACCGGAATGATAGTAGGTCTCAAATCCGTGGGTCTTGCGCTTGCGCGAGTCGTTAAAATGTATGCTGACAAAGACTGCATTCTTCTGCGCGTTCTCCATCGCGACGCGGTCGTTGAGCGGAATAAACACGTCGGAGTCTCGCGTCATGACGGTCTTTATCTGCGACTCGCGCAGTCTGCGCTCGAGCCGCTGGGCTACATCGAGCGTGACCGTCTTTTCCGGTGGACCGGAGCGACGGTACGCACCGCTATCTTTCCCGCCGTGGCCGGCATCCACGACTACAGTGGTAAAGGTTTTGGTCGTGTTTTTAACGCCGTGAGTTCCAACCGTGCTGCATGCAGCTAATGACACGACAAACACGAGTGTGACGATGCGAGTGATCAGACGCGCCATTCTCATCTAATAGCAAAAACCGGCGCTCCATCAAAATGTTTCGCCGAAACTGGAACTAATGAATCTGAACTCTGTCAACGATTCGCATGTTTCCAATATCGCGTATAAAATGCACTTGTCTTTTGCGCCACTCCGCTTAATCCCTTACCACTTCTATGATGATCCGATTCGCAATCCTTCCGCTAGTGCTTGCACTGAATTTTTCGATGTGCAAAAAGCAGCCAGCCGTTACCGATAAACCGCAACCTGCGGGTAGCGCTGCCCCTGGAACGGCTGCTGCAACGGCCGGTCCGGTGGTGGCGGCAACTCCCAAGATCAAGAAGCCAGTCGTCGATCAAACTGCTCAGACCCTTATTTTTTGTTACCATCGGCTGGTCGACAAGATCCGTTATCCAGGCACCGAGATTACACCTGCAGCGTTTGAAGCGCAGATGAAGGAATTAAAAGACAAGGGTATCACGGTGATCTCGATGCAGGATTTGCTCGCTTGGAAACGTGGCGAAAAAAACATACCGCCGCGTTCCGCCGTCGTTACTTTCGATGACGGCTGGAAGTCTCAATATGAAGTGGGGTGGCCGATTATGAAAAAATACGGCTATCCCTTCACATTGTTCATCTACACCGAAGGCGTGCGCGGGGGCTCTCTCGGCGGAGGAGAAGCGATCACTTGGGAACAGCTCGCCGACCTCCGCGACAATGGCGTCGATATTCAGGCGCATACGGCGACGCACCAGGATTTACGCGAAGGGCACACGGTGATGGTGATGGAGCCCGGCGGCAAACGAACCAGAAAGAAACTGACGGGCGCCGACTATGAAAAATGGATCCAGAACGAAGTCGTCGGTTGCAAGGAACTGCTCGAAAAGCGGCTCGGCATTAAGGTGAATTGCTTTGCGGTGCCGTTCGGAAATTACAACGAACATGTGAAGGAACTCGCGCGCAATGCCGGTTACGAAGCGATGTTCACGGTGTACGGGCAGCCGATTACCTTTACTTCTCCGATGGATTCGATCGGGCGTTACGCAATTGAGGCCAATAAGCCCAAAGTTTTTGCAGACGCAGTAGGTATGATCGGCGCGTCCAGCGGAGGCGGGACAGCAGTGGCCGAGGTCGGTGCGAAAGATCTGACGACACAACCGGCAGACGGCGAAACGGTGCGTACGGCATTGCCGCTTATCAAAGCGAACCTGAGCAGCATAGGGCAGATCGAGCCTGGCAGTATCCAAATGCGGGTGAGCGGCCTTGGCCTTGTTCCGGCCAACTTTGATCCGAAAACCGGCACCGTGTCGTATCAGGTTTCGCAAAAACTGCGCGACAAAACGTGCACCGTGATTGTGAGCGGCAAATCCGAGGGTAAAAAAGTCGAAACACATTGGACCTTCGGAATCGAAGAAGCCCCAGCTACAACTACAAGCTCGCCTGCGGCAGCCGCCAAAAAGTAATCGCGAGCCCAAGGACCGAGGGCCTTCCAGTCGCTGCGGCCGGTTGAAGAGCACCCTTTATTCATGTTTCCTCAACTTAGTGACAAGCTTCAGGAGATTTTCAAAGACCTCCGTGGACACGGCGTTATCAGCGAGGCGAACATCGACGCTGCATTGCGCCAGGTTCGCATGGCGCTGCTCGAAGCGGATGTTGATTTTCAGGTCGCCAGAAAATTTATTGCTCGCGTAAAAGAGAAAGCGCTTGGCGAAAGTGTAATTCGCAGCATTACGCCGGGTCAGCAGATCGTTAAAATTTTTCACGATGAATTGACGGTGTTGCTTGGGGGCGACGCAGAGCCGCTTCGCCTGGAAGATGAAACACGCATCTTGATCGTTGGGCTCAACGGCTCGGGCAAAACAACCTCGGCTGCCAAGCTGGCGCTGCTGTTAAAGAAACAAGGTCGCATGCCATCGCTGGTGGCGTGCGATTTGCAACGGCCCGCGGCGATCGAACAACTCGCAACACTTGGAAAACAGATTGATGTCCCGGTTCATGTTCCCGATCCGGGCGAGAAAAATGTGCAGCGTGTAGCCGCAGCGGCGGTTCATGGAGTTCAAACGACGGTAGCCGCGAGTGTGCAGATTTTCGACACGGCGGGGCGACAGGAAATCGACGAAGCGCTTATGAATGAACTCAAAGCGTTGAAGGAATTTTTGCAGCCACACGAGATTTTGCTCGTTGCAGATGCGGCGACCGGTCAGCAAGCGGTGAGCATAGCGCGCGGCTTTGACGCTGCTTTGTCTATTACCGGAATTATTCTGACGAAGCTTGATGGCGACGCTCGCGGCGGCGCAGCATTGTCGATGCGCGAGGTCACGCATCGAGCGATCAAATTCGCCGGCACAGGCGAAAAGCTCGATCAGTTTGAGCTTTTTATACCAGAGCGGCTCGCGGGGCGGATTCTTGGAATGGGCGACGTTGTTAGTCTCGTCGAGAAAGCTGCTGAAGCCGTCGAAGCCGAAGACGCTGCCAGGCTTGAGCGTAAACTCCGCACCGCTTCATTCGATTTCAATGATTTCCTGGCGCAGTTCAAGATGATGCGCCGTATGGGCCCGCTGGAGAATATTCTTGGCATGTTACCTGGAATGAGTAACGTGCAGGGCCTCTCCATTGACGAGAAGCAGCTCAAGCGCACGGAAGCGATCGTGCTTTCGATGACAAAAGAAGAGCGGACGCGCCCCGACATTCTGAATGCTCGGCGGCGTCAACGCATCGCGCGCGGCAGCGGTTCCACCGTCACGGAGGTAAATGATTTGCTGCGGCGCTTTGATCAGATGCGGAAGCTGATGAAGAACGCAGGAAAAATGAAAAAAATGATGGCGCAAATGGCGCGAATGAGAAGTTAATTTACCATGGCAGTTTCAATTAGATTACGCAGAGAAGGGACGAAAAACCGGCCGTACTACAGAGTCGTTGTCGCCGACGGCCGTAGCCCACGAGACGGGAAATTTATCGAGATCCTCGGCACGTACGATCCAAAGCAAACTGGTCAAAACAGTTCGTTTAGTGTTGAGCGCGCCGAGTACTGGATTAGCAAGGGCGCGCAACCATCCGACACTGTGCGCAGCTTGATTAAGATGCAAAAGAAGATGGTTGCTGCCGAGCCGGCATCTAAACCGGAGCGAGAGAGTTCGGAACCGGCTGAAGGGGATTCATCGCCCTCTGCCGAGACGGCAAGCTAGCCTGGGATTTGGCGTCTGACACGGACGTCCTACAAAATTCGTGTTTATTCGCGTCCATTCGCGGTTAGTCTTTTTATGGATGCGAGAATTTCTCGAGTTTATCATTCGCGAGCTGATCGAATTTCCTGATGACATGGTGCTCACGGAAATTCCCAACGGCAGAATGATCACCTTTAAGTTGCAGCTTCGACGCGGAGATGTGGGCCGTGTGATTGGCCGGTCTGGTCAAACCATTCACGCTATTCGCGCCTTGCTGGCCAGCTCTGCAGCGCGTCACGGCCAGCGTGCGGTGCTCGAGATTGCGGAATGATAGTAGGGGCGGCTCTGTCAGACGCCGCAACATTTTGGAGAATGGAGCCGGCGGGCGCCGAACGTCAAGACGGACAGGCCAAAGGCCGAGTGAGCGGGAACGAGTCAAGCGCCGTACAGTCTCGGCGTTGGACGTCTGACGTTCAACGTTCGATGTTTTTCCTCAATGAGAATCGACATTGTCACGTTGTTTCCTGAAATCTGCCGCGCTCCTTTGAGCGAAAGCATCATGAAACGGGCGCAGGAGAACCGAATCGTCGAACTGCACATTCACAACATGCGCGATTGGACAACGGACAAACACCACGTGGTCGATGATGCGCCGTTCGGCGGAGGGCAGGGGATGGTGATGAAACCGGAACCGATCTTTGCGGCCGTGGAAGACCTGAAATCGCAAATCGCCCGTAACGCACGCGAAGCGGCGGCCGGGCTTTCCAATCGTAAATCGCAAATCCTCCTGATGTCGCCCGCAGGCCGTCGGTTGGATCAAGAAATGGCACGGCAATTGGCACAAGAGCCGCATCTCATAATCATTTCAGGACATTACGAAGGAGTCGATCATCGGGTGATCGAACATCTGGTCGACGTGGAGATTTCGATCGGCGATTACGTGCTCACGAACGGCGCGATTGCGGCGGTTGTTTTGGTTGATTCAATTGTGCGTTTATTGCCGGGAACGCTTGGCCATGAACAATCGGCCGCCGACGACAGCTTCAGCAATGGTCTCCTGGAAGCGCCGCAGTACACCCGGCCCGCCGACTTCCGTGGTTGGAAGGTTCCGGACGTTTTGCTCTCCGGAAATCACGCAGAAATCGCGAAGTGGCGTAAAGAGAAGGCAAGCAAACGCACCCGTGAGAATCGGCCGGATTTATTAGGCAGGGGCGATTGACTTCAATCCCCCAGGCGGTTCGGGTGAACCGCCCCTACCTGACCCGGCCTAGCACAACGGAGGCGTTGATGCCGCCGAAGCCGAATGAATTGCTCATCACGTAATTCAACTCGACCGACCGGCCATGGTTTGGCACCACGTCGAGATCGCACGCTGGGTCGGAGTTTTGGTAATTGATGGTCGGCGGAATCCATTGCCGATCCAACGAAAGCCCGCAAAGAGCCGCTTCGATTGCGCCGGTGGCGCCGAGCGGATGCGCGTAATAGCCCTTGGTCCCGCTTACGGGAATACACCGTGCATGGTCGCCGAACACTTGTTTAATCGACGCCGTTTCCGCGCTGTCGTTGAGCTGCGTCGAACTGGCGTGTGCGTTGATGTAATCGATCTGCCCAGGCGCCAATCGCGCGTCCGCGAGCGCTTCGCGCATCGCGCGAATGCACGATTCGCCGCCCGGAAGGGGCGTGGTCATGTGGAAGGCGTCATTGTTCAAGCTGTATCCTAGTACCTCCGCGTAGATGTGTGCGCCCCGAGCGCGCGCGTGGTCGAGTTCTTCGATAATAAGGGAAGCGCCGCCTTCGCCCATGACAAATCCGTCGCGGAGTGCGTCAAATGGACGACAAGCCAGAGTCGGCTCACCCGCCCATCTGCTCATGGTCTTGATGATATCAAATGCGCCGATCGTAATCGCTGTCAGCGGCGCTTCCGCTCCGCCGGCCACGACTACATCTGCAAAGTCGTCGCGAATGTAACGTAGTGCTTCGCCGACCGAGACTGTGCCGCTGGCGCAACTGTTTGAATTTGTCGTGCCGACGCCGCGAAAGCCGAATTCGATTGCAATGTTCGAATGCGCCGAACCACCGAAGACTTGGACGGCAAGAGTGGGTTGGACGCCGCGCGCGCCCTTTTTTAGATATCTGATGTATTGCTCCTCCGCTTTGCAGACGCCGCCAAGCGCCGTGCCGAAGCTAACGCCCACGCGATCCTGCGGCTTTTCGCGAGAATACTCAAAGCGCGCGTCCTCCAGCGCGAGCTTTGCAGACACGACTGCGAATTGAGCGTAACGATCGAGCCGTTTCAGGCGATGCGGTGAAAAGTGATCTTCGGCATTCCAATCACGAATTTCGCCCGCGCATCGCACGTGGAACACGCTCGGATCGAAGCTTGTGATGCTGTCGATACCGCTTCTTTCTGCCAAGATTCCGTTCCAGAAATTCTCAACACCGGTACCGATGCACGTGATCGGCCCGATACCTGTGATGACCGCGCGTCTTCGGCTCATGCGGTCACCCTGTCTGCTCTTGCCTCCACGTAAGCTTTCATGCAGTGCAAGGTCTTATTGGCGACGCTATGGATGAAAAAATCGCCTATGATTGGATTCATGATTGGCGCAAGCGGGGGAATGCGAAACCGTAAATCGTGTGAAATCGCAACGAGCACACCATCTCCGCTTTCGGAAAATGTCCAAACGACGCGCATTCCTTTTGTCCAGGCTTTCAAATGATGGAAGTGAATTTCGAATTTGTCGCGGTCGATGATTTGCTCCGAGGTCCAGGAGATTGGGATGCCGGAACGCGTGGCCGCCATAATCACCAGGTTGCGATAGTAGCCGCGCTCTAGAAATCGGATGTAGCGATAATGCGGCAAAATTTTTGGCCACAGTTCCAGGTTGGCGGCTGTTTCGAAGATCATTATCTTCGGCGCCTGCATCAGGATCGAGTTTACTCTGTGCATGGAATGGCCAGCGTCAGATGGAAACCCGCTCGACCAGCGATGTTGCGCAACTTCCGCGGAGCAATGGATAGTTCCCCGAAAAGCATTTTTGTGAAAGAGAAAAATCGTCCCCTTTCCACATCCGGATACGGCGCCGACTAACGGTTGAGCGGCCGCAATTCGTGCGACCGCTCGCCGACTTCTGTTCTCTGGTTAATTCGGCCGTTAGACCACTTAACCACGACCGTGGTGAGCGTGGTCTGCTGCGCGCGCCAGTTCGGTCAGATACGCAAAAAACGCTGGCGATTGGCCGATGAAAAGTCCCATGTTCGTTAGAAACGTGAGAGCACCCATGGCAACACCTTCCGTCTTGGTTGGTCGAATGATCGAAACAATTGGCAGGCTTCGATCCAAAAACGGGCACGGCTCCGGCATGATTAAGTTGTTCTGGAAGAGTTCCCCGCCGCCCGAAAGGTCCGGAAATGTCACCGATACACCGGTTACCGGATCGACAGCGGTCAATGCCGGCGCATTGCCCGCTTTGTCAGACCAGGTTTGGAAATGCATCGTTTCAGTCGGCCCGATACTGAGCAGGATCCTCAGGGCCTCCTCATGGTTCGCTCTGAGCGCCAGCGATGGGTAGAGGCTGTTGCCACCTTGTTCAATAGTTGGAAAGTGGAAAGCAGCCGTATTCGCGATCGCCTGTAGGAAATTAGGATCCGTTGTGTCTGCATCGGTCCTAGGAATCGCCGTATGCTGGTTAACCGCCAGAGTTGGGACGACCTGCGGAAAGACGTGGTTTGGATCCAGATCTGGGTTATGACTGTCGTCGCGATAACGGGTCCATCAGCTGTTGTCGATGGTAAGTTGCGTCAGGTTAGTGAGCCGATGCCCAATCAGAGCGGTGTTAACTCCGGTGGCAGTGCTCCCCATCAGGGTGCGAAACGGATCTAGATTTGCGGGAGCCTCTCCGTGGGCCGTCAGATAGGCATTCAGGAACTGGTGATGAGTGATCTCATCGTCAGTATTGTCGTGGATGTACTGAGCCATATCTTCATCCAGTACTGCGAGGGCGGCGGTGTAGAGCGTATTGCCAGTTCCGCCCGGCACTTCAGGGTCCGGAATACCACCCAGTTCGTTATATTGGATCCAAAAGTCGGCCTCGAGTAGTTCCAACGCCGCCGGAAATCGGAGGAGTGCCGCGTCGCCCGATGTGAGACCGCCGCGACTTGCTTTAGCCGTGCCAGTACCGCCCAGCAACCCCACGCCGATTGTTCCTGCTCCAGCGACAAGTGATCTGCCGAGGAACGCACGACGACTGAGGAAGCGTTGCCGAGGTCTGGCTTTCTTCTCTGTTTTATTAGTTAGAGCACGATCTCCGTTGTTAATAGAACCAGTGGATGCAGGACTTGTTGTTTTCATGACCGTACCATCGCAGCACTTAATGGTCTAGGCTGTGCCGGAAAAGTAACGCGCTTGTTACCTGTTGAAACTTGGTAGCTGGTCAGAATAACACAATGTGACGTATAACGGATATGACTTGAAATGTAACATGTCAGGCGAGGCCCTACATAAGAATTAGGTTACACCTGACTAAACAAATTCGTCTCAATTGGTGTTTTCAGGGATATGCCGTATTTGTTCATGACACCTGGTATGTTAAAGTTTCGGTTGCGTTCCCGGCTTTTGGGCTCGACGCCACAGGAAAAGAAGCAAAGCAGAGCCGACCAAATGGCAAGGCATTGGAATCAGCCTGGCAGAGCCTAGATCTGTTTCGCCGCTTATTTTACGCGGCTGGCATCATCCCATCGGATGGCGGCGCGAAGCAACTCAGTCAACGAGGTAACGCCGAACTTGTCTTTGGCTCGGGCGCAGTAAGCTTGAACGGTTTTCAGACTCAGATTCAAATCTCCTGCAATTTCCGACGGCGTGCGGCCCTGGCCGAGCAGCCGAAAAATTTCCAGTTCGCGGTCACTCAAACGTTCTACCGGTGACCTGGCAAGCGCTTGGCCCGACGAGGCAAGTCTTAAGGCCATTCTGTTGACAATCCGTTCGCCAACGTAAATCTCACCTGCGAGTACCCGCCGGATAGAGGCAAGCACATTTTTGTTCGTCTCGTGCTTCATAACGTAGCCTCGCGCGCCGGCGCGCAGGGCGCGTTCGGCATATAAGGCTTCGTCGTGCATCGAGAGAACGATCAATGCAACTTGCGGGAACTGCCTTACCAAATGTTTGATCAATTCCAATCCGGATTCGTTTGTGAGGGATATATCAATGATGGCGACATCGGGCCGCTTCTTTGCGATTCCGGCGATCGCTTCGCCTGAATCTTTTGCCTCACCGCAGACGACGAGATCGCTCTGCCGGTTTATGAGATTTGTCAGGCCCTCGCGAACCAGCGGATGATCGTCGACTATGAACACGCAATGCTTGCGCGCGACGGTTCCAGAAGGGCTAGAATTCATCGGATCAAATCGAAATCATTACGATTCAAACTGTATTGCTCGGCATGTCACTATAGTCCCTTTATGGCCATTTCGCCGAATATCGAAGGTCCCACCGCTGAGTCTCGCCGCATGACGCATGAGATGAAGCCCGAGCCCTTCTGATCGCGGTTTGTCTGGAAATCCAACTCCGTCATCAACGATTGATAGACAAAGTTCGGAGCCATCCACTGCGAGCCGAATATCAATGTGCTTGGCGACAGCATGTTTGACCGAGTTCGTTACTGCCTCTTGAGTGATACGATACAATTGATTCGCAACAGTGGAATCGTGGATCGGAATTAACTCGTCGCCGGATAGGACGCATTTAATGCCGGATTGTTCACTAACGGTCTCAGCCAGATTCTGCAACGCGACGACCAGGCCTTCGGCCTTGAGTTCTGGCGAAAAGAAGCCGCGGGCAAGGTTCCGGGTGAAATCAATCCCTTCTTCAAGGCAGCGCACCAGTTTCTCTGCGTCGCTGGTCTCCGGGTCGCATCGTGCCGCGAGTTTTTCCTTCAATACCTGAGCCGCGAGAGCCGTGCCAGTGAGGTGTTGCCCCAGCTTATCGTGCAGATCGTGGCCCAAGCGCCTCCTCTCACGATCCGCCACTTGCGCGATCTCTTGATCGAGTCGTCGCCGCTCAACCGTCTCGCGCTCGTACGCTGCAGTCCGTTCTTCTACACGCCGATCGAGTTCCCGAACGAGGGTTCCTAATTTCGAGACCACC
>Ga0193747_1000601_pt1 | contig 11491 bp, 14 predicted proteins | sample L1m2metaG_FD_143048 | JGI IMG/M metagenome (GOLD analysis project Ga0193747, IMG submission 143048) | Soil microbial communities from a riparian zone of the East river system, Colorado, United States - L1m2 | ecosystem: Environmental > Terrestrial > Soil > Riparian zone | place: USA: East River...
TGGGCGAAACGCAGGAAGAGGTCGACCAGCGAGCCTTCGGAGCTGTCGCTGGATTTATTGACCAATTCGCCGTGACCGCTGATTAATGCGATCAACGAAACGCTGTAGCGACCTGCCTGTGGCCCGTTCACCATGCGAGCCTTTGGCAGTGAGACGGTCCACAGGGCCGTGGCTACATCGGCCACAGATCTAGTTCACGAAACCAGATGAAGAAGAAGAAGCTGACGAAACGGAGGCAAGGCCGCGTTTCCGTCCACGCTGGTCAGGTGGAGTTTGTCAAAGTCAATATTGGCGGCTGGCAGTGGCGGGACGTTTATCAATGGCTGCTCGCTTTGCGCTGGCCGCAGTTTGCCGCGTTAGTCGGCGCCTTTTACATCACGCTCAATCTGTTGTTCGCCACCCTTTACGCTGTCGACCCAAACAGTATCGCTGGCACCACCGGTGGCCGGTGGTTTTATGACTGCTTCTTCTTTAGCGTCCAAACTCTGGCGACTGTCGGCTACGGCCACATGTATCCACAGACGTTGTACGGACACGTGGTCAGCATGATCGAAATCATGAGCGGCATTTTTTTGCTCGCGGTTGTTACCGGAATAATTTTTGTCCGCTTCTCGCGCCCCGTGGCACGCATCGCCTTTAGCAGATGCATTGTCATCGGATCACTGAACGGCCAGCCGACGCTCATGGTGCGCGTGGGCAATCAACACCAGCACAGCATCGTCGACACCGAGTTTCGCATCATGTTCATGCGAGATGAACCGCTGGTCGAAGGTGGCGATTTCCGATACTTTTACACGCTAAAGTTACACTTCGATAAGTTGATCCTTTTTCCGGCGGCGTTGACGCTACGGCACGTGATCGACAAGAGCAGCCCGTTGTACGGCGCGACGCTCGAATCGCTCGAAGCCAGTCGCTCGCTGTTCGCGGTTTCAGTTTCAGGCATCGATCCTATTATTGCTGCTCCCGTTCAAGCGCAGCACGATTACAGCTGGCGCGACGTCCGATTCGGCGAACGCTTCGTTGATATCTACACCCAGTCAGGCCAAGGACAGCTCACAGTGGATTACGGTCGCCTTCACGAGACCGAAGCTGCGGAGTAGATTTCGCCCCGCTCCAGACGCCAGTTTTTTGCGGAGGCAGAGATTCGCACTAATGTTTCAGCCCAGAACCAACACAAGGAGCAACACACTATGCCTAGTTATGTCTGTCTGATTCAGTTTAAAGACCAGGGTATTCGCAACATTCAAGACACAGTGAAACGCGGCGACGCTGCCATCGCCGAGGCGAAGAAGATGGAATGAAGATCGTCGAGGAATACTGGACAATGGGCGCTTACGATGCAGTCGTCATTTTGGAGGCGCCGGATGATGAGACCATAAGCGCATTCATGCTTAAAGTGGGCTCACTCGGTAACGTCAAAGGCCAAACCCTGCGCGCGTTTCGCCGAAACGAGATGGAAGGGATTCTGGCGAAGATTAAATAGCGCTTCTCAAAGTCCCAATTTCGCCATCTCCGCGGGCGACAAAGTCGTTGGGCGGAGATAGACGTGGTCGGAATCCCACAGCGCGGTAAAGATGTAGGTTCCGCCTCGCCGCACATTCACAGTGATCGAGGTTGGCTGGCGCATGTCGTTGTTTGGCACGGCTGAAACCGTTAGAACATGCCGCCCGGCTGAGATGCGGTGGTCGTACCGGCGACCCTGGACAATGTTCGCAACGGTCTGGCCATCGATCTTCAGGTTGGCGGCAAGGTTCCAGCCGAAGTTCGCCACTCTGATGACAATGAGACGGCCACCTGACTTAGCCGCGGCGTTGGCTACCGAAACTGCCGAGAATAAGATGAGAATCAGAAGAAATCTGCTGATATAGCTGGTCGAGGTCCTCATGAATTCGTTGTAGCACGATTGCTGTCGCCTCCGCAGGCCTTAAATGCGCCAGAGTGAGCGGTGCGTGCCGAACTCGGAGATTTCGCCGGAGGAACGTTTGCTGACGTAAATGGTGATGGAAATGACAGTGATAAACGTGCCCACGAAAACCATCGCCACAAAAAACGACGGGATGTGTCCGATGCCGAGCGCCCGATAAAACGATACGACATCGTTGATCGGCGCGGTGGCGTGCAAAAAGATTTTCGTCAGCCACGCGATCAAGATCAGGATGAAAATGAACATGTAATTCCGTTTCATCCGGCGGCCGATTGCTTCCAATTTGGTGATTTTAAAGCAGGGCAAAATTAAATCTTCGCATACGAGCTTTTTCCATTCGCCCTGGAGCAGGTCGCGATTTTCCATGACCATCGGGACAAGAAAATGCGCTTCGAGCATGCGGACGCGCGCGCGGAAGGCGTCGTAAAAACGGTATCTGCGCGCCTCGATCCAGAGCAGCACAGCAACGATGGCCAGGTTGAAAAAGAAAATGATGTGCGGCACGCCGCGGGTGGAAAAAGCGATTGTAATAATGGCGGTGCTGCTGGTGATGGCCCAGTTCGTCGTCATATCCAGCCGTTGCCGCCACACCATGATCCGCCCCAGTTCGCCCCGATAAAAATGCGACATGGCGTTGACATAGCCCGGGTCGTAGATGCTCCGCTGCAGAGAAACTGTCCGTTCCTCTTTCGGCGCTATCGCTGTATCTTGAGTTGCCACAGCTTGCTATTTAACTGGATAACTGCGTTTGCCGCATAATCCAATAAATCTCTCCACCCCCCTAATGCCTATTGCCCTCGCAGATCTGCTAACGGAACAACAGGTGATCCTTCGGTTGCGCTCGCGAAAACCGGCGAATGCGATTCGCGAGATCGTGGACGTGCTCGCGTCCGACATCAGCGGCAGAAAAATCGCCAAGCCCGAAGCTTTTCTCGAACAAGTGTTCGCCCGTGAGCAGGCGCATCCGAGTGTCGTCGAAAACGGCGTCGTGTTTCCACATGCGCGCACGGATTTGGTTGATGAAATTGTGATCGGCGTCGGGCGCAGCCGCGCCGGCATTCCATTCGGCGAAAATCAACAGCGCGCGCACCTCGTTTTCGTAATCGGCGTTCCCGAACGCTTGCTGAGCGATTATCTGGTTTGCGTCGGCGCGCTGGCGCGACTGGTGAAGGATGAGACGATCCGATCGAGATTGCTCAACGCCGAGACGCCTCGCGAATTCATTGAAGCGTTAACGGTCGAAACCGTGTAGCCACGTCTCTGCGAGACGCACAACATCCGCTTACGCCAATTCACGAATGGCTCGAAGCACCGTCTCGACTTCCTGCGGCGTGTTCACGATACTGCACGCCACCCGTGCGTACGATACGCGATACGGGGTCGTGGAAGCGACGATGCGCTGAGCAAGAAGGCGCTCCACTATTCCTTCCGGTTTCATCCCTTTCACATCGAAGCAGACCATGCCGGCGGAAAGATTTTCGTCGCGCGGCGTGTAGAGCTGGACACGGGGCATGCGCGCAAGTCCCTCTTTCATTTGGGCGTTGAGCTCGTGTGTTCGCGCGGTGATTCGCGCCGGGCCGATGTTTTGATGAAACCGAATCGCTTGCGGTAAAGCCCAAAAGTGTTCGAACGCTTGGAACCCGCCGGGCGAAAACCATGCCGCTCGCGCTGGAGGCGCCGGCTCATGTTCCTCCTCCCACGCGGCAAAAAGGTCTGGCGAAGTAAACGAGGGAATCACCGGGCGCATTCTCTTCCAAACCTCCGGCTTCGCCCAAACGAAACCTGTGCCGCGCGGGCCGAACAACCATTTGTGTGTGCCAGCCGCAAACGCGTCGCATCCCAACGCCGTGATCTTTGGATCTTCCACGCCAACCCCGTGCACGCCGTCAACGATCAACAGGACACGATCCTTTTCGTCTCGGCTGCGGTTTACTTCTGCCAACGCCTCGGCGATCCGGGCTATGGGCAGCCGCACGCCGCTGCTGGAGTGCACCCAGGTGACGCCGACCGCTCGCGTCCTTGGTCCGATCGCTTTGCGAATGCGTTCGGCTATTTCATCCGGAGAAATAGAGTCGTAAGAATCGAACAGCGGAATTTTTCGCCAGGTCGCTCCGCAGCGCCCGGTGGCGAGCCGGATCGATTCGTGATGCACATAGTGATCGTGTGTAGTGGTCAGGATCTCGTCGCCTTCGCGCAACGGCAGCCCATGATAGAGAAGAGCCAAACCCGTCGTCGTGTTTTGCGTCAACGCGAGGTCCTGCCCGTCGCCGCCAATGTAGTTGGCGATGGCGCGGCAGACCTGCAACGGGATGTTCTCGTCAGTCTGCACGAAAATCGCGCCCTCAACGGTAAGCAACGGATTTGCATCTATCTTCGCCCGGTATTGCTCTATCGCCTGACGCACAAGCTTTGGGTGCGAGGCCAGAAAAAACAATGCGAGATGAATGTAATCAGGAGCCAGTTCAAACTGCCGGCGCACCGATTCCCAGTCTTTGAAATCGGCAGGAGTGTTTTCCTTGGTCTTAGCTTCGACGAGAACCGACGAAAGCGCTCCGGCAGCCAGCGACAACGAACCACGGATGAGAAAATTGCGGCGAGTTAATGGCATAAGTTTCTCCTCAGTTTGATATTCCGTAAGTAAATCGGTTGGGCGCAATGAAAGCGATCCAATTATAGAGGGGAGCCTCTAGCCCCGTGTCTGACTGCCACACCCAAGCTGTGCGAACGCGGGTGAGTCAACTGGCTACTGCCTAACGAGAGCGCGTTTTCGCCGGTGCTCCTAACACAGGCGAGCGACATACCGCTTTCGGTCCTTTGACGTCAGAGATTTGATCGTAGCGTAGCGTCTTCATCGTCGCGTTCACGCGCTCGCTCAGCTCGGCGAACGATACATCCCTCTCACGCGCCGTCTGCGCTTTGCGGAATTCCTTGGCCAGCGCGTAGGTGAACACACCATACCCGATCGTGCCGTGGTGATATTCATACGCATACCCGCCCTCCTCACAGGCAGTCAGCACCACCGGCATGTACGGGCCGCGCCGGTCGCGCGGCGCTTTGCGGTACTGCGTCGCAGTTTGCGTCTCGCGGAGACTCATTGCGGTGCCCAGTTTTTTCGTGTTGCCGTTGCACCCCATGTATTTTTCACGGAGGTCGCGGTTACCACCGAAATCGGGATTGAGATTCTTCAGGTCGCGCTCTTGCCACATTTGTTCCGCTTTGTTCCAGCGCAGCATTCGATGTCGGATGTCATCCGGGGGAGTGATGGCACGAATTTTCCGCGCCCCATCCCGGGTCAGACCGCCTGAGTGGCAGCAATCGAAGACGGCGAAAAATTTTGCCGCGTAAGGAAGCGCGCTGTAGTAGCGCAGAAAATCGTCGTCGGTAATACCGCTGTCCTTCGTCCAATGAAAATCGTACGGCACGAGACATTCATCGACATGATCGATTTTCTCAGCCGGGTTGTAGGCCGGTAACTGTGCGCCATGGCCGCTGTAATAAAGCACGCGTTCTTGCCCATCGGCCGTTCCGTCAAGCAACCAGTCGATCCGCTCGCGAATCGCCGCAGCCGTAGCGCGCTCGTCAAGCACCACTCGGATATCTTCAGCGTCAAACCCGATTTCCTGCAAAACACTGCTCATGAGAAAGACGTCGTTCACGCAGCCTTCCAGCCGCGACGCGGGATCGGGATAATTGTTAATGCCCACGAGCAACGCGCGCCGCCGGCGTTGTTGCACCGTGCTCTGGAATTGCGCGCTTCGGCTGGCAAGGGCACGCACGCCCGGCCGTTGCGCGAGCACGCGATAAACGTCTTGCCACGTCAAATCACGCTGGAGATAACCGGCGTGACCGGGGAACCTGTCCAAATCGATAACGGCATCATGGCCGGCGACCGGGTCGTCCCAGGAAATTTCCTCAAAATTCGGGACACGATCGACGATCCGATGAGCGAGAACCGGATCGCTTTTGTTAAACAGATGAAACCAATACTTCTGATTGACGCCCCCGATCTTGTTCTCGAAATGCGCGGCTTTGAGGAACGGATTGGCGATTTGTGAACCGAAGGTCACTAGATAGCGCCCCGCACACGCGTTTTTGTCCTCATGCGAAAATGCGTCGTAGCAAATGACGCTCCCGAGACTGTGCGCCATGATCACGTCCGGGTTGAACGTCTTGATTCGCTCGATCAAACGTTTGCGCAACGCGGCGCGCAACGCGGCGTTCTGGTCCCACTCCGCTACCATGCCGGCGTGCCAGCCGTCAGCCGCTTCGGCGGCGGGTTTTGCCCAATCGAACAACCCACGCGTTGGGCGAAACCATCCGGATACGGTCTGAGCCGCATCTTCGATGGCGGCTCCGAGCGGCGCGAACCCGAGATTTGCTGCAGCGCCTACGTCCGTGAAGAGATTAATCTTGCCCGAGAACAAGCTGTCGTAGTCAAAACGCTCGTAGGTTGGCGCAAACGCGGGATCGAAATACTGAATGCCGGCGGTGATCGCCTCTTCCCATGGGCGTTCCCACGGCTGATTGTCAGGGCGCTCCTGGTGGCCGACTCCGTGAACCAGGAGAATTCTCATCCGATCACACCGTAAACGGTTCCTGTTCTTCGAACGGGTCGTTAGTCCGTCCCATGGTGAAATAATTCGGCGTCTGCGTCGGCGGCATCAGTTTCACAATCGATTTGTGAAAGCCGCGGTAGTCGCCCTTGAACTTTCCGTTTTTCCAGACAGCAAGCAGCGTTTCAGTGAACAACCCGTTGCGGTCGCCGTCTGCGCTGGTTTGGTTGTCCTGGCAACCGGAGATCAAAACCGCGCTAGCGTTCATTCTCGTGCGCCGAGTGGCGCCGCGTTGCTGAAGTTTGTCGTAGAACTTCTGGTGATCCATGTAAACGCGCAGCGCAATATCGCGTGGCATCATACGCGGACGCACCGGCGTTAGGCCGAGCGCGGAGAAGTGCATCGCACGAAGGACCGTGCCGCTGTGGCAACTGTCCGACAGCACAAAGATCCGCACGCCGCTAACGAATTGCTTCAGCGCAGCGTAAAGCTCGTCATCGATCAGTTCGCCATCGTACAAACACCACGTTTCATCGAAGCCGTCAGGCTCAAAATCGTTCCCCGTGTTCGGCACCTGGCCGCCGTGCCCGGAATAGGTGAGAAAGAAAATGTCGTTCCGTTTCAGTTTCGCCGCTGCGGCTTTGATGTCGGCCAGAACCCGATTCCGCGTCGCCCTTTTTGTTAGGCGTTTGATTACTTTGGTGAATCCCTGGGTTTTGGCCAACGCTTGCATGTCGTTTGCGTCGAACTCGCACGCGGTGAGTTGTCCGTCCCATCCGCTGTACTGTTTTGGATCGACGGCGTTGAGACCTATGTGAAGAGAGGCTCCGATTGGCATAAGCGATCCTTTCGTTTGGATTTAGAACCGCGAGTCTGAACCAAAACGCGTCGACTGCGCAAGCCGATTCCGGAACTTAAACTGCGACCGTGTCGCCCTCGCCAATCGCCTCGGCCGCGCCTACTCCGACGGCTACTCCAACTCCGGATTGCCTATGTTGAAATCACACAGCTAATTTGAAACCCGTGCTCAGTGAGGATGCTCGGCAGCGCGAGCGACGATCTCTGCACGGTCGAATCTCGTAAGCGTACTTTTCTTGTTCACCGTCGAAGTCGGCGCAAGATTGAGAATACCATATTTTTAGGATGCGAAGCTTTTTCACTTACCTCTCAAAACGATGCAAGTGGGCATCAAAAGGGACAGGCGCAGTTTGTGGATGGGTATCTCTCATTATTGGAGCCATGCTAGCGGTTCTTCTGTGGTTCTATCCGCAGTGGTTTCACGACCACATCTCGGATCGGATGAACGCACTTGCCCTCGTTCTGGTTCCGTTACTGGCCGGGGCGAGCGTGTTTCTCGTCCGGTGGTTCGTTTCTCCCTTTCCAATTTATATGCAGATTCGAAAGGAGCTGGACGCGCTAACCGACGCGAAAAAGGCGGAACGAGCCAAAGCTCTCGACGGCTGCTTCGAGCGAAGCGCTGCGATTCTAAAACAACACGGTTCAGTCTTACTGTCCTTTCACGCGCTATCGCGTGCCGAGGGACACAGATTGGAATCCAATGAGGAACTCGCCGAGGTTTGCGATCTAATCCAAGGGGCCGGATACGATCATCCATTTGAGGGGATATCACCCGGATACGTGCCGGAAAAAGATTGGCTGTCTTTTTTGAAGTACGTCAAACACGCTCCGAACATCAATCCAGAAGAGGGTAAGGATTATATTGGCGCTGCCGACCGATGGCGACAGGACCACGGCTATCCTGTGCCCCCTGACGATGCTGGTTATGTATCGTTAGTTGAACGGACGTTGCTGCGATGAGGTAGCAACCACGATCCTATTTCTTGTGCAGTCGAAATCGCACGAACGGATCGCCCTGGCGCAGAAATGAGCGATCTTCAGGAAATTTGACGGGAGCTTTCGTTTGCGAAAAAAATGAATGGGACACCGCCGCAGGGAGGCGGGCGTTCGAAGGTCCAAGCGTGGCGAGGTCGGACACCGTAAATTCGAGGTCGAATCATCTGTTTCCATTTGCGTAAAATGAAATCACGCGGCTATCTTGAAACCCGTGTTCAGCTTGACCATGCTCGGCAGCGGGAGCGCCGGGAACAGCGCGCTGGTCGCGACTGACCATTGCAAGGTTCTCATCGACGGCGGACTAAGCGCACGACAATTGGTGTTGCGCCTTGAACTCTGCGGCGTCACGCCAGAGCAACTTGACGGCGTCCTTCTGACACACGAGCACGGCGATCACATCTGCGGACTCGAAGTTCTCTGCCGAAAATTCAATGTGCCGATTTATTGCAATGCGTTAACGGCGGAATCGGTTCGCGGTGACGGAGCATTCGAGGCACACCGCAACTGGCAAATCTTTGCGACCGGCGCCGAGTTTTCCATTTGCGATATCACTGTGCACACGTTCCCCGTGCCGCACGACGCGGTGGATCCGCTCGGGTTCGTGTTTCACGCCGGCTCAGGCAGCCTCGGGTTTATCACCGACCTCGGTTACGTGACCAAGTTGATCACTGAACGCTTGCGAGCAGTGCAAACGCTCGTGGTCGAGACTAATCACGACGAAAAACTTTTGCAGAAGGACACGCACCGGCCGTGGCCGGTGAAACAGCGCATCCAGTCGCGGCACGGACATCTGTCGAACACGGCGGCGGCGGGCGTGATTGAGGAATTGCTACCCGGAAAAATCGAGCGAGTTGTGCTTGGGCATCTCAGCCGCGATTGCAACACGCCGGCACTCGCTTTAAGCACGGTGCGGGCGTCGCTCGAGAAGTGCGGAAGGAACGACGTCGAAACTTATTGTGCGACGCAATTCGAAATCAGCCCTCGATTTCGAATCGGCGAGACCGAGCCTGGCGCGTTTCAATCAACGTTCGAAAACACTTTCTTCCAAAACGGACTGTAGCGGGTTTCTCCGTGGCACGCCGTAGCGACGAAGGCTGATGACTCCCGCGGCATTTCGAGCGCGCAGTGAGACACTTGCGACCACGCCTGGTTCGTGTGATGACCAAGCATGTATACGGTTGAGCTCGACCGGTCGAAGCGCCTGCTGGTGATCAGCGCTGCGCGACGCGTCACAGCGGAGGAAGTCAATGCGGTTGCCCAACGCGTACGCGAGTTATTGCAGGATGTTACTCCTGGGTTTCGCGTTCTCGTAGACTTCCGCTGGCTCGAATCAATGGATTCCGCAGCAGCGCCCCATCTCGCCAAAATTATGGAAACACTTACCGAAAAAGGTGTTGCTTCGGTTGCGCGTGTGGTGACCGACCCGCGCAAGGACATTGGCGTGAATATTCTTTCGCATTTCCATTACGGACCGGAGATCCAAATCACGACTTTCGAGACGTTAGCCGACGCAGTACAGACTCTCGTAGAGAAAGTAGATTCTCCGTCGGCTTAATGCCGCTCCCCCCCGGCCTTGGCTCCTTCTTTGATTGCCTCGGCTTCGGTCATGTATTTGCCTTTTTTGGTGGTGCCGTAGAAACGCGAGCCTTCCTTGTGGTAAACATGCGTCTCGGTGTTAACCCAAACCAGGCCGTGGCCTCCGCCAGGCGCGGGCGCTTTCGTCGCTGCCTGAGTGCTCGTGCCTTTCGCTGGGGCTGGGGCCGCAGCTGCGGGACTGGCTGCTGCCGTCGAAGTCTTCGGTTTGAACATATCGCCGAGGTTGAATTTAGCCGGTGACGCTGACGCCGAAGGACTTGCTGCTGCTGCAGCGCCGGCCTTTGTGTGGGCGTGTTTTCCCTTGGGGGAAGCTGCAGGTGACGCGGCTGGGCTTGCTGCTGTTGCAGCCCCGACTTGTCTGTAAGCGTGCTTCGCTTTGGGCGAAGCCGCGGGTGAGGCAGCCGCTGAAGGCGATGCGGCGGTCTCAGCTTCCGAGGCTGTCGTGTCGGCTTTCTTATGCGCCCGTTTCGTTGGCTCCTTCGCTGATGGTTCGCTTGGACTGGGCGACTGATCTTGCGCAATACAAACGCCGGCGATTCCGATTACACAAAGCAAAGCAAAAATTTTTGTGGTCATAATGATCATCGTAAACAGACCGGAGAATTACAGTCAACACATTCCCACCGGGAACCATTCGACTCGGATCGTGTTGGCCAATTGTTCGTGGCGGGTTCGGATGAACAAATGTGCTGCACGCGCGCAGCCGGCCCTTGTCCATCGGCAAGAGAGATTGCAGCCCCGGCCTTGAGCGGGCCGGTCGTCTGCGCTACCCTCTGCCCGGTGGACTTGACTCTGGGATGCCTCAAGTGGGCTGCGGTGGGTTTCGTCGTCGCTTTTGCCCTGATGAAACTGTTCGAGGCCAGTCAGATTCACGACGACATTCCCAAACCAGCCTTCAAAATACGGCAGACCAAGCGTGTCACGCTCGTTTTATCGACATTCGCGGCGATGCTTTCCGCTTTGGTGTGGCTGCTCGTGCAGAAATTGGACTAAGCGCGTCCGCCGTAGCCTTGGCGAAGGCAGATCACCCCAAGTAAAATCCGCCGTTCACGTTGAGCACGTGTCCGGTAATATAACTTGCCATTGGCGACGCCAGGAACAGCGCCGCATCGACAATCTCGTGAGCTTCGCCCAGGCGGCCGAGCGGAATTTGTTTAATGAAATTCTGCGTCACTTCCTCCGGCATGCCTTTGCTCATTCCTACGTCGATGAATCCAGGCGCAACGGCGTTCACGGTTATGTTCTGCCGCGCAAACTCGCGTGCTGAAACTTTGGTGAGCGCAATGATTCCTGCTTTGCTCGAGGAATAATTCGCCTGGCCAAACAACCCCATCTGTCCGCTTACGGACGACATGTTGATTACTCGTCCTCCGTCGCGCAGAATCGCTGCCGCTTTCTGCGTGACTGTAAACGTCCCGATAAGATTGACGCGGATCACGCTTTCAAATTCGTCCGGAGACATCTTCTTAATGGTGCGATCGCTGATAATGCCGGAATTGTTTACCAGGATATCGAGCCCGCCGCGCTGATCCTGTATCTGCTTCATCATCGATTCGACCTGCTG
>Ga0193747_1000602_pt1 | contig 11474 bp, 11 predicted proteins | sample L1m2metaG_FD_143048 | JGI IMG/M metagenome (GOLD analysis project Ga0193747, IMG submission 143048) | Soil microbial communities from a riparian zone of the East river system, Colorado, United States - L1m2 | ecosystem: Environmental > Terrestrial > Soil > Riparian zone | place: USA: East River...
GTCGCAGGACGACGAGATCGATCGGCTCTACGACCAGATTTATCGCGAGCTCCTCACGTACATGTTGAACGACCCGAGCACGATCGACCGTGCGACGTGGCTTCTCTGGGCCGCGCACAACCTCGAGCGGATGGGCGACCGCATCCAGAACATCTGCGAGCGTGCGGTCTACGAGGTGACCGGGAAGGTGGTCGAGTTCAGCGGCACGCCGCCGACCAGCGAGGCGGACCGAAAGACGGCCACCGACTTTTAGACCCGACACCATCCGGACGCAAAGCCGGGCCGTATCCTTTGAAGAAGTGCGCCGCCTTCTCGCGATAGCGGTCTTTACTCTCGCCGCGACAGGTTCCACCCTCGCGGGTGCCGGCCTGGTCGTGGCGCCGCACGTCGACCCACCGGGGACGCCGGCCTTTCACGACCACGTGCTGGCCGCGTATCGGTTCCCGATTTTCCTGATGCACCTGCAGCAGCTCTACGACCGCGGGCAGAAGCTCACGATGGAGTCCCCCTTCGCGGCGAGCCTGGCTGTTGCCATGGGCCTTCTGATTTTCGCGTGGCCGCGTCTTCCACGGCCCACGCGCCGGCCGGCGGCCGATGTTCCGATCCCGCTCATCTCGCGCGCGCTGTGGAGCGCGCCGCTCCTGCTCGGCCCGCCCCGCACCTAGACCCTCCTTTTCCGCGATCCGATCGAATCTGACCTGGGAGGGTCCTATGTCGCGTTTGCTTGCGACGGTCGCGGCTGTGGCCGTCATCGTGTCGAGTTTCGCAATCAACACGAACATCGCGCTTGGTCACGAGCGCCGCACCGTCGGCCCGTATACGTTCGTCGTCGGCTGGCTCAACGAGCCGGCCTACGTGAATCTGTTGAACTCGCTCGACCTGACGGTCACCGAGACGATCGGCGCAAAAGCCGTCGAGGGTCTGGACAAGACGCTGAAGGCCGATCTCACGTTCGGCGGAAGCACGACGCCGCAGCCGCTGACCATCGCGGCACGGTTCGGTCTGCCCGGTAAATACTCGGGCTACGTCGTCCCGACGAAAGTCGGCGACTACACGTTCCACATCACCGGCACCGTCGGCACGATGAACATCGACGAGAAGTTCGAGTCGGGTCCCGGCCGGTTCGGCTCGATCGAGTCGACCGATGCGCTCCAGTACCCGGCGAAGGTCGTATCGAACACGGACCTCGCTGGACGTCTCGATCAGCTGCAAACGCTCGTCATCGCTGGCATCGTCCTGGGCGGCTTTGCGCTCCTGGTCTCGGCCGCTGGTCTCGTCGTGCGGCGGCGCTGATGCGTCGACTCGCGGTCATCGTCGCGTGCGTCCTGAGCGGTGTCGTCCTTTTGGGCGGCACCGCGACGGCGCACGCGAACTACGTTCGATCGAATCCAGCGTCGGACGCCCGTCTCGTCAGGCCACCCGCGGAGGTCCGGATCGAGTTCAGCGAGCCGCCCGATCCAAAGGGCAGCGAGATCCAGGTGCTCGACACGAGCGGCAAGCGTCACGACAAGGGCGACGTCGGTCCGTCCGGGGATACGAACGGTCTTCGCGTCTCGCTCGAGCCGATCCCAGACGGCGGCTACACCGTCGCCTGGACGACCACGAGCGCGGTCGATGGGCATACGACGAAGGGAAGCTTCGCGTTCGTCGTTGGAAACGGTCCGATTCCCACACCGCCGGCCGTTCCGGACGCCGCGCCGCCGCCGAGTCCCCTGGAGGTCGCGGGCCGTGCGCTGTCCTACGCCGGCATCGCGCTCGGGCTCGGGACCGCGTTCTTCGTGCTCTTCGTCGCTCCGGCCGCGACCGATCCGCGCAGCGAGTCGTCCCTTCTGGGGCTCGCGGGCGCGCTGATCGTCGCCGGGTCCCTGACGCTCATCCTCGATCAAGGCTCGAAGCTGCCACCGCGCCTTGGCGTGATGCTCGGGGTGCGCGCATTCGCCGGACTGGTGCTCGCGGCCGTCGCCATCACCCCGCGTCTCGCGTTGATGCGGCCCGTCGGTGCGCTCGCCGGCGGTGGCGTCATGACGATCGGTCCGCTCGCCACGTTCCGGCCCCGCCGGATGATCGCGCTCGCTGCCGGTATCGCCGCGGCGATGACAGCGACGCTGGTCTCGCATGCGACTGCGCTTGGCAGTCTCAAGAGCATGACGCTCGATTTCGTTCACGTGCTCTCGGTCTCCGTGTGGACCGGCGGCGTCGTCGCGCTTCTGTGGTGCGTGCTGCTGTCGAAACGCGACCGTACGGCGGAGGACGCAAGAGCGCTGGGCGCCACGGTGTGGCGTTTCTCGGTCACGGCGCTCGTCGCGACCGCGCTTCTCATTACCGCAGGTGTGCTCCAGGCCTTCGACCGGCTCGTCCTGATCGACGACCTGTACGAGACGCCATACGGAATCGCGCTCGCTGTGAAGATCGTGCTCGTGCTCGTGGCACTCGTCATCGGCGCATTCAACCTGCTGCGCTGGGGTCCGCGGCTGCGCGCTGGCATACGCGCGCGCACCGCGCTTGTCCGGGACACGGTCGCCGAGACGGCGATCTTCGTGGTGATCATCGTGGCGGCGTCGTTCCTCACGGCGTTCGCGCCGCCGGCGCAGCCGTCCGCCGCCGCATACGACCAAACGCAGCATGTGTCCGGTCTCCGCTTGGAGATGCTCGTCGCGAGCGGCGGCGCCGGCCGCAACACCTACGTGCTGCGCGTGCACCAGGGGCTCGTGCCGATCGTCGGCGCCGAGAAGGTCGCGTTCCGCTTCACGATGGTCGAGCACGACATGGGCGAGCAGGAGCTCGTCGCCACCGAGCGGGCGGAAGGCGAGTACGTCGCGGAGGGCAGCCCCACCGCGATGTACGGCACCTGGAAGATCCAGACGATCGTCCGGCTCGCGGGCCGCGAAGACATCAGCACCGTCTTCACCTTGCCGGTCGGCGCTCCGACCGGCGGCGGGACGACGACCTCGCAGGTCGTGACGATCGGCCCGTACAACGCGATCGTCTTCACGGACCCGGCGACACCGCAGTCCGGCGCGCCGCTCACCATGTTCGCGGTCCTCATCGGCAAGGACGGGAACCCGGTCACCGGGAAACATCTCAGCGCGACGTTCTCGGGTCCGAGCAGCCAGGCATCGATCGACGCGGTCGAGGACGCCGCGACGCTCGGCCCGGGGAGGTACAAGTTCCCGATCGCCGCTCTGGACGCGGGGAAGTGGAGCGTCACGATCGCCGTCGGAACCGAAGGCGCCGGGCCGTATAGCCTCGATGTATCGCGATGATCTTCGCGTCGGTATCGGCGCACGGCGCGACAGGCACCTGGCTCGACGAAATACTCGAGCTCGGTGTTCCGCTCATCCTTTTTATCGGACTCTGGTGGTGGTCGACGCGGAAGGAAAAGAAGAAGGCCAAAGCCGCGACTCCTAAGGCCGAAGCGAAGAAGTGACCTTCCCCATATCGCGGCAGGGCCTCGAGCAGATCGCGATCGCACTCGCCGTCGGCGCGGCGGTCTTCGGCCTCCTCGCTCTCTTCCGATGGCGCCGAGCCGGCGATTGGCAGCGCTTCGCGCAGAGCGCGGGATTCCTCGGCGTGCTTGTCCTCGCCTCGCTCGGGATCGGGTACACGATCGCGCCAAACATCCCTACGCCAGCTGTGCCACTCACGGCGCGGTTCGCACAGAACCCGACGCCGGACAACCCCGGCACCGTCGCCTTTGGCCGCGCGCTCTACCAGGCGAACTGCGCGGTCTGCCACGGCCCTCAAGGCAAAGGCGACGGACCCGCAGCGTTCACGCTGCAGCCGCCGCCGTACAACCTCCAGGTGCACGTCCCGCAGCACGCGCCCGGCGAGCTCTTTTACTGGGTGAGCAACGGGATCCCATTTACCGCGATGCCCGCGTGGTCGGCGATCGACCCGGATACGGGAAAGCCAAAGCTCACCGAGATCGAGCGCTGGGAGATCATCCGCTTCCTTCAAGCGCTCGCCAGCGGAGCAGCCACCTAGCGAACATCGGCGTCTTCATCTTCACGCGGTCTATGTACCTGCGCCGCCGCAGAGCTCCACGCCAGCATTCACGCTCGTCCTAGCTACGGCACGACCAGGTGGACCGGGTTTCCGCGAATGTTCACTTCCCACGTCGTGATGTCCTGTCCCGTCGTTCCGACCGTGTACTCGATCTTCCACCAACCGGGTTGCGTTTCCCCCGGGGGCGTCGGGGCACTGTAGTCCGTGGGCAGCGCGACCTGGATCGTGACCCACTGGTTGTTGTAGAAGTTGGTCGAGCTGTTCGAGGTCTGGAGCGAGGTCTGCGGGCCGCCACTGGTCGGCGCTCCGCCGGAGCTCCCGGTCGCGGTGAATCTGAAGCTGGCGTCGGTGTACCCGCCTGTGGTGGGTTGTTTGATGCGCAGCGTCGTGTTCGTGATGTCACCTGGGTCGAAGAGCCTGATCTCGAGTGTCTTCCCGGCGTGCACGGCATCGACCTGTGCGATGTAAAAGAGGGCGGTCGACGACGCGATGTTCACCTCCGCGCACATCCGGCTCTGTCCATAGATGCGTGCGCCGGCGCCGAAGGTGGTCGTGACCTGGATCCCGAAGTCGTTCAGGGCGTTCTGTCCGGTAGTCCCGCTGCTCGTGACGACCTGAAGACGGTACTGACCCTCGGTGAGGCCAGAGGTGAGCCGCCACCACGCGTTGTGGTACGGACTCGCGGAGCAGTCGGCCGAGCTGGCGCCGGCGTACCCACCGTAGTCCCGGTTGCCACTGTAGTTGGGTCCCTTGTCGACATAGTCCATGTTCGTGAACAGGCCGCCGTCGGTCGCGATGAGCGTGTCATCGGAGGTCGAGTACGGCGTACCGTTCATGTCCCAGACCTTGAACGCGGTCGTCACGTTGCGCGTCAAGGCCGTGCTGAACCAGTAGTCGCCCATCCCGAGAGGCTGAAAAGGCGCCGTCGTTCGCAGGCCGGTTGCGCAGAAGATCGGATCGAAGATCCAGATCGCGCCGCCGGCCGTTCCAGCGGGGAGATCGACGATGTATGAGTAGCCGTTCGGATCGTAGCCGGGGTTAAGCGTCGGCGAGGGGTTGTAGTAAGTGGAGTAGGCGTCGCCGTTGCTTCGATTGGTTCCTTTCGATTCGATCGCTGCCCAGAAGCCCTGCGAAACGAGCGTCCCGACCCCCGTCGCCGCGCCGACGGCTGGGCACGAGCTCGGCGTATCGGAATTTCGGCAGAGGGTCGCGACACCGAAGTAGTCCTGGGGGCTTCCCATCGGCACGGGAAGGACGAACTCCGCTCGCGCGATGCGGGAGCCCTGCACGCTCGATGTGCCCAAGAGGCGCGCGAAGTACGTCTGGACGGGGCCCTGGATGGTCACCTCGAGCATGCGGTTGTTGATCGCGTCCTGCCGCGGCACGACAGTCACGCCACCGGCGCCGTTGGTGAAGCCGTTCTTTGTCGCTTCCGCGTATGCGGCGCTGAAGGCGCCGGCCTGATTCCCCGGCAGATATACGACACCCGCAAGCGCCGCGGCATCCGCCGCGCGCTGCATGCGGATGAGGTTGAACTGGTACCAGCTGATATCGACCCCGACGCCCACGATCGCGAGGAGCAACGTCATGAGCAGCGCGGCTACGACGATGACCTGACCGCGATCGTCGCTAGCGACTCGCATTGAGCGGCATCACACTGGAATCGTTCATGTTGAGCGACCCGAGCCCCGGGATGAAATACCGAAGTGGCGTATGGCCTCGGTAAACGTAGTGGATCGTGATGCCGGCGGAATCCGCCGGGCTGACGTTGTTTCGGGTACACGCGGCCCACGTGTTGGTCTGCTCCACGAAGTCGAGACGTTGCCCTGCGATGAGCGGGCCGGCGTTGGAGGCGTAGATCCACTGGTTCGCGAAGCCTGCGGTCTCCGCCCCGCTCGCGGTCGACTTGTAGATGCGTATCGCGCTCACGTCCGCGAGCGAGATCTGCGCGCCCGACCCCGTGAGCACTCTCTCGACGGCGGCGATGACCAAGGGATCGACGGTCGACGCGTTCGGGGATTCGCCGGATGCGCAGCCAAGCGTTCCGCCGCCGTTCACGAGCGCGCCCGCGACACGTGCGCCTTCTCGAGTTGCCGCCGCGATCGTGGTGGCCTCGTGCATCGCCGTGGTGAACTCGATCACTCCGAGTACGAGAACGAGCAGGAGCGGGAGGAGGAGGGCCATCTCGGTGACGGCTTGGCCGCGTTCATCGCGGAGGCTCACAGCGTGGGCTCCATGCGCACGCCGGTGCTCCGCTGGAAGGTGATCGAAGGGGCGATGTGCTGCCCGAACGACGTGACCCACTGGTGCGCGTACGTGATCCGTACGCCGATGTCGTCGACGGTCGTATGCAGCCCACCGCAGCCCGCAAGGACGTCGCACCGCTCCGACTCGGGGTAGTCGTTGTCCGTTCGTGTGTACGGGACCGTGATGGTGCTCCCGTCGCCATAGGCGCAGGTCGTCGTGCCGAAGCGGTCGTACGCGTTCACGTTCGAGCCGATCTGATCGCCGTTGGCATCGGACCAATAGATCTCGACGCGCGACACTCGGGTCGGAGTCGTCGGCGAGGTCAGCGCGCGGTCGATCGCCCGGAGCACCATGCAGTCCGTTCCTCCCGTTGCTCCACCCTCGGCCGCGAGCAACGCTGCGACGCGGCTGGCGTAGTTCACGGTGCTCGACGCGTTCAGTACGAAGCCGAACTCGACGAGGCCGAAAAGCAGGAGAAGAAAGACCGGCAGGACGATCGCGAACTCGACGAGGGCTTGCCCAGAGTCCGACGCGCAAATGTTTCTTGACCCCCGCGCCATGAGCGAGAGGATGGCCGACGTTAGCCCGCGCGATACCGGTACTTCCGACTAATCGTTGGTTGGCATGACTAAACAGCGGGCGGATGCGCGGCTGCTCCCCCGCTCGGTTAGTGCGTACGGAGCGGATCGCGACAAACGTCGCTGCGGTCCGCGCTCGTCAAATCGTCGTGGCTGCCCGGATTCAGTAGCGATTCAGAAGCGTCCCCACGGCTGCTCGCAGGCCGGGCGGTCGTGCCGCCTCTTAACGACTGGACGGTCGTCTGGCACTTCGGCTGCACACTGCCCTCAGACGCGCTTGCTCGTGCGTCGGCCGAACAAGGCGGGAGGAAATCGACAATGCGACGGGCGATCATCGCGCTACTCACTGCGACTGCGCTAATGCTCACCGGCCTGATACCCGGGCCCCTGCGGGTGACGGCTCTTGGAGAGACATCGGTCACGCTCAACTGCACCGACGGTACGAGCCTCACGCTCCTCGCGGACGCCGACACTCTCGCCGGCCTGACCGCTGCGGTCCAGGCGATGGTCGATTACCCAGCGGGTCTGAACTGCACACTTGTCCAGAATCCGCTCCCGTTGACGGTGTCCCTCGGCAACGTCGCTCTGGCCTCGAATCCGAACACGATGGTCGTTGCCGGCGGCCGGTGGCAGGTGGGCTGCGCGACGATTCTGGGCCACCGAGGGGGAGGGAGCGTCCCCGGCCAGGAAGTAGCAGGTGGTGCGACGCGGCCATCGCTCGCGTCGCTCATCAGCGCAGCTCCAGCGACGGACTGCCTCGACGGCGGCGATGGATGCGTCTGGGTCAACATCGCGGTCAATCTCCACTATCGAGACAAGACGAGCGTCCTCGAGGGAACCGTGAACGAGACCATGCCGGAGAACCAGACCTGCCCCGACCCCCTCACGGACGAGCCAGTCGCGGTCGGCCCGAGCCACTTCGTTTCGAAGCCGAACCCCGGGTGCCTGTTTGTGAGTCCTTCCTCCCATCAGGCCGCCGTGACGACGACCGTTACTCAGGTCTCTGGAGTGGAAACCGCGCCCGGTTCCGGGGTCTCTCGCGGATTCAAGGTCGCGGTAGGCGACCTGATCAGCTCGTCGTACCTGGACAACCTCAACAGTCCGTCACAACAAACGCCGGACGCGGACCGGGACCACCTCAACGCTCCCCCGGCCCTCGACACCTCGTTATGCGCAAGCGACACAACCGCGGACCCGGGTGTCCAGCTCAACGTGCTGCAAAACGGGAACATCAACGTCTACCCACGGAGCTAAATGAACTCGGTCGCGAGACAAGAGAGAGGGCGGCCGTGAGGCCGCCCTCTTCATTTAGTTCAGGTTGATGCGGTCCGACTCGCTGCGCTGCGTCACGAGCGCGCGGCCGAAGGAGCGGATCGTGACGACGAGAAGAGCGAGCGTGGTTGCCGTGAGGACAATTGCGAGATCCAACATCTGTGCTCTTACCTCCTTCAGAGACCGTGGTGTGATGTCTAACTGGATCTCGCGCCCCAGCCCTCGCCCGAACGGAGGAGGAAGCAGGTACGGGAGCCGGATGGCGGAGCCGCGTCTACGTCATTTGGCTAAGACGTTGGCTTCCGCGTGCGCGAATAGAGGGGTTCGACCGGCGGGAGGACGTTAGCCTCTTCCGAGTGCGCCGATCTGTCGTCCTTCTGGCGGCCGCGCTCCTTACCTGCACCGCGCCGGCCGCCGCCCCCACGCCCACCGTTCCGCCGAGCGGACCGCCGCGCGTCAGTTCTGTCGTCTCGGTCGGCGACACCATCACCGTCACCTTTAGCCGGCCCATGCTCCAGATGGGCGAGGCCAGCGGCGTCGAGATGAGGGGGAACTACCAGCTTGATGGGCGCGCACTCGCATCGGCAACGAGGCTCGCCTGCCAGACGCCCGAATGCATCGTCGTCGCGATCGACCTTCCCGCTGGCACGCTCGTTCCACAGACGTCACACACGCTTCGTATCGCGAACCTCGTGGCGTTGAGCGGACCGAGCCTCGTGCCCGACCCAACCACGGTCACCTTCACGGTCTCACCGCGATAGCTAGAGCGGGCTCGACCCCGTGATCGTCGCCCGGCGCACCTTGATCGGCGGCACGAGGCAGACGACCGAACCCATTCCGTTCGAGCTCCACCAGTCGCGCGCGAGGCGCTGCGGGCCGAGGAGGTCGATCCCAGCGAAGAGGTCGAGCGCGCTCATCGTGTAGCGAACGTTCGCGAGCGCGCGTGCGATCTTGCCGTTCTCGATGAGGAACGTTCCGTCGCGGGTCGTCCCGGTCATCGTGGCGGCGCGCGGGTCGGGCGTGTTTGTGTAGTGGAAGCGCGTGATGAGGATCCCGCGCTGCACGGCACCGATGAGCTGCTCGCGGGTCGCCGGGCCGCCGGCCATCGCGAGGTGGCCGGCGTGGCCGCCCGCCGCGTAGCGCGAGGGATCCGCCGCGTGACCTGTCGACCGCGTGCCCATCGCTTTCGCCGAGGTGCGGTCGTAGACCGGCCCCCGCGCGACACCTCGCTCGACGAGCGTGACCTTTTGCTTGGGGGTCCCCTCGACGTCGAAGGGGACCGAAATGGTGCGCGCGTCCGTGGCGTGATCGAGCAGCGTGAAGTTCTCGCCGGTGACCCGCTCGCCGATGCGACCTGCCATGAACGAGCGGCCTTCACGCACCGTCTGCCCCCCGAGGCCGGTGAGCGACATGATGCGAAGCACCTCCGCCACGGCGAGCTCTTCGAACACGGCCTCGTAGTCGCCCGGCTCGAGCTGCGTGCGGTCGCGGTCCAGTGCGCATTTTTCCGCTGCGCGCGCCGCGATGACCTCTGGATGCAAGGCGTCGGAGCGCACGTACGTGTCGCTCAGGACGAGCGCGCGCAGATAGGCCATGGTCGCGGGCGCGTATGCGGCGACGCCGCGCGTGTTCGCGACGGCGTCCTCGGTCACCTCGATCTGCGAGGTGCCCGCGGCGCGCATGCCGCTGGGGACGGCCGCGCACACGGCGCCGATCCACTGCGCCTGCGCCTCCGCGCTTGTCGCAGCGGTCTCTTCGTGGAACGAGGACGTCGCGGCGATCGGCTCGGGGTCGGCGACCCCGGGCCACTCCTTGTCCGGCCGGCTGGCGCGCGCGAGCGACGCGGCGTCGCCGAGCGCGCGGCGCAGGTCCGATGGCGCGAGCGAGTTCGTCGTGACGATGCCGACGGCCTGTCCGACGATCGCCCGGACCGTCGCGTGCGTTTCGTCGGAGACGGCGTTCTGGTGGATCGAGCTATGCGAGTAGCGGGTGATCGCCGCGCGGCGGCGGTGCACGTGAATATCCGCTTCGTCGGCCGGAACGGTGCTGAGCGCCTCGCGGAGAGGCGCGAGAAGTCGGTCGGTTCCGAGAAGCGTCACTCGCGGACCTCGATCGGCACGTCCCGGAAACGCGCGTGTGCGGCGCCGTGACCGACGCGCATGAGCTGAAGGGGTTCGCCCTTCGCACACGAGAGGAAGCCATGCAGCTCCCAGTCATCCGCGACGAGATCGCACCGGCCCCAAAAGTCGGGCGTGAGCGATTGAAACGAGACGCCGCGGACGTATCCCTCAAGCTGGCCGTTGCGGATCACGCGAGCGGACTGCGTCGAGAAATGAAAGTTCTGCCGTTTGTCGTCGAGCGAATACGAGGCCGGAGCCACCATCAGAAGGCCGGACTCAACGCCGCGCAAGAGATCTGCATACGGAGTCGTTCCCGGATCGAGGCTCACGTTGACCATGCGAACGATCGGGAAGTGCTGCCAGCCCTCGGCGCGTGCCGAGCCGATCGCGACCGGCACGCCGAGCGCTCCCGCGGTCTCGCGCGAGGTGAGGTAACCGACGAAGACCCCTTTGTCGACGAGCTTCGTGCGCATCGCGGGCACGCCGTCGTCATCCCACCCGAACGTCCCCATGCCACCGGCAATTGTCGCGTCCGCGGTCATCGAAACATGCGGCGATCCGTAGTGAAGCTTGCCGCGGTCCTCCGGCCACATGAATGTGGTCCCGGCGAATGCGACCTCGTGCTCCAGTAACCGGTCCGCTTCCGTGGGATGCCCGCACGATTCATGAACGAGGAGCGCGAGGAACTCGGGGGCGAACACGAGCGTCGTCGGTCGTTGCTCTGCAAGGGGCGCGTCGAGGGTTGCTTCCGCATCGTCGCGGTAATTCGTCGCGCGCCGCACCAGATCGAGGTGCTCGACGTATTCCCAGCCGGCCTGCCTCGTGAGCCGCGAGTCGTAACGGCCCACCGGCTTTCGCCCAGCTTTCACGGCGAGTACCGAAAGTCCGGCGCCCGTCTCGACGATCTCCTGCGAGACGTCGGTACCTTCGCTCGTCACGAGATGCTTGCGCTTCCGATACGCCGCGATGGACGATCGCCGGGTCGTGATGTTCGGGCCGACCGACGCCGCATCGACCGCGCGCAGGTGATCGATGCGTTCGGCGAGCGGCACAGCGAACGGGTCGCGGCCCAGGGTCGTTCGGTACTCACCGCGCTGCGCCGCGATCGGCGCGAGCATCACCGTGCGGCGCTGCACCGAAGCCGATGCCTCCGCGCGGCGAAAAGCCTCGTCCACGAGCTCACCCAGCGACGAGGCATCGGTGCGATCGGTAGCCGCGAATCCCCACGCGCCTTTTCGGATCACGCGGAGTG
>Ga0193747_1000603_pt1 | contig 11461 bp, 14 predicted proteins | sample L1m2metaG_FD_143048 | JGI IMG/M metagenome (GOLD analysis project Ga0193747, IMG submission 143048) | Soil microbial communities from a riparian zone of the East river system, Colorado, United States - L1m2 | ecosystem: Environmental > Terrestrial > Soil > Riparian zone | place: USA: East River...
GGCCAGAGTTAGACTCGGTTTGACTCAGCGCAAGCTGGCTGGACTAACTGGAATAAGCACATCCATGATCAACCAAATAGAGTCCGGTCGCTGCAAACCAAGCTATGAGACTGCCCGGAAAATCTTTGAGCTCTTAAGCTCCCTCGAAGGCCAGTCTTCGATGAAAGCTGGCGATATTTGCAGTCGTAGGCTAATTTTAGTACAAAAAAACGACACCCTTCGGATAGCTCTTGATAGAATGAGGAGTAACTCTATCAGTCAAATTCCAGTGTTCGACGGTTCCCGTGTCGTCGGTATTGTGAGTGAAGACGGCTTGGCAAAAAACATGGTGGAGAAGGCCGAAAAAGAGGGCGGACGCAATATGACTATCTCCATGATTATGGAACCACCGCCTCCTCTAGTTGATTTATCAACTCCTGCCAAGGCACTGGTTCCTTTGGTCAGATTTTCAAAGTGTGTTCTTGTTAGTGAAAAGGGTGCAGTAGTAGGCATTATCACGCTTACAGACACGTTGAAAATGGTAGAATAATAATAAAAGATACATGATAATCAATTCGAAGTTATCCGCGAAGATATTTGCTTACCATGTATTATCAAATTGAATATTCCAAGAGAGTCTCTACATTTGATAACGAGGTTTCCAAAAATTGATAACGAAGTAGTTGTTATTATCTCCAGTCACATACGATCTTGCGTTTAGCTACAAGATATTATAGATTTTGGAACGGTATCGCTACTGCCAATACCATTAGCGTCGCTAAGATCTCCACCGTTAGCGTCGTGAATGCCAGTACCGCGAGCATCCTGCTGGTGAACAAACCTTATTGCTATTTCTATGGCCAATGTTATCCCCAAATCAACTACGGAGGTCACAGGTCTCTGATGTCCTGACCTACGAACAACGTAAGTCTGGCATTGTTTAAGAACTGTGCGGTAGAGTCAAATGCCAAAGGATAATGATTAACTGGATTGTCGATTGGCCTAAGCCGATGGCCTCAGTGGTCTGAGCTCAAAAGAAAAAATCGCAAATGGTCAACTCAAATAAGTTCACATTGCTAAAAGCACCTTGTTAACTAATGGAGATCATGAGCGCCCGACGATAATAGAAGCTTGGAGAGTGAATGAAACGAACTATCCTTTTTTCATCAGGCGCTCAGATCTATATTCAGTACTGCAGCAATATTATACCTTCTTCTCTCGCATCTGACACATGAATTCCAGAGTCGTAGAGCAACGAAGAATTTCATAAATATCTGCTTTTTTTTCATAGCATATGTCAAATTACGTGTTTATGAGGAACTTATGGGTTACTCTAACAGAAGTAATACTAGTAAGCGTCGTTGCAGAAATCTTATCACAATCAGTCGCTGCTGTTTTCGCTGTTCGAAAGAGACGGGACTGCTCACGTCTATTTCAAGTTTTTTGAATACAAATGGAAATAGATTATTTTTCCGTACAATACCCCTACAAAGTTATTCTCGAATTTTTTCTAGTCCAACACAGCAATCGGCGCTCTTTAAACATTCTGGACAAAGATTTAATTCGCTAGTTGTCGGAAGCGAACATCCGCATAATGGACATTCCTTCTTGGTAGTCTTCTCATTCTTGCGCAGTAACATCTCCTTTTTTGGCAATATATCTAGATGATAATCACTCACGCTATTTTAACTCTTCATCCTTCATCAATAACGTATTATTGTCGTCATTACTATTCCCTCTGCCATTTGACTTTTTAAATCTTAAAAAATGTAGTACTGATGACTCTTTTGATCAGGAGTTATAAGAGGCCGGACTCATGAAGATTGTCAAGTAATGGGGCCAAATTTGTTACAACCTCTACCTCGCCTAGAATAAAATCTGAAGCTATGCTGAGAACTATTGATAGCATGTTTCTGTCTTCTCTTGCAGTATATATGCCAGTACCAACTATGTTCAATTCTCGATGATTTTCAGCAATCCATCGCTTCCATAACTTCGCTCTTTCCAAGTTTGTCTCGAGTGATTCAATAGTATAATCCAAACCTATTCCCTCCTGTACATCTAGTAGATTGAGCTTCAACATAGGAACCAAGAGATTTCCTCCCGATACCTTAGCTCTTGATTTATTTAGTTCTTCTATATGTTCGTCATGACCAATATCACTATCATCAATAACCTCGCCTGTTTCCCCTGATTCAACGGATCCATATCTTGGGAAAAAGTAACCTGCTAATTTCTTGTCCCAATCATAAATCTTGTAAAGGCTATTCTCATAATCAACTTTCCATTGGAGTTTTTTCTTATTCTTATTTGTACCCAACACACAAGTATAACACTAGTACCTGCGAGAAGAGTAGTATTATGCGTAATAAAATCATTTACAGGAAGACAAGTGATTGTCATCGAGTTGAACGTGAGCTGCTATCTTCGATCTGCTCTGAAACTTGAGTATAACTGCTAATGGTCCGATAAACATAAAGCCGCAGTTGATACTGTATATTCCTTCCACATAAGGGATCAGAATTAGCCGCAATAGTTCTTAACATTGTAAGTCTCCAATTTTTTAGTCAATGCAATTCCGAAATAATTTTTTCATATAAATCTAAAAGGTTTTGTGCCTTCATGTTTTCTAGCTGAAACATCTACGCAAATATCACAATCACTGCTACTACCCCTGAGACGATAAAAGTTATCGTTTTTTGTTTTTGTTTTCTACTCATGGGCTGTAGGATAATCATCTTGCGGAAGTTAAATAAATTACAAACGAGTGTATTCAAGCAAGCCTAACCGCAACTTGACATACTGTGCTACTTCTGCTTTTTGTTTTCATTAGTACTATCAGTAGTACCACAAGCAGGCGGACATCAGGGGCGGCCGCGAATGAAATCTCATCGTGTCCTTAGCTTCGGGATAGATAACGTGATTAATATTTTGAAAAACTGAGGCTGAAGGAAGAAATATTCGGTGCTAGCCCGACAGACAAACATTTTAATCAATTAGGACTTCCTGATAAACACTAGCCAACAAAATGAAGTCTTGATGCTCCCTCAACTATGCCCCAAATGGTTCTCTTCTTATGATCGATTAGTTCAACTGAATATTCATCAACTAATTTCTTTCGTATCGCATCTGATTCGTAGAATTTCTTTTGCTCTCGTAATTGATCGCGCATGCTTATCAAACTTTCAATTTCTTTTTTCTCGATATCGTTGGCTTCGATAACCCGAAGGCCCAGGATGTCCATGATATTATTGAAGACTTCGCCGGCGGTTTTAGACATATCTGCTGTCAATTTTTCTTCTGCTGCATGGTGGTTTAACTCGGTGACAAACTTAAGGAACACAGTGAAAGCTAAAGAGGTGTTCAAATTATCCTCCATCGCAGATTCGAAAGCCTTCATCGTCTGATCAGACAATTGTTCCACTTCTGCTAGGTAACCCTGATCTCCAATCGCAAAACGTAATTCACAAGCACAAGTCTCTATCTGACGCCATTTATGCTTAGACTCGTTTAGTAATTTCTCTGAGTAGTCCAAAGGTTTTGAATAATGTACAGAAATGCTGTAAATTCGTATACTGTTAGGTCCCCATCTGCTTAGTGCATCCTGGATTGTTACGATATTGCCCAAGGATTTAGACATTTTTTCGGAGTTGACAGTTACCATTCCTGAATGTATCCATATTTTTGCAAACTGTTTTCCTGAAAAAGATTCCGATTGAGCAATCTCATTTTCGTGATGAGGAAAGACAAGATCGTATCCACCTCCGTGGATCTCGAAAGGGCTTTCAAAATATTTCAAAGCCATCGCAGAACACTCAATATGCCACCCAGGTCTCCCCTTTCCCCAAGGACTTTCCCATACCGGAGGATCAGAATAGAATTTCCATAGAGCAAAATCAAGTGGATCTTCCTTTGATTGATCAATTTCGATTCGAGCTCCTACCTCTAAGTCTTCGATTGATTTTTTCGACAACTTACCATAACCTGAAAATGATCTTACACGAAAATAAACTCCGTTTAGTGAAAGATACGCATAGCCTTTTCTTATCAGTGCACTGATAAGATGTATCATTTCTCCTATGTGCTCTGTAGCTCTGGGATATCGATCGGCCTCCAATACGTTTAGGGAATTGAAATCCTTAAAGTAATTCTGTATGTACCTAGACGCGATTTCTTCCGCAGCCGATCCCTCCTGTATTGCACGACTTATTATCTTATCATCAACGTCAGTAAAATTCTGGATAAATTCTACGGGACAATTCTTGGAAAGGAGGTAGCGCCGGAGAATATCGAATATCACAATCGTTCGAGCATGACCTATATGCGAATTATCATAAACTGTCACGCCACAGAGATAAATTCTCGTGGAGGAAGCTCCGTCAGAGTTCAAGTCGTCAAGGCGCCTCGTTAACGTGTTATATACTTTCAATGGGATGAACCCTTGTCTGTGGATTACTATTCAATTCAAGGTTCATTGCGTTGTACTGCATAGACAGGTGCCAACTCTCATATTGATTGAAGCAGATGATATGCTCTTTTAGTACAGGTAAATTTGGGAAATACTAGACATCTACATAAATGTCGTTTCCCTTGATGTCAACATCATAAGTTGTAAGTTTGACTCCTCCAAGATAATCAAGGAGTTCACCTGTCCTAATATTATAGTGCCATGAATGTAGAGGACATTCAACTATCTCTCCATCTACCTTTCCTGGTGCCAAAGAACCATCTTGATGTCTACAAAGAGCCTCCACAGCATAATACTTTCCGTTTGCGTTGAATAGTGCAATTCTAATCCCGTTTACGTTCAGCTCCTTTCCCTTACCTATTATGATCTCATCTTTGACAGCTACCTTGATCCTAGTCATTTCGCATGTTGTATTGTGACTTTTCAGGCTATAAAACGCTTTTTGTTATGAGCACGAGCATTCTTTTTCAGCTCCCCTATTGTATTCTACTATTACTTTGTTGTTAGACATTGAAACTCTGCGTGTACACGAAAACAACCGAAATAAGTGGTCTAGAAACGATTGTGGTGATACGATAGAATAAAACCGGAATTACAGATCTAAATCACGGAAATATCTTCCTCACGTCTTGAAATCTTTTTCTTAGTGTTACGATACTGGTGTCGCCGGCTACATCGATTTGTGCTAGGCTAACCTTTTCACGTTCCTTAAGACACGCGGCATCTAATACAGCCACAGCAAGTGCATCAGGGTCCTTGCCATGCGATACCGGATTTTCCTTTACCTTGGAACGCACCTGAAGGGCTCTGCGGTAAGCCTTTTCGCTTACGTGTCCCCTATTAGCTATCTCGGCCAGATATACGTTCGAATCAATTATCGGCAAATGAAGTTTTAAATTCCGAATGAGTAACATGTAACATTTACCAGCAGATATAGCGCCTGCATTAGCAGTCTGTGCTATTTCATCAAGTGTTCTTGGCACATTTAATTCTCTGCACGCCGCATAGGCCGAGGCAACTTTCAATGCGCGTATAGGCCTACCTTTGATAATTCGTTTGTCCAGAGCCTTCCGATAATTATAAGCAGATTTTTCTAAGCGCGTCGTTTAGCGACGGTTTGTCCTTTACAGTGCTTAAAATAGCAAAGGCATTTTTCAGATTTCTATGATAGCTCCTGGTATTGCTCGAAATCTTGTTCCAGGGTTTCATTCTCTGAATCTTAGCCATCTGTTCAGGGCTGATCACACCACCGTTTGCGTCCACATTTGAATAAAGAAGTTGGCGTTCCTGTTCTGCTCTTGCTTTCGACATCGTCTCCTGAATATATTCCCCATTCTCTTTAACGATTCCGAATTCTCTTGGAGAACCACGCCATATTTGCTACAGACGGTCTCGTTAGCTTCAGCATCGAAAAGGATCGTATTGCTGTTACATAAACCGCAAATGTCGGGATCGTTTGCGCTAACTTGCACCAGTCCCTCTTGGTTTTTTTTGTACTCTACGTATTGGTTCGTTAGTCGGTGAAAAGGCAAAGATAACTAATCGAGCCCTGAGTAATGTCTGTCAATATTTTTGCCACGGGTGTCAACCATGACCGAAATGTAGTAAGGAACGTGTATACATCTTTGCAATTACGACTTGACTTGAACAGAAATCAACACAAATAGCTACAAATCACCACACTATTTATTACCTTGGCCAGTATAATTTTCTTGTTAGTAGTTTGGGTGGGATCACAAGTTCTGACGCGCGCTCCGATACGATAACTAGATCTTTTAGATTTGGTTTGGATTTATCCAAAGTTTTGGACGACGAGGCAGAACGAATGGGTATCTCCGTTAACGCATTGGTAGGAACTATCTTGAAAAGATATGCAGAATTTACCCGATATCTATCGAAAATAGACATGGTAGTTATAAATAGAGAGTTCATAACCTCCTTGCTCGAATCACATGATGAACAGAGTCTATACACTATTGGGCTAAAACTTGGGGAAACGGTGGCGAGAGACACGATACTGTTCTGGAAAAAGGAGCTTACCGAGCGATCAGTCCTAGAGTATATTGAAAAAATAATTTGCCGATATGGCCATCTAGGTACGTATGATGAGGTCTCTCAAGCTGACAACCGAATCATAGTCATAGTGATCAGACACAGGTTAGGAAGAAAAGGGTCCAAATTCTTAGAAGGATATCTGAGCTCCGCCTTAAAGAATATAATCGAGAAAGAAGCAGTATTCGAGGTGACTGACTCTTCTGTAAAATTTGACCTAGAAGTGAATTAGCTGCATTGCAATAGGACCTGGTTAAGGTATCCAAAAGGTTCATAAATTGATGCTTGGATCCAACAAGCGTACATCCATTATGTTTGAAATAGTGCATATGAGTGATGTAGTTAGAATTCCTCCTAGTAGATTAAAAAATTCATTGAAGGATACCGCTATCGGAATTTTAAAAGAAAAATACGAGAGCATGATCAGCCCTGAGCTCGGATACGTCATAATGATCATTGATGCTATTGCCAATTCAGTTGGTAAACTAGTGGCAGGCGACGGTGCTACCTACCATAGGGTAACCTTCAAGGCATTAACGTTCTATCCAAAGTTGCAGGAGGTGGTGGAGGGCGAGGTAGTCGAGATTACTGATTTCGGAGCGTTTGTGAGAATTGGGCCGACTGATGCGTTGTTGCACCTGTCGCAGATTACCGATGATTATCTGAGAAGCGACGTTAAACAAGGTGTCATAGTCGCCAATCAAACAGCCAAGAGTTTAAAAATTGGTTCGCGGATACGCGCAAGGGTTACAGCCATAAGTCTTGGGAAAGGAGCTGCAATGGGAAAAATAGGCATAACCTGCAGACAACCCTTCCTTGGTGCTACTGATTGGATTGAACAGGAGGTGCTTAGAGCAAAGCAGCCACCGGAGGCACCACCTCTGAAGGAAAAGAAAAGCGGAACAGGGGGGAATAAATAATTGGCTAGGGAAGTAGCATGTAAAAAGTGCAAAGCTGTCACAATTGGAAAGGTTTGTCCAGTTTGTAAGTCAACTGATCTAAGCCCAGACTGGTCTGGCATTATCCTGATTTTCGACCCGGCAAGATCCATGGTCGCGGCCACACTCGATATAACAGTACCGCATAAATACGCCCTCAAGGTGGCTTAATCGTTCCAGAAAAGAAAGATGCGGAATTTACGTGCATATCTTGAGGTCAGAGAATCACTACTCAGTTTCTTACAGCAGGACGTGGGCACTGGGGACGTTACTAGCGAAAGCGTTCTCTCGCCAGATCTCTCTGCTTGCGCTCAAATTATCTGTAAATCTGGAAAATCGGCAATAATAGCTGGTCTTGAAGAAGCCGGAATCCTTTTCGAGATTTGTAAGTGCAGGGTTCAGACCTTAGTAACAGATGGATCTCGTGTAGAAGAGGGCCGTATAGTAATGAATATTTCTGGTAGAGCGCTCGCTATACTCCAAGCAGAGAGAACCGCATTAAATCTGATAATGAGAATGAGCGGGATTGCGACGGAAACTCGAAAACTTGTTGAGATCGTTGGAAAAATTAACAGATCCATAAAAATTGCCTGTACTCGGAAGACAGCTCCAGGACTGAGATCCTTCGACAAAAAAGCTGTAGTATTAGGAGGTGGAGTGACCCATAGGATTAAACTTGATGACATGGTCATGATAAAGGATAATCATCTAGTATTGGCCGACTCGATCGAACAATCTATCAGACTGGCGAGAGAAAAAATTAATGGATGTTTATTATTGGAATGTGAAGTAAAAAATTTGGCCGAAATGGTCTCTGCGGTTAGGGCAGGGTCAGATATCGTAATGCTCGATAACTTTTCTCCAAAGAAAGCAGAAGCTGCAATAACTCAGATCAGAAAAATGGGTGTTCGTAAAAAAGTCAAAATAGAGATTTCAGGAAGGATTAATCCCAATAACATAGCTGATTACGCAAAGTTACAACCTGATATTATTTCGCTCGGGTACCTAACCCATTCTCCAAAAGCAATTGATTATAGCCTAGAAATAATGAGCAACAGCGATTGCCATTCATCTTAGTTCACTGTTCACACCTTCCTCCTACTCCTTTGTATTCTTCAGTCATGATATTGCTAGCATACGCTCTATGGCAGCTCGTGCTTTCACAGCGGTTTTAGGAGGAACTTTAACTTGATACACGTTATTAAGAAGCGAATTTTGGATTTTTTCCAAATTGATCAATTTCATATATTTGCATATAGCGTCTTTCTTGATAGGTATGAATAGTTTGTGTGGATTTTCCTTCTTCATTCTGTAGAGTATACCCGTTTCAGTTGCAACCACAAACTGCTTTGCAGCTGATGCGGATGCGTGTTTCATCATTCCTTCGGTGGAAAGTATATGAGCAGATTTTTCCAATTCTCCAGTCGCGATATGATACAATGTTGTTGAGGTACAACCACACTCCGGATGCACCAGGAAATCAGCATTGTTGAAATTCTTTAACATCTCGTTAATGTCTTGAGCTTTTATGCCAGCGTGTACATGACATTCACCGGGCCAAATGTACATGTTTTTCCTCTTTGTCATTTTTGCTACGTATGATCCGAGAAACATATCTGGCAGGAATAGTATTTCTCTATTCGAGGGTATGCTGTTCACTACATTAACCGCATTAGAAGATGTACAACAGTAATCTGACAGGGCCTTTACTTCTGCTGTGGTGTTAACGTAACTCACTACTACAGCATCAGGATGCTCGGCTATCCAAGATTTCAATTCACGGGCATTAATACTAGCAGCTAGCGAACAGCCTGCGTCAGGATCAGGAATTAAAACTTGCTTATCTGGACATATGATAGCAGCGGTCTCCGCCATGAAGTGCACGCCACAAAACACGATGGTATCAGCGTCTGACTGGGCGGCTTTTCGTGAGAGCGCTAATGAATCACCTATAACATCCGCTACGTCCTGCACTTCAGGCAGCTGATAGTTATGTGCTAGAATTACTGCGTTTCTTTCCTTCTTCAAGGATAGCACTCGATGTTTGTAGTCTGCTTCAAGCATCATAATCGAACATCTCTCACAGCACATTTAAATGAGTATAATCGAGGAGATCATTGCCCTTCGAGTTCATGTCATAGGCAATACTTGCCACTATCGTTGTGTTGAGATGAATGTGCATATGTATATATAAGATGTAGCTTCAATAATGGTCAGCAATGCCAACGCATGGGTCTCTTACGAAGGCGGGTAAGGTAAGGGGGCAGACTCCGAAAATTCAAGGGAAGGTAAGACTAAGCCCTGTCTCAAAGTTACGTAATAAGAATAACTTTATTAAACGCTTTGAGAAAAGGCGACCACCAGGGCAAAAGAGGCCAGAGCGAGGCGGAAGACGTTAGAAAATTAGCAAGCCTGAGGTAATGACCAGGCATTACGATTCTATCGAAGTAAAAAATCAGTGTTTCTGATGAAGGTTTGCCTTATAGGTTGTGGAACTATTGGAAGCGAACTGGCTGTAGCCATAGATTCTGGTAAAGCAGGGAGTGCTACGCTGATAGCGTTATTTGATACCGTCGAAAATGCAGCACTCAAGCTGAAATTACGATTACGTAAGGATAATGTGGCTATATTTTCGAACTTTTCAGAATTGGCTTCTTCTCCTGAATTCAAAGATGCGGACATCGTTATTGAGGCTGCCTCTCAAGCGGCGGCAAAAACCTTTAGTAAACATGTTGTTGAAAATAAGAAGGATCTGCTCATTATGAGCGTTGGGGCATTAGCAGATGAGTTCTTCTTATCCCAACTGGTGGGTGTGGTCTCCACAAATGGAAATCATATCTATGTCCCCTCCGGCGCTATCGCGGGCATAGATGCGATTAGAAGTGTAAAAGGAATGCTTGATTCAGTGACGCTCACAACAACAAAAAATCCCAGAGCTCTTGCCGGTGCTCCTTTTTTTAATTCCGAGCCTACAAGATTGAATTCCATAAAAGAGAAAACGTTGATTTACCAAGGGACCGCAGCAGACGCAGTCGACAAATTTCCTGCCAATATCAATGTTGCGGCAGTACTCAGTCTTGCAGGAATTGGCGTTCAACGTACGAAAGTCAAAATTATTGCGGATCCTAATATCACCGTAAATCAACATCAAATTGAGGCGACGGGTGCATTCGGAGAGATGTCTATAACCGTGCGAAACGTTCCGAGCCCGAATAATCCAAAGACCAGTTTTCTAGCAATACTTTCAGCAATAGAATGCTTGCGGTCAATATGCGAACCCGGAATTAGAGTTGGAACGTAAACGCATACCGGATCGCGCCTTTGACAGTTTATATGTGGTTCATTATCTGACTTGATTTAAGGTATTAAGAATGAGTTACGGAGGATTCAGAAGAAACGATAACTTTGGTCCAAAACCAGTCGAAACTGGTAAAGACTATGACGTACAGATTACAGAGATCAGTAGGAAAGGTGACGGCATTGCAAGGATACAGGGATTTGTAATCTTTGTGAAGAACGGTAAGGTAGGTCAGAACGCCAAGATTCGAGTTGTGCAGGTCGGAAACAGGTTCGCCACTGCTGAAATTGTGAATGGAGGAGCATCGTCCACATCTTCGTCGCCAGCCCCAACGTCGACAACAGAATCATCTAGCGAGCAAGTCACAAGTTAAACTGCTTTACTACCTCACACGCAGTCTAAGTAGCTTTCGTATTTTTATACGGTCACTTTTTTAATCACATACTTCCTATTCATTCCAAGCTTTTCAAGATGAATTATTAGTGAATTTATCATGGATCGGAGCACTTCGATTATCATTACTCTTAAGGCCAGCAAATTTTCACTTTTCCTTTTTTCTCTTACGTAACCATTCCATCCTTCGACCACAAGTTTAGCCGGATCGAACCTACCCATGAGAAACAAGTTCAAAATATAGACATAGTACCTAAGTTCAGCCAACCATTAAAAAGTTATGCAGGCAAGGCATAATTCTAGGGCTTATAAGTTCTTAGAAAAGACAAGCAA
>Ga0193747_1000605_pt1 | contig 11417 bp, 12 predicted proteins | sample L1m2metaG_FD_143048 | JGI IMG/M metagenome (GOLD analysis project Ga0193747, IMG submission 143048) | Soil microbial communities from a riparian zone of the East river system, Colorado, United States - L1m2 | ecosystem: Environmental > Terrestrial > Soil > Riparian zone | place: USA: East River...
GTTTGGATCCGGCGCGGCACGTACGATCTGAAATTGTCTAGAAATCTAGTTGTTTCGGTGCTCTCCGCCTCCGGCAGCTCGCGCAAGACGCCAATCAACTCGTCGCGCATCTCAACGATGTTTTGGAAACGCTCGCGCGGCTCTTTCGCCAAGGCGCAACTGATCGTCTCCTGTAGCTTTTCCGGTACGGACTCGCCCCGTAATTCGGCAATCGGTTTCGGCGTCTCGTGCAAAACCGCGTGGCGCACGTCGACCGCCGTCTTGCCGTGGAAGGCCCAGGTACCGGTTAGCATTTCGTAAAGCAAAACACCGGTGGAAAAAATATCGGCGCGATGATCAACGCGTTCTCCGCGCGATTGTTCCGGCGCGGCATAAGTGGGCGTGCCGTAGGGCGAACCTTGCACCGTCAGTTCTGTCTGGTCTTTTCCATCCGCATTTTCTTGGGTGAGTTTTGCCAGTCCGAAATCGAGAATCTTGGCCTGTCCGTGGTCGGTGACTATGACATTTTGAGCTTTGATGTCGCGGTGGATAATACCTTGCGCGTGAGCCGCCGCCAGCGCATCGCAGACCTGGATCGCGATTTTGAGGACGCTCGCCAATTCCAAAGGACGACCGCCAACCAATTCGCGGATATTGCGACCGGCGACAAACTGCATCACGATAAAATGCAGCCCATCGAATTCGGTCAAATCATGAATTGTGCAGATGTTGGGATGATCCAGGGCCGAGGCCAGTTGGGCCTCTCGCTGAAAGCGTTTGCGATTAATCTCGTTAACCGTAAGCTGGGGCGGAAGCAGCATGACGGCGACGCTGCGGTTGAGTTTGGTATCGAGAGCCTGATAGACCGCGCCCTGACCACCCTCGCCAAGCTCTCTGAGGATTTTGTATTGCCCGACAGTCTGTCCCTTGAAAAGGCTTTCACTGCCTAAAACCGCCTCTGCAACTTCGGCGACCGCGGGCCTTTCCATAAAACTCTCTGCTTCATTGTGAGCGACGAGTAGGGATTCGACCTCCTGACGAAGAGATAGGTCGCCATGGCAGGCCCCGCTAACAAAGGCTCGGCGCTCCTCGGCGGCAAACTCTAAAGCCGCTTCAAATATTTGATTGACGCGTTGCCACTTATCGCTCTTCACTTCTTTAGCTCACGGAGCAGCCAGGCCTTTGCCATGGTCCAACCGCGCTCGACCGTCCTCGTTGAGACGCGCAAAACGGCCGCGGTCTCTTCGGTACTGAGACCGCTGAAATATCTTAGCTCGACGATCCGAGCCTTTTCCTCGTCGATCTCTCCCAGTCGCGTGAGCGCTTCGTCCAATTCCATCAAATCGATGCTCTTTTCTGCAGAGGGCACTAACGCGGCTTCTTCCAAAGGTAGTTTGAAAGCCTCACCGCCACGCTTTTCTCGATGTTTCGTGCGGGCGTAATCAACCAGAATTCTTCGCATCGCCTGGGCTGAGATGGCAAAGAAATGTGCGCGACTCTGCCAATTCACCGCTCTTTGGTCAATCAGTTTTAGATAGGCTTCATGAATCAGCGCCGTGGTTTGCAACGTGTGGTCGGGCCGCTCGCGGCGCAAGTAATTTGCGGCCTGCCGGCGCAGTTCCTCGTAGACGAGCGGCAAGAGTTCGTCTAACGCCTCGCGTTTTCCGTCACTCCAGTCGCGCAACATCTGCGTGATGTCCAGAGACGTGTTGGTCGGAGTACTCATTTCATTCGAGGCTTAGTCAAAGAGGTTGCGGAAGACGCGAAAGAGGAGAATATACGCGAGAAAACATCAAGTCAATTTCCGCTCTTTTGGCGTTTCCGGAAGTCGGCGATCCACACGCGCTAAAAGCTTGGCGGGTCTTGCTTCTCCATGTCGCGTTAATAAACGAGGGTGAAAACAAACCCGACGATGAGATTGAAAGGAGAAAAGATGAGATCCAAAGCTTTATTGATTATCGCTGCACTCGTGCTATTTGGCGCGGCCTTAGCGACAACGAAAACTTCTGTGTTGGCCCAAAACAACTCGACGCAACAGGGGGCGATTGAGAATGATAACCTGGTGCGTTGCGACCGTAATGACGAAGATTGTGGTCCCCCACCGGCGACCAGCGGGACGAACGATCTGACGGGTACGTGGCTGACCAAAACTACTCCGCCGCCTGACGGGCCTCCTGCGTTTCAGGGCATCTTTACTCTTGCCGGAGACGGAAGCTTGATTGCTACTCAATCCGGCGGCGAGTTTCCTGCGCTGGGAAATCCTCAACTGGGGCTATGGTCTAAGAACGCCGGCAACAGGCGGCAATTTACCTTGACTTACTACGGTCAGGATTTCGACGACCACTTCCAACTCACGGATTCGTACCGCGTCCGTGGGACGGTTAACCTGAATGCGTCAGGAACGTCGTTTACCGGGGTTTTGGACATAACCGTCTATGACCTTGACGGAAACGAGGTTTTCTCTGACTGTTGTGCGACGTTTGAAGGCCGTCGCGGTGGATTAGGATCGCCTGGCGGCAATGCTGCCGAATACAAGCCGACCTCGAAAGGCTACGTTTATTTGAATCGCAATCAGGGCTGGTCGAGACGATCAAATAAAGCTCAACCGTAATTCGGAATATCCGTCTCAGCAATAGCAAAAAAAATGCCGAGTGCAAGTTGCCTTGCGCTCGGCATTCCAGGTTGCGCTCAACGGAGGTAACCAGAACTTCTGTTCTATCGATTCGCTTTACGCGCGCGAGTTCGCTGCCGCAACTTCGTCGCGACTCCCGTCAGGCCGGTTCCCAACAACAGCAGGGTTGTCGGTTCAGGAATGGGCGACTGACTTCCCGTTATTCCAGCGGTTATGCTTGCTGAGCGACCTGTCTCCACGAACAAATCGGCGACCGTCAGCGAGAATGTGCCGGAGCCACTCGCGTTGCTGAAGGTGAAGTTTTGCGTCGGCGACGTGAAGTGAACATTTACCCCGCCCTGATCGATATTTGGCGAAACGCTCCCCACAATGGTTGCCGTGTAGGTGGTGCCCTGTCCGCCACTGATTCCTGTCGGGGCCGTGAAGGTAATATTCAAAGTGAACGTGCCGCTCAACGCCTGGGTCGGCGCCGTGCTGAGAAAGAACGTACCCAGGTTATTAGCGCCGCTCAAGGAGCCGATGCCCAAGGCCGTGGTGCCGGTAAAGGACGCGTTACCGGCGAAAGTTAATTGCGGGACCGCCGTAACCGTTCCGGTCGTAGAGCCGGAGATGGTTACCTCATCGGCGCGGGCCGCCTGCTGACTGACGCCGACGATGACCAGGGCCAGAAGGCCGAGGAAAACGGACTTGAGAAATGTGGATCCGATAAACCTTTTCATAGTGTTCCCCCTGCGAACGTGCCATTGGGCACAATTTAAGATGGAGTTTTCAGGCACGCGAGCATGCGGGACAAGTGCGCTCGTAGGCCTGATCAAGTTCCTCTAACTAGCACTCTGAGCGATTCGGAGAAGGAAAAGGCCCAATCCCAGGACGTTTCCAGAATTTTCAGTTCTCAGCAAGAAAAATTATGTGGATCAGATCGTAATTCGAACAAAGCCGGTCGTTACAGAGCGTCAAGGCTCTGGATCCTTCTGAAGTTGGACGCAGAGGTTTTCGCAGAGGAACGCAGAAAAACGAGCGTTTTCTCCGCGGCCTTTTGGTGAACCTCCGTGGCTTCTGCGGTGAACTCCGGATTCGCCACCGCGTCCGTTGATTTTGAAATAGACTTCAAAGTTCTCCTTCTTTGCTTCATGATTCGGTCTCCAGTTAAACTCGCAAAGCGAGTTGGAACCTGAAACGCTGACAATCAAAATCAACGAGCGCGAGAGCGTGACGGGGCTGGTCTATCCGGCGCCGAAGAAGAATCGCGCGAGGATGACGATTGTGCTGGGCCATGGCGCGGGCGCGGATCAGATGAGCGCCTTTATGCGTATGGCCGCGGAAGGCTTGTCGGCGCGCGGGCTCGATGCGATGACTTTCAATTTTCTCTATAAGCAGCAAGGGCGCAGCGTGCCTGATCCAAAAGCGAGATTGGAGTCTTGTTATCGTGCGGTCATTGATACTGCACTCAAGAGCAAAAAGCTGAAGGACAACAGGCTCGTAATCGGAGGTAAATCGATGGGTGGCCGCATCGCTTCCCAGGTTGCGGCGGCTGAAGGTGATCGCGTCGCAGGTTTGGTTTTTCTTGGTTATCCGCTGCATCCACCGGGCCGGCCAGATAAGTTACGCGACGCACATTTGGCAGAGATCAAGGCGCCGATGCTCTTTGTGCAAGGCGCGCGCGATGTCTTTGGAACTGAAGAAGAAGTCGGCGCGATTATTAAGCAGCATCGTTTGCCCGCGACATTGTATGTGATCGAAGCAGGGGATCACTCTTTCAAGGTTCCGAAAAGCGTAAAGCCGCAATCACAAGTTTACGAAGAAGTGATGGACGAAGTCGCGCGATGGACGAGCCGGCTTTGAGTCAAAAGCGGTTAGATTCCAAACGCCTTTGGTTTCGCGGGAGTTAGAGAACTGGCGTCGAAAAGCCCGACTAAAGTCGGTACTCTAAGCGCCTGCTGGTGAGGAGATACAACTTTGCCCAACTACAATTTCATTCAACTGGACGTATTCACCGATCGGGCTTTCTGCGGCAATCCGCTCGCGGTCTTTCCCGAAGCCGAAGGGCTCAGTGACGAACGAATGCAGCAGATCGCGCGCGAGATGAATTTGTCTGAGACGGTCTTTGTTCTGCCTTCGGAAAAAGAAGAGGTGTTGCGGCGGCTGCGAATATTCACACCATCCAGCGAATTGCCGTTTGCAGGCCATCCGGTTGTTGGCACGTGGAATTGTCTCGCGCGCGAAGGCGTTGTGCCTTTGCCGGAGAATGGAAATGGTTGGGTCAACATCAGGCATGAAGTCGGCATCGGAATTCTTCCGGTTGATATTGAGTTCAAAGACGGCGAGCCCGCGCGTGTGGTGATGACGCAAGGGAAATTCGAAATTCGCGGCGAGATTGACGACTGGCACGAACAGGCCGAGATTGCCCGCGCTCTGGGTTTGGCCCGAGAAGATTTGGACGAGACGCTGCCAATCCAAGCGATCTCAACTGGAAACACGATGTTGCTGGTTCCGGTTCGTTCGCTGTCGGACCTTGGCAATTGCCGTCCGAACCTGGCGCTGCTCGATGAGATATGCGGGCGCAGCGATTTCGCCGAAGCGAACGCCACCGGATGCTATGCCTTCACACGAGAGACAATTGAAATCGGCGAAGCACGCGCCCACGCGAGATTTTTCATCGGCCAGAATATCGGCGAAGATCCGGCCACCGGCAGCGCGGCCGGGCCGCTGGGCGGTTACCTGGTCCATCATGACGCTGCGCGCGTCGTCGCTGCCGATGGCATCTATCGTTTCGTTGTCGAGCAAGGTGACTTCATCAATCGTCCGAGCCGCATTGGTCTCGAAGTTAAAGGCAAGTCCGGCAGCGTCGAAGTGGTTCGCGTCGGGGGAACGTCGGTAGTTGTGGCGCGAGGAACTCTGGAATTCTAGCTCGTTGATGAAGGCTTGAGTTTGTATTGCTATTGGAAGTAGAGACGTTTTCTTCGCCGGCGTCTTTCTCTAGCCCAGGCGTTCAGAGACCGTGTCAGAACCGAGAGCGGTAGCGACCGGATCATCAAGTTTCGCGGGAATTGTTAGATCCCATCGCTACCGCTCCGGGTTCTGACACGAGTTTTGACACACTCTCTTCACGCCTGGGTCGGTGGACAAGTGGAGATCTTCCAGCCCCATTTATGGGGCTTATGACGGTCTTGGATGCGCGCGAAGCAACCAGGAATATAAGCGCCTTGAAAGGGGGCTAAGATTGAAAATTCCCTTTGTCCCCAGGGCGTAAACGCCTGGGCTAGGGAAAACCTTCAAATTACCGAGGCGAGAAATTCGGCTAGATAAACCTTCAAACAAAGCTACGAAATGAATCCTAATGAACTGGATCTCTTAATCATCGGCGCCGGCCCGGCAGGACTTTCCGCGGCTGACGCGGCCGCGCGTGAAGGTCTCGATTATCTAGTGATCGAGAAAGGCACGATCGCCAACACGATTCGCCAGTATCCCGTAGGCCGCACGATGTTCTCGACGCCGAATGAATTGGAGATGCGCGAAGGCGCATTGCATCCCGTGCTTGAAAAGCCCACGCGTGAAGAACTCCTTTCGCACTACATTCACTTCGTTCTCGATCACGATCTCCACATCAATACGGGTGAAGAAGTAACCGACATCGAACATCCGGAGCCGGATCTCTTTGTCGTTCACACTAGGAGCGTGACCTTCATCGGGCAGGAAGCCAACGCAACTTATCGCGCGCGGCGCATCTTGTTCGCAATTGGCGCGATGGAGCATCCGCGGCTCTTGAATATCCCCGGCGAAGATCTACCGAAGGTGCATCATCGCTTCGTCGAGCCTTATCCTTACGTGCGCAAAGAAGCTCTAGTCGTCGGTGGCGGCAACAGCGCGGCCGAAGCGGCGTTGTTTCTCTCGGAGGAGGGTGCGCGCACGACGATGGCCATTTGGCGCTCAGACTGGGAGAACCGCGATCCTAAAGCCGGCGCGATGAAACATTGGGTGCGCTCGCCGCTCGAACGCGAGATCGCCGAAGGGCGTTTACGCGTGATTCTCTACCAACAGATTGACGAGATCCGAGAGCGAGAAGTAATTCTGACCACAGAAAATGGTAAGCAGCTTGCGATTCCGAACGACGTAGTTTTTGTTTTAGTGGGAAGTGACGCGGACCTTACCTTGCTGCGAAAACTGGGAGTGAAGACCGAGCCGGGTCGCGCGTTATTCAGCGAAGTACCTACTTACGATCCGGAGACTTTCGAAACGAACGTGCCCGGAATTTACGTCGCCGGCCACTTCACCAATGCTCGCCACATCAAGCAAGCGATCGAAATCCCTCGCCGCATCGTGCCGCTGATCGCGCAGAGCTTGCGGGCTAGTGTCGCCCGCTAACATTCGCTTCCTATTGTCTGCAACGCGTCTATTTAGAAACTCCTGCTTCGGCCCATTCACGCAAACATAATCGCTCTTCTTTTCTACTAGCCCAGGCGTTCAGAGTCCGTGTCAGAACCGAGAGCGGTAGCGACCGGATCATCAAGTCGCGCGGGAATTGTTAGATCCCATCGCTACCGCTCCGGGTTCTGATACGAGTTTTGACACGGACTCTGAACGCCTGGGCTAGAGAAAAGAGGTCTTCAGCAGCCTGCTAAGCTCTCTTTTTCGCGATCAGGTGATCCACTGAAAATTGATCGTCTTCACTTGGCAGCATGAATACAAATAAAAGCAGCGCCAGTCGCGGAATCACGTGCGTGTGAAATTCGTAGAGCGGTTCTTTCAAGAGATGTCCGAAGGTCACGATCGCCAACACAAATCCGAGCGCAATCAAAGCCTCCCGCGTCCGCAAGCCGAGGATCACGAGCGCGCCGGCGATTAACTCAACAAAAGGAATGACGACACCCGTGGCCCACAAAGACCAGACCGGCAGAAACGTATCTGAGAAGGGCAGAAAATATTTGCGCGCGTGATTGAGCGGCCCGAGTTGGAAGACCTTCCAAACGCCGGCCATGAAAAAGATCAAGCCCAGTACGAGGCGGGCGAAGAGCAGCGCCCAGCTTCGGTTGATGTTGAAGGTTTGTGTGGCCATTGGCGTTCGATAATCACCTGAGCTAGGCGACGAGTTTTACATTCGCCTGCAACTTGCTCCGGATGATTTCTTTATTTTCAAGCTTGTGGCTGACTTGATCGAGATCGATCCCACCGAGATTGCCGTCGATACAAAGTCCGAGACTATTCCATCCGACACCTCGCGACGGTTGATGCTAGGCTTTAAAATGTAAACCGAATCCGTGTCCGGAGAGAAATTCAGTTTATCAAGGGAAGTTCCTCGTATCGTGAAGCGCGCCATTCGTAAAGATCGAGCTTTTGGTTACGCTGCTTGTGAGGTTCTCTCCAATCTGGAAATGTAGTCAGACAATTCGTTATATCTGAGAGGTTTCAACTGCTTGATTACTGGAGAAAGTTCTTCTTCCTCTAGCCCAACAACAACAGGAGTAATTTTCTTCCGCAACGAAGAAGCGGCTCCGATCTCGTACATCATCCATAGATTCGAGTTGTTACTGACGATAACGATAATCTCATCGGCAGCTTCCAAAAGACCCAGGAAAGTCTTTTCGTAGCTCGACCCGGCGGAAAGGGTCAATTCAGAATACGTTACTTGCAGACCCGCCTCATGAAGCCGACGCTCCAAATCGCGCGCTAGGTCCCTGTCTTTGTACGACGCGCTGATGAAGACTTTATGTGCCATGATTATTCCCTTCCGTGATGCTTAACGATCCGACGTTCTAATTGTGCCAGAAACTCCTCGAACTTGTTAAGATCGACACTTTTGATGTCTTGGATCGGAGCCAGTTCATCGTGTCTTACATTGTTCAGCAGCGGCGTCACTCGCTTGTGTTGTGCTCGAACGCCGCCAATCTCAAAAGAAACCCATTTTGAGTTCACGCTGTTTGGGGAAACCAAGACTATTGCTTCGTGGCAAGCGTCGATACCGCGAATAATATCTTCGACGATGACATTACCGCCGGCCAAATCCTTTTCATCGAGCCAACATTCTGCTCCCAGAGCCTTAATCTTTTCGACCATTACTCTAGCGATCCAAGCATCAAGAGACGAGTGGCTAACAAACACGAGATATAGTGGAGATTTCTGCCTTTTGGAGGGTCTAGGCATTTGTTGACTAAGCTAACACCTTATTTCTCGCCTGCATATCCAATAAGAATTGCATTGGACATCAGCCCACACTTCTCTCACTGTCCCGGTGCAGTCGTCGATCCTTTCTCGATCTTATCGCCAGGCGGAAAGGCGTAGCCTTTCCGCACTGTGCTGCGGCAGAGCCGCTAACTACGCTAACGCTTGCTTGAACTCGAACCCTTGGTGACCCATGATTAATGTTTCGAGCCGAGGGGAAATATCTTATCCATAGGCGGAAATAACCCGCCCGCAAACGCCGGCGGTACTGACCTCGCTTTTTCGATACTGAGCTGTGGCTAACTTTGCTTTACGACTACCGGAGAATGCTCCCGGAGATTTCTACGTCGACTCAACCTGCATCGACTGCGACGCCTGCCGGCAGATCGCACCTGAGACCTTCACCGAGGATCACGACACTTCGATCGTTCATCATCAACCTGAAAGCGCTCGCGAAATCAAACGCGCACTGATGGCGTTGGTCGCTTGTCCGACCGCTTCGATTGGAACGGTCGAGCATCACGACGCGCACCTCGGCATCGATGCATTTCCTCAAAATATCGCCGGGAATGTTTACTTCTGTGGCTTCACGGCTGAATCCAGCTTCGGCGCGTGGAGTTATCTGATTGTTCGAGCCGAAAGCGAAGGCGGCAATGTCTTGATCGATTCACCGCGCTTTGCTACGCAGCTCGCGAAAAAGATCGAAGCTGTCGGAGGAGTCAACACGATGTTCCTGACGCATCGCGATGACGTCGCCGATCATGCGCGCTTCGCGAAAAAGTTTGGCTGCCAGCGAGTGATGCACGCCGATGATGGCGCTGTAGGACTTGGGATCGAGCACGTGATCGACGGCGACGATCCGGTCGAACTCGATCATGATCTGAGCGCGATTCCGGTTCCTGGTCACACCCGCGGACACATGGTCCTGCTTTATCGAAATAAGTTTCTTTTCACCGGCGATCATCTGGCCTGGTCGCCCAATCGCGACACGCTGACAGCGTTTCGGAGCGTCTGCTGGTATTCGTGGGAAGCGCAGACGCGTTCGATGGAGAAACTTCTGAACTATGACTTCGAATGGGTTCTGCCGGGTCATGGGCGGATACATCACGACAGCCGCGAAAACATGCGCGCGCACCTTGAGCGCTGTATTGAATGGATGAAAACGCGTTAATATGCTCATCCGTTTTCGAGGAGGAGAAATGAAAGCAGTTCGGAATTTAATCTGTCTGGCGGTGTCGTTTCTTTTTGTGGCCACCGCTTCGGGCCAGGACCCAAACATCAAACACTTTGACAAAGATGGTCTTTCGTTCGATTATCCCGCGAACTGGCAAGTCAGCGATCAGAGTACGGGACAGATGCAATACCTTCAGATGGCCCGCGACGGTTTTGCAGAGATCCGCATTCGCGCTCCGCGTGAATGGTTGAAGACTCCTGAAAAGGAAGCTGCTGCAAAGAAACTCATTCAGGACCAATACGTCGACAGTTTTGTGTCACAGGTCGAACAGGCCGGCATTCATCCGAAGCGCTCAGTCGCTACTTCACAGATTTCCGGCGCCGACGCCGAAGGCGCACGCGTGCGGGCTGTGATGGATGGAGAGCCTGGTGGAATGGATTCTTACTTTCGAACTGTCTCTGCCAGGTTCGTGCAAATGTCGATTATCGGTTCCGAAAAAGAGATTGCGAATTCGACGCCGGCTTGGGACCTGATTCGCAACAGTCTGAAAGTCGAGCCGCCGCCACAGCCAAAAGCGACTCCGACGCCGAAAGGAAAACCTTAGCAAAGACTTTTGGGGTGCTGCCGGCGCACTCCAAACAAGAATGGAGCAGACACCGTGATCATCGGACTTCCGAAAGAAATAAAAGACAACGAGTATCGCGTGGGCCTGACGCCTGCCGGCGTGCGCGCGTTTACCGATGCCGGCCACCGGGTGCTGGTCGAACACAGCGCCGGGGAAGGGTCCGGCTTTGAAGATTCTTTATACCAGAAAGCCGGCGCCACCCTCGTAAATTCGACCGACGACGTTTGGGCCGAGGCTGAGATGATCGTCAAAGTGAAGGAACCAATCGCGCCGGAATATCCGCGGATGCGCGAAGGCCAACTGCTCTTCACTTATTTGCATCTGGCCCCCGCTCATCAACTGACCGAGGAATTGCTGAAACGGAAAGTCACGGGCGTGGCTTACGAAACAATCACCGACCGGCGCGGAACCTTGCCGTTGCTAACGCCGATGTCGGAAGTTGCGGGACGCATGGCGATTCAGGTTGGCGCGCACTATCTGGAAAAGATGAGTGGCGGTCGCGGCATCTTGCTCGGCGGTGTGCCCGGCGTCCCCGCGGCGCGGGTGGTGATCATTGGCGGCGGCGTGGTCGGAACTAACGCCGCAAAGATTGCCGTCGGCATGGGCGCGCACGTCACGATCATCGACAACAATCTCGATCGTCTCCGCGAGCTTGATGACATCTTTCTTTCCAAGATTTCGACGTTGGCATCGAGCGCTTACATGATTCAGGACGCAGTCTCGCAAGCGGACCTGATTATTGGCGCCGTCCTCGTGCCGGGCGCGTCGGCGCCGCGGCTCGTCACTCGGAACATGCTCAAAGACGTAGCCGACGGCGCTGTCATCGTTGACGTCGCGGTCGATCAAGGCGG
>Ga0193747_1000606_pt1 | contig 11411 bp, 6 predicted proteins | sample L1m2metaG_FD_143048 | JGI IMG/M metagenome (GOLD analysis project Ga0193747, IMG submission 143048) | Soil microbial communities from a riparian zone of the East river system, Colorado, United States - L1m2 | ecosystem: Environmental > Terrestrial > Soil > Riparian zone | place: USA: East River...
ATACGATGCTTTTTGGTTGAATTCTCTTGACAACATATTATCTGATCGCCTAATGTCCTGGCAGGAGAAGTGGAAACAAACGAGAGGTAACTTTGGCGACACTCACACTAATAAATCTGGAACATAAGCGAGTGTCATAGATGGACAGGCGATTTGAATTCAGCAATTCCCAGCAACTGTATTAAAAAAATCTCTTTTTTTTGCTATAAACTTATTTATGATAATAAATTTGAACGATGTTATTTCCTGTGTAGCATTCAAGAAAATCCTCTAGTGGAGGAGGATTATATTGGTGCTATATTCTAGAGGATGCATATGAAATAGTATAACCCAAAACATATAAAATAAATTGCTTTTGTAAGCATATTGCACACAACAATTCGGTTTTGTTCGGTCCTTGCTATAACAGTATTTACTGCAGTTGGTACCATGCTAGTTGCTAATCCCTTTGTCTCAGCGCAAGCTATTAGTAGTAATATGGGGAATGCTGGCGCTAGCGCTGATGCATTCAGTAGTAGTAAGACTAGCTCGCCTTCGTCAAGTAGCCACAGCACTAAAGGCTCAGCAGTAATCGAAGTGCCAGTAAATTCTGACGACCCCGCATTAGATAAACATATAAGCAAATTCTATAGTTGCGTATCCAAAACACATCTGGATCCACCTTCTAAGGATCAAGTGGATACTTGTTACTTTCAATTTGTAGGTAGGGATAGCGGTAACAGCCAAAGCAGCCGCGATACCACATCAACACACTCACACAGTCATAGTATATCAAAAATAGACAACGAACCACCCGGCATACTGGTTGAAGTCCCTTGATCCATTCTATGGAAGACTATTAAATATGAGATAATCAAATTCACAATGTTGCTTTCATCTAACTGGAACTAGCCTTGATAGTTTTGATTGATTGAACAGTAATGCACAACGGTCTGATTCCGAAAAGGTTGCTGATTGCTCGAAACTCTGATAACCCCCGAAATTATTTTCTACGCCGATGTGCCAATTTTCCGTTTGCATAGTATAAAATCCTTCCTCATGGAGAACAACGTTTAGGAGGAGGTTGAATCTCCCTTACGCTCAGATCTGCAAAATCCCAAATCTTATTGTCTGATCTAAATGTAGCAACAGACCTAGCACCAATTGATAATTATGGACAACAGTATCTTCACTTTCAGCTTATTGGATTGAAGGTGATCACTATTAATGGTAAGTCAGCCTACCCGTTAAAGTGCACTTACAGATACGTTACTTGGAAAATGCTTGGCGATGGATATCTGATCTACGACCGGTGAAATCCTTCTAATACGTAATTTTCTGCCCTTTTCGAATCTACCTTTTCTAGGATAAATGTCTGATGTGTCCCAAAAACTGCTATAATTGGACGTCACCAACTAACCGGTGAATACGTATTATTCTTAGGCAGAAGTAAGTGTGTATTCTATGTTTTATTAAATTGTCAAGTATAGAATCGTAGTTACCTTAATTATAATCATAGCTCTTACTTCGAGCAATGAGAGATTATAAGATGAAACTGTTCAATTTTTCGCACGATAAAAGACACTGTAGTTCCAAGAATAGTCACAGGATTTTCTATTCCTCATTCTGCGAACGTAACATACTCTCGGCTCTGTTTCTATTATCTGCAATACTTATCGTAACGTGTAATTTGACAGCAGGACTAAGTATGGCAGAGACTAACGCAGTAACGACAACTTCAACCGCTGCAATCAATCCATCATCAAAGGGATACAATGGCACTATCCCTAATGCTGAATCAGTATATTCATCTCAAAGCATGTCATTGCCTACTTCTGTGAGTTCTTTCGTTATTTATATAGTTGATGAAGCACATGAGAATACAGCTACTGCATCGTGGAAGCATGTCAGTGATCATAATCCAGTATATATTCCAACCAATTTGGTAATTCCACAAGGTGTTACCGTATCATTTCTTGATGCAGATGCCCCATGGGATACTCCACATCCGCACACTATTAACGTAATTGCTAGTAGTTCCGGAAAGCTTGTATACACTACGGGACCATTGGACTACACAAACAGTTCTAAACCTGTGGTTTTGTTAACCGGAAGATACGATGTGATAGATACGAAGTATTCTTGGATGAAAGGAAGTATTACAGTTACCGCAAATCAACAGAAACAGAATAGCATAGGTAATAGTAATAATGCTGCTAATTTAATAATAGGAGGATTTTATACTCCCACCAATCAAGTAGCAAACAACAAGGATAACGATGGCGGAGTCCACCCAGGATGGTTAGGATATTATAAACCAGAATTTCCAAAGAATGGCTTAACAATTCTAAGCCAATACAACTTTCATTACGCGACATGTAAATATTGCCCAGGCGGATTCTGGCCAGATCAAAAAACAGCAGATCACACACTAATCATTTTCAGCTCACAGCAACCTCTTTCTGATGTACTTAACAGACTAGCGAAAATGGTGTGGAACAATGTCTACATCTAGATTCATAGGTTGGTTAAGGATACCCTTAGCCATGCAAAATAATAGATTCTATCATAGATAATCGACGAAAATTCTAGAAATTATATAAATATCCATTACAAGATCGAGAGTCGAATTTTATTGATATCGCTACTTTTATTGTCAAATGGCTTTTCGATCGCTGCTTTTTGGCTGTTGCTGGTAGCCAAAAACATCTCACCCATGACAATCCTGTAACTACTTTATGAAAGGCAGCAAAGGTCCAAAAAAGCCATCACAATAATGCAATTCCAAACGCAAAGCCAATTCAAAGCAATGACAAAATCCATTGGTCTTACCAGCACTATTGGTGACAGCAGTAAAGTAGCAATTCTAACCTTCGGTGATACTGAAAAAAAGCCAATTTACAACTGCTATGCCGGATTTAAAGTGGTTTCTTCATGACATGTAGTTATTCAGGCGATCAAAAACAAACGCAACATTTGAGTTGGTGGAAAGATATATTAGCATTCCAAGAAGATTGATAGGACATTGAGTCCAAAGCTATGACCCAAGTAGATCTAAATAACTTGTCTCCAAAAGCTTTGGATTTTGAAATTGGTGGTTCTAAACAATGCTTGGAAAATCATGGTGTTAATTCACTTGATATTTTTGCTGTAGTGCATGGCGATGCATGGAATATTCCAGTAGTGATAGATGCGATATCTAAATACTACGGGTTTGCAAATAATGGCTTTGCTAATTCAATGTTTTTACATTGTGATGGCTATGGTAGTAGTAAACAGACTGATTGCAGACCACATGATGACAATGGGATTTTAACCTATTCTAAGGTGTATTCCGTAAGAGCAGAAAGTCATAACTCTTGGGATCAGTCTTATCTACATGACGATCAAATAATATTTCAAAAGTTTGTAGACGAAGTAAATAGTGGAATGGTCGACGCTATTCCAATACTTGCTTATCATATTATTGATAACAGCAAAGATCCTTCTAGCACAGAGAGGAAATATTTGCAGGACAACGGCTTCAGGGAGATACCAATGTCTGATTTAGGATAAGATGAAAACACGAACTCGATGTATATAAATCAATAATAGAATAATACGATAGAAAGGTCAATAAGAAGGAGGCCCTTTTAGTTGACTTTAACCGTGTTAAGCATACTTGCATCTTTAAGCCCTAATGGACCTTCAAGCAGATCAATCTCGTATTTAGGAATTTAAAAAGGGCTCAAGTGTTCGACATTTTAGTCGTGCTACTCAAGCTGCAGCTTAAAATATTGTATCACGCAAAACCTAATGATAAATGATAAGAGCAAAAAGATACGTGTCGCTTTCAGTGGTACCTATGATTTTTTTATTGGTATTATATTATGGGCGGGTGTAGAGAAAATATTCAAAACCCGTGAGGCGTTCATTATATTATTAAGTAGATAAATCAGGATTATAGAATTACGTGACCGTGTGCGCGTCAAATCGCAAAACACATACTACACAATTTAAGACTTTCTCCTCTCATCATTGATGCTTAAATATTTAATATTCTCTATATATTATTCAAAAAGAATGAGTATAACGGAAAGATATTGCTCGATGATGACAAGGATCTTCACGGTTATGATCGCATCTGTCGTAACAACAATAATTATAAGAGGGATTGAGAATTTTAGTGTAACTCATGCCCAGCTATTAACGCCCCAACAAAAGGCTGCATTCTGTAATCCTGCGAATCCAAAACTTGAGTTTGTTAATTCAGCTGAATCAAAGACATGTGGCTTACCAGAGTCGGCGAAAGATGCAACAAATGCAACATCATCAACACCTTTATTTATAGTAGCACCTTCAGTAATAAAAACAACACCATAACAGTGCTTTTATTGTAACAACAATAAAAGTAGTATGATCAAATAATTCCTCAGGATTATCATGAAATTTGTAGATTCTAAACCACAGTGTATCCAACTATAGTATGATAATAATCATAATTGATTCACGATGTGTGGAACCGTATTTCCAAATGAGAACGATTTATTCACAAGAGGGACGGAACACATGAAATGGTTTTTGTAATATGGTTTTCAAAAATACACTGTAGGTAACATAAGTCTGTGCAATAAAGAATAATGAATATTAGGTTGAAATTTATTCTTTTGATTGTCTACAAATGCTCAACGATAGCATAAATTTATAAGGATTCCAACAAGGGAGTAAATAATGCTACTCTACAATATATTTGCTAGGTAGATAGATAGAAGTGAACGAAGGACATAAGCCATTAATCATTTGTAAAGGCTTTTGTAAGACCTAGAGATGTAATATGTTCATTATGACTACATATGTATAATGAAGAAATTTACATTTACACTTTAGATCCATACAAAGAAACCAATGTTTACACTTATTGCAATAATGGAGATGGTCAGGGTCTAAATCGAATGTTGGCGTGGGAGGTAGTGATTTTAAGTATCATCAACTCCCTCTAATCAAAGATAATTTCTATCTCTCAGCTGATTATGCGATAGGCATACTCTATACGTTAACTTTATTTTATTAGCTCGAGCATTTGCTTTGCCAAGAATTGACCGGACTATAGCACTCCTACCTTGGTATTCCATGTTGTTGCATGGTATGAAATGAAAGCTAACTATTTATGAGAAACCTAAGTTAGTACTGAACTTTACAGTGGGTTCTCTCAAATAAAACTATGTAGTAGTTCTATTGACACTTAAAATCTCTTTATAGAGCTGACCATTCTACCATAATTCGTCTAAATCAGTAAATCTTCTTTAGCGTGAACTGGTTAAGGCCCCGCAGATTCCCGCCCGCAAAAAACACCCCTAGTTTAATAGATCTGAATATCGTACAACGATCACCAGACATTTATGAAAAGCTCAAATTAGTACTAAGATTTGACCATCTGGTATTAAGATTATTGTCCAAAACATTTGCTGGTAAATGTCCATCATTGTCCTTAGTTGTGATACTATTAACGATTAGCTTTTGGCAAGAAATAGTTTTTGTAGTAGTCGGAAGTCCAATCATTTTATGTAGTCTAAGAATCTACCTGGTCCATTGCCAGTTGATATGTAAATGGAGAAGCGATTATTCTGGTACGTCATGGCCATTGATGACGCTCACTTATTTTTCATAATCATGACTGACAACGAAGACGAGTGATTACTAGAATCAAATGAGTTTTTCTTATATCACAAACCATACGAAGATATCATGCCAAGCATTATATGATACGGTTGAATTAGGTCATTGCATAAGCTCCAGATGGTTTCAATTCGTCTGGTTGGAGGGAACTCCAACCGACATTTATAATACTTAAGCTGTTGGTGCTTCTTAAGATAATAATAATAGTATATCTGGTTTAGGATATTAGTGTGCGCGCATAGACATCACTTACCACTTCGTCAAATATCACTGTTCGTGTTCTTATGGCGGTGTGAGACAGTTTTTTCATCATCCTTGCAGACTCCTATACACCAACTTTTGTTGCCTAACGGAACTAAATCCAAGTAGCGGATTATCCAAACCAGCATAAATATGAATGTTTCATTTGTATCTTATCACTAAGCATAGTAGTTAGGGACGTTTCTGGATTGAGTAGGTCTACGATATGACATATTCTTACATAATGTAAAGCTCTATTTATTACTCAACTAATGAGGCCGTATTTGCTATCACCTATAACTAAATGAGACTGGACACCTCGCCGAGATTACGCCTCGTACCTAAAAGAACGTAGGTAGATAATTTTCATGATACTTTTAACACAGTTTCATAGAGAGCGACAAGTGGATATCTTGTTTGTTCAATCCCGATGACGTGATTAGCGCCAGCGTTATTATTCATACTATTAACATATTTGGTATTATAGCTTAGAGATATCAGTAAAAGGTAATAGCCAGGTCCATTTACATTAACCAAGAATCTATTAATACCCAAAACCGGTTTCTTTATTGCTTTATTGTAGTGTAGCGGGAAATGAATTGTATTGCTTCCAACAGTTTTTATTTCTCCCAACGTTCCATTCACATTTACATCAGCCTTAACGAGTTGTCCTTCGATAGCTGTCGCTGATGGAATGGTTCCGCCTGATATCTTTATTCCAAATGATTCATTGGGTCTTACATTTATTGTATTTAGAGCTACAGTAGCAGCTGTTCCGCTTGAAAAGTTGCCAAGATAGAAGTCTTTCATGAGAATGCCCATTAATTGAGTAGATTTGATGGCAATCCAACTTAAATTGCCTTCTGTTTGACTCTGTAGAGTCTCATTTTTTAATAGCTTTATACCAGGGATCGTAATTCCAGTGATATTATTGTTAGAACTACCACTTCTGGTATCGTCTATCACACAATTGCAACGACCTCCTTGCTCTACTGATTGGCCGTAGGCTGATTGAGGTAGCCACCATATTAGTGATGGAATCTGATTTATCACTGGTGTAAATGGATTTGCTGGTGATAACAGGATTGCAGAGGAAGCAAGTACCAATGTGAATACCACCCTTGGTACGCACAATAGTATTGTACTATATCTAGTCTCGCCTAAGGTCATATCCATTTAGGCATCTAGATATTATAACTACAGCTATGTATAAATTTACCTTGTCAGGATTAGATCGTTTTTTTAATATTATTAGATTTGGTTTGTTTGCTTGGTGCTGCAAAGAGTTAATTAACAAGTCTGGAATTGTCTTGTTACCGTAAGAAATTCAATCACTGAATAATAACGAACCACAAATCATTTTCGATAGTTTGGTTGTCGATTATGATTATTGATTCGGTAACAATAGTCATCCAATCGAGCGAATAAATAAAAAGCAACTACGAGTGCAAATGCCATATTAGTCAAATTCGAAGAACGCAGAAGAATCAGACAACTTGTTCGGACCTAATAAGTGACGCAATCATATACCGTTTAGTACCCCCCTTAGAATGTTTGCACCCCAAAAATATGACTAATGACTAATTTGCGGCTTCAGTTGATTGTTTGGCTCTCTTCTTAATCCGTCTAGATAGCTTGATTCTGTAGAACGGTAGATAATTCGTGTCAATGGTTGAAAAGGTGTCACGCCTGGTTTATATATGCCTTAGCGACTCTATAATTGTTGTCCTAGAGCACAAAATGATAATCGCAGCGTGTGCTCGGAATATGATCCTCCAATTAACTAAACCCATAACCTGTCCAATGTGCGTCGAGAAAAATGTTACTGGTCCTGAAGATGTGTGAGAGGTGGTTGTGGAGATGTTCCGTGACGTCAAGGTTCCTTTTCGATATTCGATAAATGAAGAGGCGGTAGTTACTATATGCCTAATGGCTAAAAGATATTCTAGAGTATTTTGGACTACTACCTGTCGCATTTTGCATTTGGCACAAGGTAGTAGGAGTGACCTGTTTAATACCAACACTGTTTCCTTTGGAAACATAAAGATCCATTATTGTGTGGGTCTGAAACAGAGGAATTGTTCTGAACTTCACCAAATAATATCCAATTGTCAAAATAATCTTTAGTTATATTTGCAAGTAATATTTTCTGGGTTGATAGGCAAGTTTGATTCGCAGGTAGCTCACATAACTTCTGTGCTTAACTGGACAAGACTATTGTTTGCGAGAGCTGGCGAAGCTGGTGGCGGCAGTTGCTGCTGTTGTCGTGTTAGCTGACTAATGGCAGCTACGTTTGTAGCGATTAACTTCTTGATGATATCTTCCATGCTTGGAGCACCCTTTAAGATTTATCGTCTTTGCATAAATGTGAGTATGCGCACGTATTCTTAAAGCGGTACGTTGAGTATTACCTAAAATAGCAACATTCGTAATCATCTCTTAATGCTGGGTGTGAAAAATACAACAGACATTTGGATATAATTATACATAGATTGTAATATGCAATTGTTAATTGTTTATCTATCGAATCATGAGACAAAAAATAAAAAGTTGACTGTAATAAAGATTACCAACTCTTCTTCAGAATGGAGATATACTCCTGAGAGTAACAGTAACCCAAAACAAATGGTCGAATCTCACGGCTACAGTTTATTCACAGGTTGGGGCATAGCCGCCAGAGTGTATATTATCGTTATTCTAGTCTTGGCTAGTGCGGTACTTGTTCCTTCTTCTTCCACATTCTATAACGAGTGGTCTCCTGCATACGCAGCCTATATCAAGGCTACCCCTTCAGTTACTGGTCCAATTGTGAGTCATCCAAACCTAAAAGTACAGACATTTTTCACAGGACTTCAACTCCCTACAAGTATGGCTTTTTTAGGTCCAGATGATATTCTAGTTATAGAGAAAAACAAAGGTACAGTAGACAGGATCGTAGACGGAAAGATTGTGAAACAGCCATTGTTACATGTCAGCGTTGCTACAGAAGTAGAACATGGTATGCTTGGAATTGCTGTTGCTCCTGGCGACAAAAATGTGGGCGGGGCAGGGGGAATATCAGCTTTAGCAAGCAGATTTGTATTCTTATATTATACTGAAGCAGGTGCTACCGGTGTCCATAACACATTGTACAGATATGAATTGGTAGACAACCACCTGGTGAATCCCAAACTACTATTAAGCCTTCCAGCCGCTTCCTCCAATCTTGCTGGAGAAAATAGTAACCATAATGGTGGTAAGGTTGTAATTGGTCCTGACAATAATGTATACATAGTCATAGGCGATGTAGGAGGACATGAAGGCCAAGCTCAGAATATCAAAAATGGAGGTTTGCTTGATGGCACAAGTGGCATTTTGAGAGTTACGCAAGACGGAAAACCAGTTGGTGCTCGAATTATGGGAAATAGTAGTTCTGTAAATGCATATTATGCTTATGGAATAAGGAACAGTTTTGGTATGGATTTCGATCCTCTTACGGGCAAATTGTGGGATACAGAAAACGGCCCAGAATATGGTGATGAGATTAATATTGTAGACCCTGGATTCAACAGTGGCTGGAGCAAAATACAAGGAATATGGCTTACAAGTGGACCAAAACCAGGACCTGTTGCACCAACAAATCCGGGTAGTAAATTACTAGTTGACTTTGATGGCAAGGGAAAATATAGAGCTCCTGAATTTACATGGCTTCCAACAATTGGTCCGACAGCATTAAAATTTCTCAATTCACCAAAACTAGGCTCTCCATATCAAAATGACTTGTTTGTAGGAGATGTCAACACAGGTAATCTTTATCACTTTAAACTCAATCCGACCAGAGATGGATTACTTCTTAATGGCCCCTTAGCAGATAAAGTAGGCAATACTCTAGATGAACTTCAAGATGTGATTTTTGGTCAAGGTTTTGGTACTATAACAGATCTTCAAATTGGACCAGACGGCTATCTATATGTGCTTACACTTGCTGGAACTATATACAGGATAGTACCTTCTTTTGATTCTTCAGCCTCTAATGACGGTAGCAAGAGTGACAATAATAATAGCCATAACGATGGTACTGTCAGCGATAATACCGATAAGCTCAGAAATAGTCATCCTGCTGATACCGGTGGAACTTTGACTCCAGGTCAGCTTCACGAAGTGCCGAATAATAGTGGCTAGAACAACGATCATACCACAAGCAATCACAACACAAAAAAGAATTCCTATTCTGGAACATCAGGTAAACTTGTAAACAAAGTTCAGGCGAGCTCAATTGTTGGTGGGCTCATAAAGTAAACAAACGTTTGTGGATAAATGCGAGTGATTAGAATATATTTTTTATGGTGATCACTCGGCTTGCCATACATTGCTGATCTCAGCCAATGTAACGGCAAATAGATTTGTGTGTTATTCGGCAATCGACGATAACAACAAATTAAGGCTACTTTGTAGATGACTTATACAGATCTTCTGAATATGGAAGATAATTTGAATCAAATTACAAACAAATCATCTTCTTATGTATCTACCTACGCCATGTCTACGGCTAATTTTCACTTGTTGCCAAAATATAAGAAATTCTTAACAGTGGACAAACCCTTGTTAATCGTACCCTAATATCTGACCTACCTGCCATGCCTCGTCCATATCATAACAGTGGTAAACCGAATCAGTCCCGATGGCTATTTGTATACCGTGATCGGAGATTTTGGAGTCACGAGCTCAAAACAATAAAACTGGTCCTCCGGTTGACGCAACGGAGGAATATTAAGAATTACAAACGAGGGCAAACCTGTTTCAGATCCTGTTTTGGGAGATAAATACCCTCTCGATGTATACTTATGCTTATGAGATCAGGAAGAGCTTTGATATTGAATTTGATCCTGTAACTAGTAAGCTCTGGGATCCAGAAAACGGGGAAGTTAAATACGATGAAATTTGAAACCAGGATTTAAGAGTCACAAGTCCACGGGTCCTCTGTCAAGTAACAATGATAATGACATATTCAAGGGTGAATTGGTCGAGTGCCGAGGCTCTTATTATTCCAATCCCATTTTTAGGGTGTCATTCTACAAGCACCACAGATATTGAATATTTAAGATCTTCAAAACTAGGAGACAAATATAAGAACGACATATTTGTCTCCAAGTCTACGGCCTTCGATATCCGACGGTGTGATTTGACTGAATCTGTCTGTCGCAAATCGGACCTATTTGACTGAATCTGTCTGTCGCAAATCGGACCTTTGCGGCGATAAATATGTTAGTTTAAATTGGTCAACTACGAGTCACGCAGGCCAGGGAACTAGGCAAGTCAATTGTCAATTGTCAATCGACTTCGCGTACTGCAGCTGTTTTTTCTTATGTATTTTAGAAAAATACAGTTGAGGTTTTTCTCCTATAACAATGTCTTAATTTTCATGACAGAGCAATAGTGAACATAATGAAGAAACATTACAGCAATTAATGAGCTGTGGGTATGATGACTAAAGCTCAAAATATGACATCACAATCACTCGTTCAAGTCTCAATTACAGAGGAATAATACTCCATTAA
>Ga0193747_1000607_pt1 | contig 11386 bp, 10 predicted proteins | sample L1m2metaG_FD_143048 | JGI IMG/M metagenome (GOLD analysis project Ga0193747, IMG submission 143048) | Soil microbial communities from a riparian zone of the East river system, Colorado, United States - L1m2 | ecosystem: Environmental > Terrestrial > Soil > Riparian zone | place: USA: East River...
CTGCGGCATTCGGAGTTTGATTGAGTTCGGTACCCTGGTATGGGCCCTAGTTCATCCAGTGCTCTACCTCCGCAGGTCAGCACACGAGGCTAGCCCTCAAGCTATTTCGGGGAGAACCAGCTATCACGGGGTTTGATTAGTCTTTCGCTCCTACCCACAAGTCATCCCAGAAGTTTTCAACCTTCACGGGTTCGGACCTTCAGTTGCGGTTAAGCAACTTTCATCCTGCTCATGGGTAGATCACCTCCGCTTCGGGTCTACTACCAGCGACTAGGGTCGCCCCTTTCGGACTCGCTTTCGCTTCGCCTCCAGCGCAGAACGCCTTAGGCTCGCCACTGATAGTAACTCGCAGACTCATACGAAGTTTCACGTGCATCGTATTACTCAGGAAATCCCTAGGCGTGCTTTGGTTTTCGGTTACGGGCCTTTCACCCTCTATGGCGCAGCTTTCCAGAAGCTTCACCTAACCTTTGCACTACCACGTCGGGCTCCTACAACCCCTACCGATAAATCGGCAGGTTTAGCCTGTTCCGCTTTCGCTCGCCACTACTGACGGAATCTCTTTCGATTTCTTTTCCTCCGGTTACTGAGATGTTTCACTTCACCGGGTGTCGCGATGTTCCTGCTATGGATTCACAGAAACTCGAGCAGGCATTACCCTGCTCAGGTTATCCCATTCGGAAATCTACGGGTCAAAGCGTGTTTGCCGCTCACCGTAGCTTATCGCAGCTTACCACGTCCTTCATCGCCTATTGGCACCAAGGCATCCATGATGCGCTCTTTGTAGCTTGATCAATCTGTTCGGTCTTTCGACCGAGATTCTTTGATAACTGAAACTCTCTCGCCGCCTTACGGCAGCGACTTGATTTCAGACTCAGCTCTTAAAGTTGTATTTTCTTACTACCCTGTATGTAGATGTCAAAGAACCAGCCGTTCTGTACATTCGAGGCAAAAAAAAACTCAATGTTGATCGCTATGGACCGCCTTTGCTAAAGCTACGGCGGTCAAGCGGGACAAAATTGAGCCAATTTGCAGTCCCAAATGTACGTAGAACGCACTCCAAACTAAAGGAGTCCCGCTTCGCGCGGGACAATCACATTACCAGGGAGTGGATGCACGTCAACTCTGATTTTTGAGATTCTGGCGCAAGGGAATATTCGCGTCACATCGTGCTCGTGCAGTGAGACTTGCCGCGGATACGGATGATTTCCTCAGACTCGTCAGCGTTCTGCAGTTTCGTGTTTGCGCGCACTGGCTATAGTAAAGCCGGTTTTCGGCTCCGATGGACTACGAGATTCGCCAGCTTACATGCCTGGATGAACCCATTCTTTGGGAGATATTGCATTACGGCTTGTCCTCCGCTGGAAAAAGCGAACCGCCGTCTCGCGATGTCGTACGCCGCCCGGAGATTTCCCGTTATGTGGAAGGCTGGGGCCGTGTTGGCGATACTGGATTTGTTGCGCATGACAAAAAAAATCGTGCTTTGCTGGGCGCAGCGTGGCTCCGACGGCCGACCGACAAATCTGACGCGTCGCCGGAGCTTGCACTGGCGGTGAAACCGGAGCACCGCAGGCATGGTATCGGCACGGCTCTGCTGACGCAATTGGTCCGCGCAAATCCCGATCACTCGACGATCTCGGTCAGCTTCGTGGCTGGCAGACCGGTGTTGCGTCTCTACGAGCGATTTGGATTCAAGGTCGTTGAACAACGGCCCGACGCTGTCGTGATGCACAGACCGACATAAAGATCGGCGCGGGTCCGCTGCCGCAAATGGCTCGTTTGTTAGGGCGCAAAAATCAGAAGCACGAAAACGGCGAAGAGCAGCAAATGAATACACCCCTGTAAAACGTTGGTTTTTCGGCTGGTGAATGTAACCACGCTCACAGCCAAGGTTAAGAGCAACAGGGGCAGGTTGCCACCCTGTAGACCAAGGGAGACCGACCGTTTCGTCAGCAATCCGATCATCAGCACTGCCGGAATCGTGAGCCCGATCGTGGCGAGCACTGATCCGAACAAAATGTTTATCGAACGCTGCAGTTGGTTGTGCAGACTAGCGGTGACTCCGCCCAGTCCTTCCGGAGAGAGCACCAGCGCAGCGATGACCGCGCCGCCAAATGCCTGTGGCATGTGAAATTGCTCGATACTGTTGTCCAAGGGAATGGCGAATTTTTCCGCAAGGAAAATAACGGTCGCCAGGTACAAAAGCAGCATCAGCGCATGAAAACCCGTCGACCGCACGCGAGCTAAATGATGCGGCGAATGTTGGGTCGCGGTTTCTTTTACATCCAGGAAGTAGCCCCGGTGTCGCAGCGTCTGGATGAGCAGGAAGACCGCGTAAAGCAACAGCGACACCGACGCGAAAAAAATTCCTTGTTCGGTGGAAAAGGTTGGGCCGCTGGTCGAAGTAGTGAAATTTGGCAAAACCAGACCGAGCACAACCAGGGCCATGATCACGTTGAGGTAGGCATTGACACCCTGGATGTTGTAATGCTGTTCGCGATATCGGAGCCCGCCAAGCATCAGAGATAGACCCACGAGGCCGTTGAGCGCGATCATGATCACGGCGAAGATTGCGTCGCGTCCTAGCGTCGGATTGTTCGCGCCGTGTAACATCGCCGTGGAAATCATTACGACCTCGATACTGACCGCGGAGAGCGTCAGGATCAAAGTTCCATATGGCTCGCCAAGTTTGATCGCAAGACAATCGGCATGCCGCACTACGCACATGGCCGACCAAAGGATCACGGCAAAAAGCCAGACAAAAATACCGAGCAGAGGGAGTGCACGCGTGGTGAGTTCATTTAAGTCGCTTCCGACTGCCACAAAAATCGCGGCTGTGCCCAAGCCGACGAGCAGCGGAAATTCAGCGCGGATCGCGCTCCCAAATTGGTGCGCGTGCTGAATTGCATCCGCTTTTGCAGACATGCGGCGGAGCATATCGGTTGGGCGTGAGCGATGCAATCAAGCGATGCGATCTTCGGGGGCGCATTGAACAGGACCGGCCTTGCAAAATCACGTGGATTATCTACCCACCCGCAATTGCACCGATGATCAGGAATGGTTCCGCCCCATTTGCAATCGCGTCAGGCAGCGGCGCATCGGGCGGTTCATGAGACAAATCTTCTCCGCACGCAAAAAAACGGACCATTGGCCGGCGAACCTGCGTCACATGATCACGGATCGTCCCGCGCAGCATCGGATAGTTCGCTTCAACTGCGTCCAGCAGCAAGCGCTGGGTCAGCGTTCCGTTGAGCTCAAGTCCTACTTCACCTTCGATGTGCGCCAATGTGCGCAGATTAGGCGGAAGAATAACACGTATCATGGCAATGTTTGCGCTTCTACCGACAGCACCGCAGGCAAATCGCGCACGATCGGTTTCCATTTATCGCCTGCATCCACCGAGGCGTAAACCTGGCCGCCTGTCGTTCCGAAATAAACGCCGCACGGCTCGAGCGAATCAACCGACATCGCGTCGCGTAACACGTTCACGTAACAATTGCGTTGCGGCAGACCTTTCGTTAGGGCTTCCCAATCGTTGCCACCTGTCCGGCTGCGATACACGCGCAATCTGCCGCTGGGCGGGTAATGCTCCGAATCACTTTTGATCGGTACGACGTAAATCGTTTCTGGCTCATGCGCATGAACGTCGATCGGAAATCCGAAATCACTCGGCAAATTGTCGCTGACCTCATGCCACGATCCGCCCGCGTCATCGCTGCGCATCACGTCCCAGTGTTTTTGCATGAATAACGTGTTCGGACGCGACGGATGCATCGCGATCCGATGCACGCAGTGACCGACCTCCGCGTTCGGGTCCGGAATGTATTGAGAGTGCAGCCCGCGATTGGTCGGCTTCCACGTTTTTCCGCCGTCGTCGGTGCGAAACGCACCGGCCGCCGAGATTGCGATGTAAATTCGCTGCGGATCTTTCGGATCGAGCAGGATTGTGTGCAAACACATGCCGCCTGCGCCCGGCTGCCATTTGGGTCCCGTATCACTGCCGCGTAGACCAGCGAATTCATGCCACGATTTCCCGCCGTCTTTCGATTCGAAGATCGCGGCATCTTCTACGCCGGCGTAAACGTGATCCGGATCGTGAAGCGATGGTTCCAAATGCCACACCCGTTTGAATTCCCAGGGATGCTGGGTGCCATCGTACCACTGGTGGGTCGTGAGCGGTTTCCCCGTTTCAGGCGAGGCATCGTAAACGAACATGTTACTTTCGCCCTTCGGCATCCCTTCCGGCGTCATCAAGTCCTCCGGACTTGTGCCGGGCGGATTCCACGTTTTGCCGCCGTCGTCGGTACGCTGAATGACTTGCCCGAACCAGGCGCTCGTCTGCGACGCGTAGATCCGGTCGGGATTAACCGGCGAACCTTTCAGGTGATAAATTTCCCAGCCCGCGAAATGCGGGCCGCTGACTTTCCATCGTTTGCGCGCGCCATCCGAAGTCAGGATGAACGCGCCCTTTCTTGTACCGACTAAAACTCTGACGCTGCTCACGTTTTTCTCCTGTTCTTGTTTGCTCGGGCGTTATTCTCTGCGATTCGCGCTTTAAGCAGCTTCTTCACCAATGCGACCGGCATCGGTTTGTCTGGAGAGAAACGAAGCGTGCCTTTGCTGGTTTGAAAATTCCTTAGCTCGTTCCGAAACTTTTTCAACGTCTTGGAACTCATCGCGTAGAACGAGCAATGGTTTGACCAGGCGGCGAACCCAACAAGCAGGCGCCCATTCAGACGGAACGCGGGAATTGCGTAACTGATACATTCCTCAGCGTTTGGCGCGACGCCCTGGATCGTTTGCCGAAGCTCTTGAAGGGCGTCTCGATGATCGGTATTCACACAGGCGAGGTACTCGTCGATGGTTTGCGGTTTTCGATTGATTGACTCCATGGCTGCCGAAAAGAATCATTTCCCGCCGTAAGCAGCCTTCAATTTTGGAATGTCGATCTTTTGCATTTTAAGCATCGCTTTCATGACTCGTTCCGCTTTTTCGGGATCCTTGTCATGCAACATGTCGATCAACACAGTTGGGGTGATTTGCCACGACAAGCCAAATTTGTCCTTGAGCCAGCCGCACGCCGATTCCTCGCCACCGTCTGCGGTTAGTTTCCCCCAGAAATAATCCACTTCCTCCTGCGTTTCGCAGTTCATAACGAAGGAGATGGATTCATTGAATTTGAAAAGCGGCCCTCCGTTAAGAGCGACGAACTTCTGACCTTCGATTTCGAATTCAATCGTCAGCACCGATCCGACGGGACGACCGGTTTTTTCCGCTGCTTCTTCGGTGTAGCGTAAGATTCTGTCGATCTTCGAATTTTTGAAGAGCGACGTATAAAAGTTCGCGGCCTCTTCGGCCTGATCATCAAACCACAAGAATGGAGTAATTTTTTGCATCAAAACTTATGTCGCTTCGATCCGGGCGCTCAGCCAGCAGAATTTGGCGTTTCACTGAAACGCCCTACAATGCTCCGATGCTAATCGACTCTCACGCACATCTCGATTTTCCCGATTTTGCAAATGATCTCGATGATGTGCTCCGTCGCGCCAAGGAAGTTGATGTAGAGCGCGTCATCACCATCGGCACCTCAATCGAGAGCAGCCGGCGTGCGATCGAGCTAGCGGAAAATTATCCGTCTGTTTACGCGGCGATTGGCGTTCATCCTAGCCACGGAGAGAAGGCGGAGGACGATGTGATTACGCCATTGCGCGACCTGGCGAAAAACCCGCGTGTCGTGGCGATTGGCGAGACCGGCCTGGATTATCACCACTTGGCGAGTGAAAGAGTGGCTAAGGAAGAGCAGGTGCAGGTTATGACCGCACTGCGAAGCGAGACCGATGAAGAAATCGAAGCGCAAATTCGCGACGGCGCCTACAAATCGAAGCAGGCAAGTTTGTTCCAGCAGCAACTCGATTTAGCCGTCGAGCTTGGGCTAAACGTGGTGATTCATCAGCGCGACGCGTGGGAGGATACGCTTGAAGTCCTGCGCGCTTATACCGGCAAGGTGCGCGGTGTTTTTCACTGCTTTGGCGGCTCGCTCGATCAGGCGAATGAAGTTCTCGATCTCGACCACCTGGTTTCGTTCACGGGCATTGTCACTTTCAAAAACGGCGTAGCCGTGCGACAGGTCGCGGCAGAAATCCCGCTCTGGAAATTTATGGTCGAAACCGATTGCCCGTTTTTGGTGCGCGCGCCGTTTCGCGGAAAGCGTTGCGAACCTGCGCATACTCGCATCGTAGCCGAAGCGATCGCTGCAGCTCGAGGAGTTTCGCTGGAAGAAATTGCTGAAGCAACGACCGAAACCGCAGAGCAGTTCTTTAGGTTTAATCGGGCATGAGATCACGCAATTACTTTCTGCTTGTTGCCCTATTCCTCGCGTCCTGCGCAGCGCCGCCGGATACCCAGCATCACATCGTCATCAGCACGCGCGATCAAAAGTTAGCCCTCCTGGATCGCGCCACCCTATTGGCTACCTATCCAGTCTCCACGTCCAAGTTTGGTCTCGGCGATCGGCCTGGCAGCAGGTTTACGCCGCTGGGACAACTGCAGATTGCGGAGAAAATCGGTGACAACGCGGTACCGGGCGCGGTATTCAAAGATCGGCGGCGGACTGGCGAAATTGTCCTTGCCAACTCGCCTGGTCGCGATCCCATAGTGACCCGGATTCTATGGTTGCGTGGACTCGAATCGCAAAATGCGAACGCATTTGCTCGGGACATTTACATTCACGGCACGCCGGAGGAATCGAGAATCGGTTCACCCGCAAGTTATGGCTGCATCCGGATGCGTTCCAGCGACATCGTCCAATTGTACAACATCGTAGGAATCGGCGCGGCAGTAACGATTGTGGACACGCCGCTTATCAGCGCAGTCCCGGGTCTCGTGTCCGGTCACTCAATGTCGCCTGCAAATACGGCACCATTCGTAATGCGGTAAAATGCCGGTTGAGAACCGGCATTGCGTTGCGCCGGACTAAAGCCGCAGCGTTAATGAGAAGCTTACGGCAGTTGACCGAGGTGTTTTCGAGCCGTCTTCCCCGACAGTAAATCCATGTCCGCATCGACCATGATGCGAACCAGTTCGTGGAAGCGCACCTTCGGTTCCCAATCGAGAATTTTCTTCGCTTTCGACGCGTCGCCGAGCAGCATGTCGACCTCGGCCGGGCGCTCGTACCGCGGATCGTGTTTTACGAATTGCTTCCAATCTAGATCAGCGTGCGCGAAGGCCGCCTCGACGAACTCGCGCACCGTGTGCGTTTCGCCGGTCGCCAGCACGAAATCGTCGCCTTCACTAAGCTGCACAATTCGCCACATCCCTTCGACGTACTCCGGCGCGTACCCCCAATCACGTTTTGCGTCCAGGTTGCCGAGGAACAATTCCTTTTGCGCGCCCTGTTTAATGGCAGCGACTGCACGCGAAATTTTGCGGCTGACAAAAGTTTCGCCGCGCCTCGGACTTTCATGGTTAAACAAAATGCCATTGCTGGCGCAAAGGCCATAGCTCTCTCGATAGTTAACAGTCGCCCAATATGAAAAAACCTTTGCCACGCCGTAAGGACTCCGCGGCCAGAATGGCGTCTTCTCAGTTTGCGGCGTTTGTTGTGCCTTGCCGAACATTTCACTGCTCGAGGCCTGATAAAAGCGCGAACGCAATCCCGCTTCGCGGATTGCTTCCAGGATCCGGATTGTGCCGACGCCTGTAACGTCGGATGTGTATTCGGGAATGTCGAAGCTCACGCGCACGTGGCTCTGTGCGCCGAGATGATAGATTTCGTCCGGTTTCAATGCGTAAAGAAGCTTCACGAGATTGACCGAATCGCTGAGGTCGCCGTAGTGGAGAAACATTCGGACGCCGTTCACGTGCGGATCGGCGTAGAGATGATCGATGCGCGAAGTGTTGAACGTGCTGGCGCGACGAATGATCCCGTGGACTTCGTAGCCTTTCTCCAGCAGCAGATCAGCCAAATAACTTCCGTCCTGACCGGTGATGCCGGTGATCAGCGCCCGTTTCATTTGGGCAAGTATTGTAGGGCGTTTGATTCGCTCGCGCCAGCTTCGCTCACCCGATCGGGCTTCCCGTCTATGTCGCTCGGCGCCCGCCGGCTCCATTCCGTGAAACGCCAATGCTGAAACATGGACAAGCCGTCTGGCACAGACGCCCTACAATGGATTTTCCGGCGGCGTCACCATGATCCGCGCTAAGACCGCGCGTTGGGCGCCAATGAGCGCGCTGATGCCGTTGCGCCCGAGCGCGAGCATTTGATCCAGTTGCGAACCGGTAAATGTCGCTTCTTCTCCCGAGCTCTGGACTTCTACGAATTCGCCGTCTTCGGTTGCGACCAGATTGAAGTCGACGGTGACGAGTTTGTCCTCCTCGTAATTCAGATCCACGATCGCCTGTCCATCCAGAATACCGGCGCTAATTGCGGCGACCAACTTTTGCATCGGTGGCGTATCGAGTTTTTTTTCCCTAACGAATTTTCGGCAGGCGATCGCGAGCGCCAGGCTCGCGCCAGTGATCGCGGTCGTGCGCGTTCCGCCATCGGCTTGCAGGACATCGCAATCCACCCAGATCGTGCGTGGTCCGAGTTTTTCCAAATCGATCACCGCGCGCAACGACCGGCCAATCAACCGTTGAATCTCGACGCTGCGACCATCGATGCGGCCTTTTGTGATGTCGCGAGGTTTGCGCGGCTGCGTCGAATACGGCAGCATCGAATATTCCGCAGTGAGCCAGCCGCCTGTCACGCCCTGTTCTTTCATCCAGCGCGGCACACCTTCTTCGATCGTGACGGCGCAGATCACGCGCGTTTTGCCCATGGAGACTAAAACCGAGCCGCTCGCATGCGGTGCCACGTTCAACTCGAAATTAATTGGACGAATTTCATCTGGCGCGCGGCCGTCAATTCGCTGCATCAATGTGGAACGTAGATGTGGACCACAGTTTCTGCGATGAACATTTTGCAGAGATGACGCAGATGCAGCAATCGCCTTGACGCACCCAATGGGCCGTCGTTCTATAAGGCCTTTGCGTGAAAAGTAACGCTACCACCCAGAGGGCGATTTGCATCGCCGGCGCGCACCGTTCGGGCACGTCGATGCTGACCCGGCTGCTGCAGGCATGTGGGCTCTACCTGGGTCCGAAAAATGCATTGATGCCACCGCAGGCCGATAACCCGGATGGTTTCTGGGAACATCTGGGCTTTGTGGCGCTGAACGACGACTTACTGAATGCGCTCGGTGGCGCGTGGGATCTGCCGCCGAAAGCTAACGAGAACCTTTCGAACGCACCACGGTTGGAATCCTTGCGCATGAAAGGGCGACTTCTGATTGAGGGGTTTGGTTCGGCGCATATCTGGGGCTGGAAGGATCCGCGCAACAGCTTGACGCTGCCATTCTGGCAGCATCTCCTGCCAGGACTCAAAACGCTAATCATCGTGCGCAACCCGTTGGAAGTCGCTTATTCGATGCGCAAGCGCAACGGAACATCGTACGCGTTTGGCCTGCGACTCTGGGAAATCTACAACCGGCGTTTGATCGAAGCGGCAGGCAAGCATGAGCGGCTGGTTTCTCATTACGATCTGTTTTTCGAAAACGCCGAGAAAGAGTTACGGCGCATTGCGAATTTTATTGGATTGCCTGATGCGAAAGTAGACAGCGCCGCAGAACTAGTGGCAAGGAAAAGACGCCACACGCACTTCACCATCGACCAATTGATTGATGCGGGCGTCTCCGGAGAAGTGATCAAGCTCTATCGCGCTTTGATTGCGGAAACCTCAGCGAGGAGGAGGAGGAAGGCGCCAGTGGCAAAGCCCAGCCGGCAGTCGAAATCAGACCAGAGCGATTTGCTTCCCGGCGCGGTGAGCCGGGTCGATGCCTTCGTTCCAGAACGCTTTGCGCAGATCGAGCATCTGTACAGCGAGCTCCTTGGGCAAACCGAAGCTCGGCACAAGGCGGAGATGGAGAAACTCAGCGCCCATCTTGCCCATAGCGAAGAACTGCACAAAGCCCAAGTGAAGGAGCTCACCACGCATCTGGCCAAAACCGAAGCCGCCCACAAAACGCAGGTCAAAGAACTCACCACCTATCTGGCCAAAACCGAAGAGCAGTACAAGGCACAGGTCGAAGAAATTAGCGCTCGTCTGACCAAAACCGAAGAGCAGTACAAGGCACAGATCAAGGCACAGGTCGAAGAAATCAGCGCTCGTCTGGCCGAAACCGAAGAGCAGTACAAAGCGCAGATCGAGGAAGTCAGCGCTCATCTGGCCAAAACCGAAGCCGAGCACAAGGAACCCACCGCGCGCATGGAGCAATTACGCCAGCGGATTTTGGAGATGAACGGTCTGCTTCACCAACGAAGCGTAAATCTTGCAGAAGACGAAAGGTACATCGTCGAGTTAACGGACCGGTTACGCAAACAACTCCAAAACACCAGACGGCTCTCGCGACTGCTTGAGGATACCGAAGACGCTGCGCGCAGGCTCCGGACTTCTCGCCGGTGGAAATTGGCAAATCCCGGGGCCACGTTGAAGGCAAAGTTGTCTCACGGGAAAGCACCGTCGGGTTACGGACATCTTGAAAAGATTGTGGCCGCATATTCCAAATGGCGAAAGGAGCATCCTGAGATCAAAAAGATCGATGATGAGATCAAGGCTGTTCAGGTCGCAACGATTCCGAGGAGTCGGCAACCGGGAACTGACGGTCAGGCGCCTGCAAGCGCGCCGCGCGAAGAGGTGCTAACCGTGGCAGCTGGCCCCGTGTTGCCGCTGACGTCGATTTGTTTTCCTCAGCACGAGGAGGTCGATGTCTCAATCGTTATTCCGGTTTTTAACCAGTTGGGGTACACGCATGCATGCCTCGCTTCGTTGCAAGCTGTGCAGGAACAGCCGCCTTTCGAGGTAATCGTGGTCGATGACTGTTCGACCGACGGTACTCCAGAGGTCATTGCCCAAATACCTGGAGTCGTTTATCTGCTTAATGATAGCAACTGCGGTTTCGTGGCTTCCTGCAACAAGGGGGCAAAAGCGGCGCGCGGCAAATATCTCGTCTTCTTGAATAACGACACAGTAGTAAAGCCCGGCTGGCTAAATGCTTTGCTCGACACTTTCAAACAGGAGCGGCGAGCAGGCATTGTCGGTTCGAAACTTCTTTACCCAGATGGCCGCTTGCAGGAAGCAGGCGGCATAATCTGGCAAGACGCTTCAGGATGGAACTACGGGAAGTTTGATGATCCGGGCAAACCCGAATACAACTACCTGCGCGACGTAGATTATTGCTCAGCGGCAGCGTTGATGGTTCCTAAGGCGCTGTTTGAAAGTATCGGCGGCTTCGATTCACGATACGCGCCCGGCTACTATGAAGACACTGACCTGGCATTTAAGGTTCGC